>Ga0315294_10001246_pt1 | contig 27561 bp, 33 predicted proteins | sample YL17G13_40_MG_FD_203626 | JGI IMG/M metagenome (GOLD analysis project Ga0315294, IMG submission 203626) | Sediment microbial communities from Yellowstone Lake, YNP, Wyoming, USA - YL17G13_40 | ecosystem: Environmental > Aquatic > Freshwater > Lake > Sediment | place: USA: Wyoming | collected... | reverse complement strand
AGGAGCAAAGGGTGCCGCTGCACGGGCCGCAGATGACGCTGAAGGCCCAGACGGTCGCAGTGCAGACGATAGTGCCCACTGTCCAGCCTGCGGGCGGTGTAGCCGGATTCCATACGCAGTGCGTGCCGCCGGTCCAGGTAATCGAACCCGCGCTGCAGCTCCTGGGAGGACAGGACCAGGCCGGCAAGTTGCAGGAATAAGCTATACGACAGGAGGCAAGACAATAAGCCCAGGTCGGACAGTTGGGCGCGGCCGTCGTCGAGGTCGAGGTAGAGGTCGAGGTAGAGGTCGAGGTTGAGGTAGAGGTCGAGGTCGAGGTCGAGGTAGAGGTGGTCGTCGGGCAGGTATGGGCCAGATGCCCGCCGGCGTTGTAGAGGAGATGCCCGCCGGCGCCATATTTCAGATGGCTGGACATGAGCAGGATCGCCAGGAGCTGCTCATGCGCCGATGTTCGCCTCACCGCGGTCAGCATGGTTCCGCCGCATCCACCTCGACCGGCGTCTCCCCTTCCGCGTAGAGGATGACGCCGCGCGGGAAGTGTACGTCTCGGGTCATGTACTTGAGGACCTTCGTGCCCGCATGGTCATAGACGATGGCAAACACGACGCGGAGCACCACGCCCTTCTGCGGGGCGCTGTCATCGGCGGCATTGTAGGTATCGGTCAGGGCCGCCTCGGCGCCCTCTTCGCCCTTCGTGCGGCCGATCGTGACCGCCCCCTCCTCCTGGTCGGCCGTCGTCGCCCGGTCCCAGTTGGGATGGAGGTCCACGACGGCATAGTCCGTCTCGTCCTCGACGAACGTGGCCAGGCAGAGCATCCGGCCGAGATCACAGGCGATGGCCAGCGTGCTGTCGGCGCCATCCTTGTCGGGATCGAGGCGACTCTCCGCCTCGGCATCGCCCGTGTAGCGCACAACGCAGATGCCGTGCGCGCAGGCCCAGCCAATGTCGCCCGCCGGGATCATGTCCAGCGTCACCACGTAGGTCTTGAAGCGGACCCCATGCCCGGCCGGCAGATCGGCGTCCAAGACCAACGGATGAGTGCAGGCGCCTCCGGTGAGGCAAAGACAGCCGCCGAGTCCGATGTCGCTCTCGGTGACGTTTCGCACACGGATGGCGCCTTCATGGAAGGCGGGGCGCAATTGGCCGGCGAACACCGGAGGGTGCCGGCGCTCCAGGCCCACGGCGTTCAGCATCGCGTTCCATGCGCGCGCCGGGACGCGGAGGGGCTCTCCGCGTCTGACTGGCTTGAACGCATCGCCGAAGGTCATCCGGGCCTCCGCAGTGTCAGGTCAGCCTATGCCCAGGTCGCTGAAATCACCGGGTTCGTAGACCCTGTGGATATAGACGGCATCCGGATAAATGACGCAACGTCCGCTGTCGTACTTCTCACACGTGTGAACATCGAGGCATTCCCATCCGCCCTTGGCGATCCCGGTGATGCTCCCGACCGTGAGGCCCGTCTTGTTCGGGCTGGCCGCGAACCTGAAGGTGACCTCCCAGTCGTCATCATCCTGGATGCCGCGGCGAGAACCGGACGCGCCCATGAAGAGCACCTCGCCGATGGCAAAGCCACGAAAGGCGGCCTGGTTGGTCGTGCCGACCAACCCGAAGATGATGGCCTTGTACTCGCCATCAACCTTGTCCGCGTCGAGGTAGAATGGCTCACTCCAGGTATATGTGGGGACGGTGATGTCCACGCCGGCGACGCCATTTTTTGTCGCGCCGATCATGTTATTGCAGGGCGGTGTGGGGCCGCCCGGTGGGTAGTAACTGCCGACCGTCGCCAGGTCATGCACTATGTGGAAGGTGCCGGCGGCGATCTCGAAGTTGAAGCTCGAATCGCCCGTCTCGGGAGTCGCGCCGCCCGTTTCCCAGGAGTAATGGACCGTGCCCTCCCAGACGCAGGCATCCGGATCGCTCTCGTCTACGGAGTACTCCTCGACCTCGATGCTGCGCCGGGGCTGCCCATCCATCGTCGTAGGCGCCTCACCTGCGAGGGCCGCATAGACCTCGGCTTCGTCTGCGGTCCCGGTGATGAAGTAGCGGCGCGAGGCACGGGCGGATTCGCCGCCCGAGAGGGACCGGCTGCCGCGTCTTTCCGTTACCACGATGTCTGGCACAGAACTCATGCCCAAGCCTCTCGAGGTTGATCAGCACCAAGCCCGCGGGATTGCCGCCCGGTATTCCGGGCCGTCTCCTCAGTCGCCCTGGCGATCCGGTCGAAGATGCCGCCGGCGCCGAGCCCCCACAGGGCCCTGGACTGAAAGGTAACGACGGCCCCTTCCGCGCCGCCCAGCGCCCCCTCTTTCCGCATCCCATAGAGCTGCCGGATCAGTTCATCCAGGCGCGTGCCGGGCATGACGCCCCGCAAGGCCTCCCGCAGCTCCAGGTCAATCAGTGCCCGCGCCTGTTCGAGTCCAGCCGTCGTCTTTTCGATCCTCAATCGCTCGATCTCATCCTGGATGGCCAGCTCGCGCGCCTTGCGATCCCGGGCCGCATCCTCCTGCTCCAGGCGGTAGTCCTTGGCCGCGTCCGCCGCCTTCTTCATCCGCGCGGTGCGTGCGGCCTCCAATTCGAGCTCCCGCGCTTCCTCGACGTTCGCAAGAGCGGCCGTCAGCGCGACTTCACGCTCTTTCTCGCCACGGATCTTCAGCGCCGCTTCCCGCGCCTTCTCGACCTCCCGGTCATAGCGCAGGTTGATGAGTGCCGTTTCCCGTTCCATCTCCTCGCGGATAGCTTCCGCACGCAGCTCAGCCACGCGCTCCGCCGTCCCCCTTTCGAGGGCCGTCAGTTCGGCCGCGAGCGCCTCTTCCTCCTCTAACTCCAGTTCCCCTTTGTGCTTCGCCTGTTCGGCGTCTAACTTCTCCAGGATCTTGTCCCGCTTCTCGATCTCGGCCAGGATATGGTCCATGCGGGCCCGGATGTCCTTATCGCCCCCGAGAGGCAGGCCGGCCACGCCAGCAGCCACCAGCGCTTCAGGCGAAGATATCTCCTTGTTCAGTTGGCCCCATTCCGCCTGGAGGGCGGCGATCTCGCTTTCGACCTGCCTCACGAAGCGCTGGCCGATGTCTACTTTCTCGGCTCGCTCGCTGACCGTCAGGCCTTCCCGCTTCGCCTTCAACTCCAGGTAGCGGTCTATCAGCTCATTGACCGCCTTCGTCTCGGCGTTGATGGCGGCCGTCTCCAAGTTCCATTTGATGTTCGTCGCCGCGATGGCACCCCCCAGGGCGATGACCGCCAAGACCACGAGGTTAATCGGGGCGGTGGCGGCGCCCAGGGCGAACGCTATCAGACGCCAAGAGAGGGCCATCCCGGTCACGGCAACCCCGGCGCCGATCGCCGCGGTGCCCAACGAAAGGAGGGAACCGACCGAACCCCGCCCCTCGCGGGTCGCCCGTATCTGCTCCTCGACGAAGTCCGCGAGGCGCCGGGTCAGGAGCTGCATCACGGGGGCCAGCCGCGCCCCGACCGTGAAGGCGAGCATCCGGAAGGACTCCTGGACCTCGACCATCCCCCGCTTCAGCCGGACCGCCTGCGCGATCTCCGCCTCGGTCGTGTAGAGGCCCTTCTCGCGGGCTTGCGCCATCCGACCGCCGATCTCCTCAGCCCCACCCATAGCGAGGATCCTCGTCCCGCCACGGCGGAAGACTGCCTGGGCCAGGGCGCTCCGGTCCGTCACCCGCTGGAGCCGGTCGGCGATGAGCTTGAACTGCTCTTCCGGCGAGAGGTCCTTCAGATCGGCATACGTGAGGCCCAATTCCCTGAAACTCTGCACGACTTCAGTCACGTTGTCCCCCAAGTCGTGGATCTTGAACTGCATCCCACGGATGGCCATCTGGAGGCTGTCCACCTCGACGCCCGACATCTTGGCCGCATACATCAGTTCCGAGAACGGCTCGACCCCCATCCCGGCGGCTTTCGACATGGCCTGCATCTCCAAGCCCATGTCCGCGAACTTCTTGGCCGCCATGCCGAGCGAGCCGAGGATGGCCGCGCCGCCGCCCATCATCCAGAGACCGGCCCGCTGCCAGACGCGGCCCATCGTCTCGAACTTGTACTGCGTCCGGCGCATCTGCTTGACGACGTTGCTGTCGTCAATGAAGAGTTGGATGAAGGCGCGGCCCGCCCTGATGTCCCCAGCGCTTCGCACGGGTTAGGTTCCTATGAGGATGTGGTCGCAACGCCGCCCGGCGTCCTGGCCGGTCCAGTTGCCGCAGTTGTAGTAGGGCGGCTCGACTGCCCGCTTGTGCGTGTGCCCGATCACGATAGACTCCGCGCCGGGGATGCGCTTCATCAGACTGAGCGCCCGGCGGCGATAGGCGCTGGCGTCCCCGAATCGCCCCGAACTCAGCAGCCCTCCGAGTCGCCGCGTGACCCAGTCGTCCGCATCGGCGCCGAAGACCCGCTCAAGCGTCCCGCCGGCCTTCGCCCCGGCCCAGCCGATGAAGCGGTAGCGGCCGAAGTTCAGCGGGTCAAAACAGCTCCCGTGCGTGACGTAGACGCCACGCACTAAGACCGCGTCGGCGGTCCAGTGCCCGAAGAGCTGCGGCACCGGATCATGGTTTCCGATCAGCAGCCAGGTCACGTAATCCTCGATGGCTTGCGCCGCGCGCGGATGGGCCCGCTCGATCTCGGCCAGCGTCGCCTGCGCGAGGTCGGCTGTGTCGCCCGCTAGGCCGATGCGTTCCCGGCGGTGCCAGAACCGCAGGAACTCGACCAGGACATCATCGGCGCTGAAGTCCTCGGCCGCGTCGCCGCCATCTAAGTGCAGATCGGAGAGCCAGAGCATCGCCGTCTCCTTCTCTCAACCAATGGTCACGGCACGAACCATCCGCGGTCCCGAGCAATGACCGCCGCCATGACCAGGATCATCACTAGCGCCAGGACCCACTCAAGCCAGTGCAGCCCCAACCAGGTCTTCATGGCTGCGGCACCTCCGGCTTCCGGCGCCGGTTCAAGCGCCTCCTCGGCACCAGGGCCTTGAGCAGCCCGATATTCTGGGCCGTGATCGGGATGCCTCCTGTCTGCCGCCGCTTCTCCGCAAACGGGTTGAACTCATCCGGCCGACGCGGCTTCGTCGCGTGCGTATTCCAGAGGATGCACATGAGCCAGCTCGCCCGTTCCCATTCGGCCTTCTGCCGTCCGCGCGCCATCCACAAGAGCTGGCGGTACGTGAACGGGTCGGGGTCTACCCCGGCGACGCCGGCAAGTTCATAGACGGCGCACCAGAAGTCGAGGCGCTCTCCTCCATCTTCCGCGCCTCCGCCTCGAGGTCCCGCCGGAAGGCCTCCTCGTCCGCCGTCCCGCTCAGCCTCTGGTCCGCGAGCTGCATCCTGATCGCCTCTAACCGCCGGAGCTTCTGCGCCGCCTTCTCTAACAGCCCCCGGAGGGGGTGCGGGAAAAAAGCCAAGAGCTCCTCGAGCATGGCCGTCGCGGCCTCGGCCAACCCGTCCCCCCGCATCCCCTCCAAGAACTGCTCCGGCGTCATCTGCCGTGCGTGTATCTGCTCGGCACAGAGCACGCAGAGCAGGTCGCAGAGGAACACGGGGTCACGGCCGATCCGCTGAAACAGGCTCGCGTCGTCCATCTCATAGAGCTTGACGGCGAGCAGTCCTTCCACTCTCTTGACGGCCAGGACCGTGATGGAGACCGCCCAATCGCGGCCGGCAGCATCCTTGAAGCTGTGCATACGGCCCTCCCAAAGGTTCGCGGTGGGCTACGCTTAGCTGGCGCTCACCGTGTACCATTCCGTCTCGGTCGAAGGCTTCACCGTGACGTCCACGGTCACACCTTCGGCGAGCGGCTCGTTTATGCCGAAGTTGGTGACGCTGAAGTTGCCGACGAGTCCCTGGGCGCCCCCGACCTCGATGTCCCCGTCCATGACGGCCAGGGCGATCTCGTCGCTGCCGTCCCACGCTTCCTGAAGCGCAGTGAACCCGGCATCGTCGGTGTCATAGAGCATCCCGAAGTCCACAGTTCCGCTCTTCAGCGTCGCGCGGGTAGCCTCCCAGCCGTCGTTGTCGCGCGTGGTCATGTCGGCCTCGCGCGTGCTGAGGTTCCGCTTCAGGTCCTTGACGTTCGTCACCTCGATCCAGGTCGCCAGCGCGGGCGTGTTGGCGATGTCGTCCAGCAGCGTCGCGCAGCGGTACAACTTGCACTCCATCCCGAGCTTGTTGGCCATCGGTGAGTCCTCCTTTTAGGCTGCCATCGCGGCACCCCCTAACGCGAGGGGCCGGAGGCTGTAGTCCCAGATCTCCTGCTGTTGACGCAGCACGCTCTGGTAGGCGGGCCGCACGTACGGCCGCGCCTCGTAGTGATAGATGCGGATCACCCCCCGGGCGCTGACGGTCCCGCCCCCTGGTCCGCGCCGCACGGGATTCCCGCCGTACTCGAGCACCTCCGGGACGGTGAAGTTCACATACGGCGAGTTGCCGCCCCTCAAGAGGCTCGGCCCGACTATGAGGGACCAGCTCTCTGTATCGAAGGCCCAGTAGAGCATCTTGCGCAGGAGTCCCACATGGGCGAAGGGCGCGAAGCCGGGCGGCGAATACACCCCCTTCGGGGCGTCCACCATGAGCATCTTGGCGCGTTCAGCGACCAGGAACCCGAAGCGGTTCAGGAAGCGGTGCTCCATCGGGTCCAGGGCCGCCTTCACGCCCGGCCGGTCGAAGAAGCTCCCCTTGAACTCCTTCAGGCCCCAGCCGAACCGGATGCTGTTCTCGGCCGTCGGCATCCCGCCCATGGGCGGCGGCTGAAAGATAAACCTGCTCATGCTGAAGGCCATTCCCTACCCCGAAAGCGTGAAGGTCAGCATCAACGCGCCCGTGAAAGCCCGGTACACCGTGAGATCGTTCGGCTCGCAGGCAAGGACCTTCATCGCCGTGCAGACGGCCCGGGCGTCGCCGACGCTCAGTATCAGGCCCTTGCAGTGTCCCGCGACCTCCTCGATCAGGTCCACTAAGGCGTCCACCTCGCCCTGCTCCTCCGCGATGCCCTGCTGAAGTCCCTTCTGAAAGAACACCGTCACCGGATGGCTCTCCTTCCATTCGGTGCGCGTCTCCATCTCGGTCGTCCAGTCGCCGGGGATCACCGACACCCAAAGCGTGTCTCCAAGCTCTTCCCGCTTCATGCGCGGCAGCGTGCTCCGCACCGCCGTAAAGGCCTGGCTGAATGAGCTTCCGTTCAGCTCCTCGACCAGCGCATCGGCTATGTCCGCAATCCTCGACATCCCGTTGCCTCAGAAGAACCGCAGGAGCCGTCCGGCGAAGCCGCCCAACAGCCCGCCCAGCGTGCCGGCGCCGAGCATGTAGAACATCAGGGCGATGAAGCGCATCTTGAGACTCACAATCTGCTCGGCCTGCTTCTTGATCTCGGCTGCCTGCTCGGGCACCGCCTTCCGCGCCTCGCAGAGCTCCAGGTGTTTCTCGATCACTGCCTGGGCGGCCTTCGTGGCCGCATGGTTGGCGATCAGCTCAACCCACTCAGGCAGAGGCACCTTGACCATCTGTTCAGGACCGGGAGCCATCAACCCACTTCCTTCGTGTGAATGCGGAGCTGCCCGCCCGCGCGATCCGACCAGCGCCATTCCGGCTCGCCACCGCCCGGACTCATCACCTCGTAGGTCCGGGTGAGCTCATCGTCTGCCTCGTCCACCTGATCGCCCAACTCCGGATCGCCGAAGTCACTCAGTAGCGCCGCCTCGATGAGGTAATCCCGCATGACGACCCGGAGCTCCGCGCCGGACTCAGTTGTCAGCCTGAAGACCGTCTGGCCGATGGTGGCAAGGACCTCGGCCTCGGCCGCCGTCGAACCCCGTCCGCGCCGGTACGTCACCGTCCGCGTCATGTAGGCGGCCCGCCGCTTGTGCATCCACTCGACTCCGCGCGCCAGCATGTCGCTCATCACAGCGCCCTCTTCACAAGCCCATCCAACGCCCGCCCTTCACGCAGTTCCTCGGCGTTCCACTGCCGGCAGGCGAGCCACTCCAGATAGTTCCGCACGGCGCCGGCGTCCGGCCGCCAGCCTTCCAGCATCTCGCCCAGGGCGGCCTTCAGACCTGCCAGGGGTGTCTCCTTCGCCACGCCCGCCCGGCCGTAGAGGCTCGGCCCGAGCGCCAGGACCGGGCAGCCCAGGGCCAGGCACTCATTGCCCGCATTGCTGTTGATCATCACGGCGAACCGCGCCCCCTCGATGGCCTCCGCGAGCGTCGGCGCCGGGCAGCGCGGCAGCGTCCGATGCCTCGGCCGGTCGCGCTTCGCATCCAACGGGTGCGGCCGGACTACGGCCTGGACGCCCTTCGGCAGCGCCCGCGCCACGGCCGTCTCGAGCCCGGGCAGCGCCTTCAGCTCGGAGTCCTGCATCTGCGTGTCGCCGGCCAACTGCCCGATCAGGAGCACGTAGCCCTTGCGCGGCTCGAACGGCCTGAGCGCTCTCGGCCAGACGCGCGCCAGGCGTTCCGCACCGTCCGCCGGCGCCGGCCGCCTCAGTTCTCCATTCGTCCAGGACGCCCAGTGCAGGATGCCCGCGTGATCGGCCTGGACGTACTGCGAACGCTCGAAGAACCCATGCTCGATCTGGAGCACGGGCAGGCCCAACTCGCGCGCCTCGGCCATCCGCACGCCGAAGTGCGCCCGCCGTCCATTCCACACCACGCCCAGATCCGCGATCTCGATCTGCCGCTCCGCCTCCGCCCGCCGCACCTCGACCTCGAACCCGATCCGGGCCAGGCCCTCGGCCAGTGCCGGGAAGACCCAGGCCGTGCTGATCCCCACGTGCCCCTTCCATTGCAGCTCCAATGCCAGGATCACCGCCCGCCGGCCGCGCCAGGGGCCGTCAGCCAACGCATCCGCGTTGGCCCGCGGCTCGATGCGCGCGAGCAGGTTGGCGTCACGGCCGGGCGTGAGTACCGTCTCGCCGCCCGCCCACAGGTGCATCGTGAACGGGTACTGCCCCTGGGTCGGCGCGAGCCGCGTGGCCACGCGGGACCGCCCGCTCACTAAGACCGGGTAGACCCGCTCCGCCCGGCCGATCTCGGCGGGGTAGAAGAAGGGCCAGCTCCCGCGCACGAACGCCTCCGGGTGCTCCTTATAGAGCCGCGTCATCAGCACCGGCCCGAAGTCGCACCGCCCGATGGGCCCGGAGGGCTTGTTCACGATCTCGGACTCGATCCAGGGCCAGCCGGACCAGTCCGTCGTAGCGGCCAGGAGCCCGTTCGCCGTCTCCAACGCCGGGTTCCGCTGCCCGTGCTGCTCCGTGACGAACATCGTCCGCCCGTCCAGGCCGTAGGCCTCGACAATCCCCTCCACGCCCCGGAACGGCCAGTAATCCGTGTCGAAGTACCAGCCGCCGAAGCGCTGCAGCGCGCTCACCGCGAGCACGTCGCTCTTCGTGCAAACGTCCTCGATCCGCGCGTAGGTGGCCGCATACTGCGGGAGCAGCACGCTCTCATCGTGGATGCGGACCTCGTAGGCCGGGTTCAGCCGGCGGAACTCCTCAATGTTCCTTTGGACCCAGGCGGGCATCGCCGGCCCGAACCAGATGAAGTGGATGATGCGCGGCATCATCAGACGCTCCTTCCGACCCACTCGGGCAGCGGGTGATCGCTGACGTAGCTCGTCCACACGGGATAGCGCTTGTAGTCCCATCGGTGCGGGAAGCTCGGCAGCAGCTCCTCATATCGGTAGACCGGCCTCCCCGGCTCCGTGTTGTTGACGACGAACAGCCGCGTCACGGGACGCAGCAGCCGCATCTGGATGATCCGATGCTGCGCCGGCGCCTCGTCCACGAACACCAGTTCCCAGGCCTCGCGGACATACACAGAGATGTCCGCCGCACAGACGATCTCATGGTTGGCCGAGCGCAGGTCCGCGAACCTCGCGACCCAGCGCGGGTTCGTGTCGCACGTCACGAAGCGGCGGTCCGGGTATGCCCCGGACAGCGCGCGCAGGACCCGCGTGCTGTAATGCCCCGAGCCCAGCTCGAGTACCGCCCCGCTCGTGTGCAGCACGGCCTCAACCAGGACCGGCAGGTGCGTGCTCCAAAGGTCTATGTCGCCGTTGTCCATCTTCAGCTCACCAGAGAGCATCCTTCAGCCAGCTCAGGTCGTCCTCGTCGCTCACCACGGAGGTCCAGGGTGCGTAGCCCTGCCACTCGACGCGGTGCGCGAACGTGTTCAGCAGAGGCTCATAGCAGTACGCCCGATGCTCAGTGTCGTGAACCACGAAGAGGCGCACGTGCCCGCGCAGGCGCTCGATCTCGCGCACCCGGCGCAGAGGCGGCGAGTGATCGATGAGCGCCACGTCGTAAGACTCTCCCAGCGCGACCTCCTCCCACGGGCCGCTGATCAACTTCACCGCATGGTGGCCCCGGCCCAGATGGCTGAACCGCGCGTACCATTGCGGGTCGCTCTCCAGACTGACCAGGGGGCGCCCCAGACACAGCGCGTGGAGCAGCGGCGTCGAGTAGGCCCCGCAGCCCAGCTCGAGGACCGGGCCGGTCGTGTGCGCCACGCACGCACCCAACAGCGGCAGGTGCGTAGCGAACTCGGTCATCATCCAATCGGGCCGCATTCCTGTTCGCTCCCTCCCGACCTCACTTCCGGAACCATATGTGCCTGTTCGCCGAGGTCCCGGCCGGCACCATGCCGTCGGCCAGGATCCAGTCCCGGATCGCTCCAGCCGCCAGCCGGCGGTACTCCGGGAACCAGTCGTGGCAGCAGAGGATCCCGCCGGGGCTCATGCGCGGCCAGCACCAGCGGAGCGTCCAGAGGGTCGGGCCATACTGGTCTAAGTCCACGTGGACGAAGGCCAGCGCGCGGACCTGACCGACCATCTCCGCGAGGATCGCCGGGATCCAGCCTTCCCAGACCTCGACCGTGCCGTCTAAGGGCCGCACCAAGTCGCGGAACGCCTGCGACCCGCCCGTGCTGAGCGCGCCCGCGGGATACTCGCAGCTCCCGTCCGGCTCGTAGTCGTTCGGCCCCGGCTCGCCGCAGCCCTGGAAGCTGTCCACCGCATGTGCCCGCTTCCCAAAGGCCTGCGCCGCCTCGGCCAGGGGCAGGAAGGTCTCGCCCTGCCAGACCCCGAACTCGGCGAAGTCCCCTTGGACCTCGCCGCAGGCCCGGACCAGCTCCTCGATCTGCCCGTAGCTCGCGCGCATGGCGCTCGCCTCAGCGGCCTCCGCAGTCGCGCGGGGGCAAACGGCGCGCGACCGGCCTGACTGCGCGCCGGGAAGCCCGTCATTCGGGGCCGGGGGCTTGTCCGTCTTACGCTCAGGCCCTGCAGAGGTCCACGTCCACCGTCTCGTCGTCTGCGGCAGCCGCGCCGACCGTGTAGCCGGCACACTTCAGGCCGTCGGCCGTGGACGTGACGATCTCGCTGTCCGGGTCCCAGTAGACCTTCGTGCCGGCGTCTAAGGCGCTACCGGATCCGGTGTCCTTCGGGAATCTCACGACACCCTTAATCGTAACCGCGCCCTTGACCCCCGCCGAGATGGCCACCGGGGCCACGGCCACGATGCTCCCGATGACGATCACGTCGCCGGCCGCCACGTCGGCGTCCGGCGTGTAGTCAATCGAGACCCCGGTCTGTACGAACGTCGCCAGCGGCGTCGCCAGCGCACACATCCCGACTATCGCTCCCAAGAGCACAACCAGTGCGAAGAGTTCCATCTTCCGAACCTCCGATCGAGAGGGTTAAGTCCTTTTGCTGCTCCTATGTGCTCGGGGCGGCGTCCGGGTCAGTGCCCGGACACCGCGCCCCGCAATTCCCCGTCAGGGCCCGCCAGTGCTTAGGCGGCGCCCTTGCTCTTCATGCCGGCGTAGTAATCCGCCAGCGACACGCCGAAGTCGTGGTATCCCCTCACCTGGATGCCCAGCGTGTCGAAGTCCACGTCCGCGCTCTCGACCGTCGGGGTCTCCTGTCCGTTCAGGAACACGACCTCGATCACGGCGAGATCGGCCGGATCGGCCAAGAGATACCAGGCCGTCAGCGAGTACCCGCTGTAGCCCGTGTCGCTCAGGTAGGCCGACACGACCGGCTGGTACTTCCCGGCGTGGATGTTGCTGTCCGGCACCTTCGCCTTCGTGGACGCGCCGCCGGTGTTGATGTTCCGGGCGACGTACAGCTCATCGGCGTCCGCCTCGATGTCCGGCGGCACCAGCAGCTTGCGCGGCGTGAGGCCGAGCAGCTTGCCGTCCGAGTCCTTCATCTTGCGGAACGCGGTGACTCCGGTCGTCAACCCCGCGCTGTCGAGGACCGTTGCGGCGCCGCTGATGTAGTTCCCACGGCCGCCCGTGAAGAAGCTGCCGTTGTTCAGGAACGCCGTCCAGAAGACGTTGTTGAGCTTCAGGCCGGCGCCCCGCCCCAGCATCTGCCGCAGGCTGTCGAATGCGCCCAGGTCGTCGTTGATGATGTCCTGGCGCGTCACGGCGAACATCTTGCCGTAGGTCTTGGCCTGCACCTCGAACGATTCCTCGTTCGTGGCACCGTGCTTCAGCTCCCCGCCCGGCCCGACCTCCTCGTACTCCATGTCCCCGGTCAGGCGGTAGTGCGTCACCGCCTTGAAGTCGTTGACCGGCCGGATGCGGGCGATCTGCCGCCATGCCTGCTCGACGTGCATGAAGGCGTCTAACAGCACCTTGTTCGCCACATTCGACAGGATGCCCGAGGCCGCCTGCGTGCTGAACGCCGCTCGCAGGGCCGCCTTCAGGTTCCCGGTGTGGATGTGCCGTTCGGTGAACCCGTTCGCCCAGGCGCACTCCAGCACGAACTGCCCGGCGCCGATGGGGCCGCCGAACCGCTTGCGCGCCGTCGCAAGGATGGGCTCGCCGTACGCTTTCACGATGGATTCCTGGCTCAGCCCGTTCCCGAGGCAGAGCGCCGCCTCGATCACCTTCGGGCCGGTCTCATCGCTGGCCGCGTGGATCGCCGGGGCCGCCGGACGCGACGCGCGCAGCATTTCCAGCTCCGCCTTCGTCTCGCTCCAGCCCTCGCCGATGGCCTTCGCCTCGATGTCCGGGTGCCCTTCGCAGAGCTTGGCGATGGCGGCGATCCGCGCCTTCTCCTGCGCGGTTTCCTTCCGGATACTCGCCACCACCTCGGCCACGAACGCCTTCGCCTGCGCCTTCACGTCTAAGTCCTCGTCGCCCTCCAGATCATCGGCCCCTTCGGCCGGAGGCGCGTCGGCCGCAGCCTGCGCCTTGATCTCCGCCTCGTAGCTCGCCCTGAGCGTCTTCTGCTGCTCCTCGCTCAGGTCCTCGATCTTCCATCCGCGTGCCTTCAGCCACTCCTCGAACTTCATGGCGTCGTCTCCTATCTGGGCGGCTCTCGCCGCAATGCTCGCCGTGGCGCCGTCATCCGCGCCGACAGCACAGAAACTGACCTCCCTCAAGATGGACTTCCTGACGATGCTCACCGGGCCCTTGAAGCTCTGCCCGTTCGCCTGTGCGGTGGCTCCCCCCTGCACGTACTCCGCGCTCTTCACCCGCAGGCCGACCGATGCCTGCCACGGGAAGCCGCGCTTGGCGTTCTCCACCACCTCGCGCGCTGCCTCGCCGCTGCCCGAAATCGTCCCGCTGAGCTTCAGCCGCCGGGCCGACTTCTCGACCTCCTCCGTGTGCCCGACGATCTTGCCCGGGTCATGGTCCTTCAGGGCCGCGAACGGCGTCGGCGCCTCCAGTCCTCCCAGGTCAATCACGACCGGCCCATACCACCCGCTCGGCTCGATCACCCCGCCCGTGTAGGCGATGATGCTGAAGGTCGGCAGCTTCTCGGCCTTGCCCTCCTCCGCCGGCACCGCCTCGATGTCCACGATGGCCCGGCACTCCAGCAGCTTGCCCGCGCTCGATTCCTCTTTGTCGCCGGTGGCGGGCTCGAACATGATCGGCTTGTAGTCGTGCTCCTTCAGCCACTTCCTCGCCTCGGCCACGCTCCACTGGTCCGCCTTGAACCGGATCGCCTGCTCGACCGTCCCGCCCTGCGGCTTGCTCTTCAGGGGCCCGCCCAGCGCGCGTATCCCCTTGCTCGCCCAGAGTTCCACTATTCGCAGGAAGTCGCTCGGCCGTCGCAGCCGGGCGGCGTGTTCATTGGCGTAAGGCATGGATGACCTCCTCGATGGCCTCCGGGTCCCCGTCGCTCCGCGCAGGCTCCGGGCCGGCTGCCGTCGCAAACAGCTTCTGCCGGATCAGAGCCTGCAGCTCCGGCAGCGTGATGCCGAGGGACTTCGCACCCTTCTCAAGCTCAGTGCGCCAGTCCTGCCCCCGGCTGGCGTAGAGCGTCGGCAGCGTCAGTGCGCCACAGGAGAGCCGCGTCTGCTCCGCCCCCGCCTCGCGGGGGTCAATGCTCTGCCGCTTCTGCCAGAGCCACTCGTGACGGGGCTTCTCCGGGATCTCCAATCCGTAGGCCAGCCGCGCCTCCTGGAGCCATAGGTCGAAGATGGGCTCGGCGGCCTCGTCTTCCAGCTCGGACTGCACTACTCCGATGCCCTTCCAATACGCCTCCTGGTCCAACTTGCCGGACGCGAAGTTGTAGCGGCTCGAGTCCCCCGTGCTCAGGTTGGCCGGCATCAGCAGCGCGCGGCCCGCCTCGGTCAATTCCTCCCGCTTGAAGTCGGGAAACGTCGTGTTCGGGTGCTGTGCCTGAAACTGCTTCATTGCCCAGCCGTCGGGCATCGTCACCATCAGGTTCTGCTCGATCTCGACCGCGTCGAATGCCTCGATGTCCGCCGCCTCGCCGCTCGGGGGCGCATTCGTTTCGAGGACGGCCGAGAAGTCGGCCGCCGTCTCCGCCGCATGGAGTGTCGCCAGGATGAAGCGCCGTAGCTGCCCGAAGACGCCGAGGGACGAGAGCATCTCCGGAACGCCCCGATGCTGCTCCGGCCGGATTCCCTCGAAACTATGGATCACCCAGCGGGCCTCATATTCCTTCGGGGTGTCCAACGGCGCGTAGGCCGAGCCGCCGGGATGGTTCGTCAATATCTGATAGCGGACGGGGTTCAACTGATCGTCCAGGATCACGCCGTCCACGTTGTTGTCGTCCAAGAGCAGGCCCGGGCTGTGGAGCCTGTCGCACTCCAAGAGCCGCAGGTCCAGCTTCACCTCATCCTGGAGCGCCGGGTTCGTGATCAGCAGCATCAGGCCCTCGCCGTCTACGGTCCGCGCCGTCCGCATCGTCCGCAGCCGGCGCGCCAGGTGCGCTCGCCGCGCCCAGCCTGCCCAACGCCCCTCGATCTGCTCGTTCAACCCCTCGTCGTCCAAAAGCATCTGGAGCTGGGGCCCGTTGTCCCCCACCACGTCATGGCTGAAGATCAGGACGACCGCACGCGCATAGCTGTTGTTCCACACCTCGTAGCGGCTCCGCTTCCTCAGCGTGAGCCGCACGGAGTAGGAGTTGGCCTCATCGGCGCTCAGCGCGTCGGCCGCCGCCCAGTGCCGGCTGTTGTCGTCGTTCGTCTGGGCCGCGTCGTACCGGCCCTGGAGCCCCCGAGGCCGCACTAAGATGCGCGGCCTGCTCTGCACCTCGCTGGCGCGGAAGGGCCGCCCATACTGGTCAAGGATTCGGGCCATCACGCCCCCGGCGGCTTGAGCTTCGTGAACCGGAGCCCCCGGCTCCCCGATGCGTCGGCGGCCGTCTTGCTGTCCAAGTGGCGGTCGGCGGCGATCTGGTCGGCCAGCGGATGCTCTTCCACCTCCACGCCGTCGGCCACAACCCGGCGCGGAGCCTGAGCGTTCTCTAAGATCTTCTCGCGGACCTCGTCGGGCACGGTGCGCCCTCAATCTCGTGGGCGGCGGCCCAAAAGAAAGAGCCGCACGGGGGCACGGCCCCGTGCGGCTCGTTTCACTCTGGGTCAGGCGCGCCGGGGATCAGCCGGCGCGCTGCCGCCCTCTCACGTCTTCATCTGCCACCTTAGTCGGTTCCCCCGGCCTGTCAAGCCTCCGGGCCCCCAAAGCCGGAAATCGTTGTACCGGTAGAGGTTTTGCCCTCAGATTTGCGTCTCGTGCGTCGTGATCCGATGCCCGCAGTGCCGGCATTGCCGCCTCCGCCGTATCCGCCCGTCCTCTAACTTCTGCGTGTAGACAACCTCGAAATGCCGGCAGCCGCAGACCCGGCAGACCAAGCCCCGCTCGTCCGAGTTGCGCCGCTGCTGCTGCAGGTCCGACGCCCTTACCTTCTCCCGCTTCTCCGCCATCTCTCCCTCTGGAGCTCGGAGAGCTTGATCTTCTTCCGCTCCGGTCCCCCCGTCCGGCTGCTCGCCAGCTCCACCCCCCGGAACGATGCCCCCGCCGCGCACCCCACCAGGCAGTCGAACCAGTGGTTGTCGGGCTTGGCCGTCAGGAGCTTCCACTCATCCACCGTCCGCCCCCGGCCAACCGTCCGCACCCGGTACTCGGCCGTCAGGTGCTCGGCTAACATCCGGTGCTGGTACGCCTTGTTCTTCCGCCCGAAGATGCCGAGGCAGCCCTTGTCCCCCGGGGCCGCCCCCAGCCGCTCGTGGACGAAGCTCTTCCAGTAGTTCGTGTCCACCAGTATCTGCCGCAGGACGTGCCGCCCCTTCATCGTCGGCACCCACCAGTGATGCCCGATCCGGTCCCCCTTGTGCCGGTCGTACTCCGAGATCGGCTTGTTCGCCGCGCCGATCCCCTGCCCCTGGCTCGGCATCAGCAACGCGGCGTGCCCGCTCTCCCTGCAGAACTGATGCACCGTCTGAGTGACCAGTCCCCACTTGGCGTCTATCAGCACCAGGTCGAGGCGCAGGACCGCCCCGTCCTCGCGCTTCCACTCCCGCCCGGCCAGGTCGTTCACTAAGGCATCGAGCCCGGCGTAGACCGACCCCTCCAATCCCATCCCCTGGTGTGTCATGCGCAGCGTCCGGCTCGCCTTCTGACTCGTGAAGTGCGCCCGCTTCTGGTCGGGATATGCCCCATAGTCAATGACCTGCCCCGCGAACCCCGCCTGCCACGCGCAGACCGTGTAGTAGAGCAGCCGCTCCTGCACGTCTATGAACGCCGTGAGCACGTCGGCCCCCGCCGGCACCTCGCCTCTCGGCCGGTTGTTTGCCTTCGCGCAGATCTCGTCCACCGTCAAGGTCTCTAAGGCATCCGTCTCCGCCGGCAGGGGCTCGTTCTGGTACTCGGCGAAGAAGGACGCCTCATCCTCGATCTTCACGTTCATCGCGCTCTGGATGGCGCTCAACTCACCCGGCAGAAACCGCTCCGGCCAGGAGACCTCCGCGCCCTTGTCCATCGCCTCCCGGTGCGCCGCGTAGAATGTCGTAGCGCTCTCGCCTTGGCCTCCTTCGTCGAAACTCCCCGCCCGCATGAATGCATACTCGTCCCAGAGCTTCTCGTCGTCGGGGAACCGCAACACCATCTTCATCCGCTCGCCCTGCCACTCCGGGTGCAGCTTCCGGTCCAGGAACCGGTCTGCTAAGTCCCCCTCGTAGATCACTGTGCAGGCCATGAACGCCGCGATCGCCTTCTTCGGGCCCGCCAACTTCAGGACGTCCCCTAAGATGATCCGCTCCCGCTCCTCCGTCATCGTGTCGCTGCGGGCGCTCTTCCGCGTCTGCGGGTCGTCCAAGAGCACGAAGTCCGGCCTCAGCGTCTCCCCCGTCGGCGCCACTAAGAACATCCCGCGCACCTGGCCCGTCAACCCCGCTACATAGAAGATGCCCCCCGTCCCGTTCTCCTCCGGCACGCCGGCCGCATCGAGTACGATCCTTGGCAGCCTCGCCAGGACGATGTACTCCTTCGTCAGCTCGATCAGCGTCCTCTTGCCCCGGCAGTGCTGCCCCGCGCACCGGTTCACGATCCCGCCGATGCACCGCACCGGGTAGCAGATCTCCGGGAAGTCCGCTAAGAGCAGGTCGTTGGACTCCAATTCCGCGCGGATGCCCGCCAGGAGGCGCTTCGCGTGGCCCTTTTCCGGCCCGATCAATCCCGCGAAGCGCGACAGGGCCGCCCCGATGCCCCAGATGGGCGCGCGGTCGAAGATGGAAGTCTTGCCGGTCCCGCGCGGCATGGCCTGCGCGAAGTGGCCTCCGTTGCGGATCGCGGCCTCGATCCGTGCGATGAGTTTCAGGTGGTTGCGACTCCAGGGCAGGTAGAACGTCTCGGGGAAGTAGATCTCTAAGAACCGCTGTAGCGAACCCGTCGCTTCCGCACGCCGTTCCGGGTCCGCAACGGCCGGTATGTCGCCGATGTCCCGCCCCGCCCGCGACAGGTCCGCCTGCCGTGCCCCCGCCTGGTCCTTGTGCGCCTCATAGGTGCGCCGCCGCTTCCGCTGTGCCCCCGGCGTCGCCGGCCCCTTCCGTGCGGACTCGGGCCTCCTCGCTTTGCCCTTCACGCGACCTCCACGCCCGCAAGCCTCAGCCGCGCCCGCGCCAGCTTGCAGTACTCGGCGGACAACTCTATCCCGATGCTGTCCCGCCCCAATCTCGCCGCCGCGATCAGTGTCGAAGCCATCCCTGCGAATGGGTCAAGTACAACCGCCCGGCCGCCCTCATCACTCACCTCGCATTCACACATCTGTTTCCATCCCAAGTGCCGCCGCGGATGCCGGTCCTTCCACCTCTGGTAAGATGCCCCTGCCAGATCCGCTGAACCTGACCCATGTGAGAGCCGCGCCTCGCTCTGTTGTCCGCTCTGGCGGACTGGATGGCCTTTGCTGGCCCGCGAGACAACGCGCTTCCACGCCGCGCTACACCTACTGCAGACCTTCGGACTGCTCCCCGCGATGATGCACTTCTCCGCGAGCGCTGGCGGGAACGCCGCATGATGGCTGACCCATGCGGTCGAGCCGCAAGGACACCTTCGCCGGACCTTCGGTGGCCGGCCCAGCTTCGGGAGGTTCCGCCAGTGCCGAGCCCGGTATACGTTTGCGCACCCCCGGCACATCTGTAGGTCAAACCGGCTCGGGCCGATGCCCCAGGCGTCGCGCCAGTTCCGCATTCCGGCTTCGCCTACTCCCCGCTTGCGCCCGATGTTCGTCGCCGCTGATGCCTTGCAGTGCGAATCGCTCAACTCCTTGGCCCTTCCCGCGATCCTGGCCCTCTGCTCGCGCATCTTCCGCAGATCGCTCTCCCCGCTGTTCCCGGCCTCCCGTGCCGCGAACCAGTCGTAGTACGGGTTCTTCTGCTTGCTGCAGAGGAGGATCACGTCATAGGCCGCCGTCGGCCGGTCCCGAACCGACTCCGGCATGACTGACCCACTCCATCCATCGCAGAAGCTCAGCCCCTTCACCCACACGATCGGCCGCCGCACCCACCACTTGTCCTCCTGAAGCGCCAGCGCCAATCGGAAGGGGATGAAACACGCATCCTTCGGCTTCAGCCCATCCTCGCGCAGGGAAGCCACGCTCCCGCGGTCCAGCGGGTAAGCGCTTGCGGCCTTCTTTGCTCCATGCGTCCCCAGACTGCCGGCGCCTCCTCCGGGATTGTGGCATGTCCCCTTGCCGCTGGCGCATGTGTCGCCCATGACGATCCACAGTGTTCCCTCCGGCCTCAGAACCCGCCGGACTTCACGGAACACGCCGACAAGGTGGGCGATGTAGAGCTTGATGCTCGGCTCCAGACCCAGCGCACCCCGCCAAGCGCCGCACCGCCGACAGAAGGCACCCGCTGGGGCGGTCTGGCCCGCCCCGGCGGCGACGGCGTTCTTCCACTTGGTCTGCTCCACCTGTCCAGGATGATGGCATGACAACTGACGCCCCCATTGATGCTTGCAACCCTTACCCCCCATGGCCTCGGCGGAGGGTGGCCAGATGGTCGGCTCAATTCCATCATAGGCCCGAAGCGACCAGTACGGCGGACTCGTGATAACGCAGTGGACGCTCTCCCGCGGCAACTTCGGGAGCATCTTCACGCAGTCGCCCCGGATGATCCGCGCCGTCATTCAGTGATCTCTCTCAAAGACGTCCCCCCCGGCAGATCAACGCGCACTGCCCGCGCTCAAGGACGATCTTCACAAGGTTGGCCAGTGAACGCGGGACGCTCTTGAACCCCAAACAGATCGGGCACTTCACGAGGGTCTTTGGATCCTCCCATCCGCTCCCTCGACACGCCGGGCAGCTATCCTCCCTGATGCCCAGATTTCTGACAGCCCGCTCGATCATCAGCAGGGCCCGCTGCCGCCGCAGGTGCGGAGGCACATGCCCCGCCAGGATGTGCATCAAGCCCCATCGCAACTTAGCCGCCGTGGCCATATGCCCGTCACCAGAACCGCCCCTGCACGCGGGCCGCCCCACAACACCGCTTCGACTTCCGCCCGCTGCCGCATGGGCATGGATCGTTCCGCCCGACTCGGCCATCAGCCGGCCGCCGGTATGGCTGCGGCCCCTTCGGCACGGCCAGATGCATGAGCGACGCGATGATGGCCTCGCCTGCCCTGCGCGCCAGGGCCGATCTGCGCACCCGATGGGCTGGCCGCGTCATGGTCTGCGCTCCCCAAAAGAAGAGCCCCGAGGCCACCGGCCCCAGGGCCCTTGCAGCACACAGCCACGGGAGGATGTGATCCGTGTGCGCCTATGAAAACAGGCGTCGCCCGCGCCCCTGGCCAGGTTGCGAGCAACGCCTGTCGGATCCGACCCGTTTATCCGCATCGGGAGGCCGCACCTCACGCCCAAGCCGGGCGCAGCTCCTCCCGTGCGCTTCAATAGCTTACCGGTCTGCCTATCCCAAGTCAAGCCCGCCGCATATCTTAGCTGCAGGTCTACCGCTTCCCCACCGCTTCTCGCACCGCCTCGTGGTCCGGCTTTGCCGACCAGACCTCCTCGTCCTGGATGAGCACGAACCCCAGCCGCTTCAGGTCGGCGTCGCTGACCTGGTCCTCCACGGCGGCGCGCTTGAGCAGTTGCCGGTCCACGTGCTTCTCCGTCCGGATGAACCGTAGGTTGGCGCCCGCAAACCGAGGGATGGCTTCATGCTCCTCGACGTTCTCCTGGAGCTCGAGTCGCGCGGGCTTGTCGCGCACCCACACCTCGCCCGACCCAACGCGCAAGGTCTTGGCCTCGCCCTCGAACAGCGTCTCCCGCGCCGCCTTGCACGCCTCAAGCAGTGCGCCCTCGCGCTTCGTCCGCTCCCCCCGGAGCGGCTCAAGCCGTGGCCCGAACTCCCCCTTAACAGCATCAAGGCGCCGGAGCATCTGTTGCTCCAGCGCCTCGATCATCAGGTCTAACTCGCCGATCTTGCGCAGCCTGCGGTCCACCTGCCCCGGCGTGATCGGCTTCTCGCTGCCCTGCCTTGAGCTCGTCGAATGCCCAGCCATCCGTGACCTCCACGGTCCACCATAGTCGGTTTCCCCCCGAAGTCAAGGGGGTGAATGACAGGAGCGGCAAGGAATGGGGAGGATTGTGAACGGGGTGGAAAGAAAGTGTGTGATCCTGCCCGGTGTTCGGGCTGACACCCGGCCGCCCGCCGGCGGCCCCCGGAGGACCCCTCGCCCCTATAGTGTGGCCCCGCCGGTCTCAGAACTCATAACACGTATAGTGTCACTCGCGCAGACACACTGTGGCCCCGCCGGTCTCAGAACTCATAACACGTATAGTGTCACTCGCGCAGACACACTATGGGCGCCGGCCCGGCCCGCTCCCTCTGTTGGCATGGTCCCTTTGCCGGGCCGGGCCGCGCGGCCGCCGCTCCCTTACGGCGCCGCGCGCCCTATGCGCCGCGTCACTCCGGCCGGCCCGCCCGGCCCGCTCCAGGATTTCCTATTGACACGTGTCAATGTCGCCGGTAGAATGCCGGGAAACCGGCGGGTCCATGCACTGAGGAGGGAGGCAGAGATGAAGGGCAAGTTAGGCGGAGGTTGGATCGTTCGGAATGACGGGACGCCGACGACGGGCCCGCGCCCGATCTACGTCGCCGCGAAGTGCGCCAAGCACGGCCGGCAGAAGGCGCACTCATTGCGCGAGGCTGTGCTCTGCGGGATCGTCCGCGCCGTGCGCACGTCGAGGCGGCAGACGCAGGTGCAGTTAGCCCAACTCTTTGATATCCCCCTCCGCACCGTCGTCCGCTGGGACGAGGCCGAGTCCGCGCCGGACCCGGGCCCTTATGCCCGCCTGTTGCAGAACTACCTGGATCCCCGAGGCGCCGGCGGCAGATGACGAACAGCCTCATTCGCATTCGGTGGACCGACGGTAGCGTCTGGGACGTTGACCTCGAGAGGCGGGCCGCGACGGTGGTTGCCGTTGACGCGAACGGATCACCAATCAGCGGCGGGCCGCCCATAGCGCCGCCGACTCTGGCACAGTTGACTCGTTTGCAGGGGTTGGTGCAAGAGGCGCGCGAGAAGGCCGAGCAGCTTCACAAGATTGTGTGTCCACAGCCAAGGGAAGGTTGGCGCATGTGTAACTGCCAGTATCCCAAACCCTCGGCAGATGATGCCGGCCCCGAGTGGAGACCCGTTGTCGAGTGGACAAAGGCTGCCTTGGCCCTGTCCGATTCGCTCGGCCCCAAACCCACTGATGCTGACCGCCCGAGGTTCTTATGAACCAGCACGGGACCAAGATGATGATCCCCGAACGATGGAGCGGTGCGGACTCAGATTGGTGGATCGCGCTCGCGGCCAGGGGGTTTCTTCTTGCCCTGGTCCTGACAGCCCTGGGCTCGGCCGCATGGGGGATCCTTGCGCTTCAATTCCGGTAAGGCCAGTTGAAGCAGGTCACCTCTCCCCGTCCAGGATCGCCGTGCCCTCGATAAAGCGCTTCCGCGCACGCGCCTGCGCAGCCTTCCGGTGGCGCATGGCTTGCTTCTCGCAGAGGACCTCCGCCTGGGCGAGCGGCGCGGCCCACAGGTCCACGTGCTGCCCCTCGCCCCCCAGCCTGTGGATCTTCGGACACGCCAGGCCGAGCGACCGCGCCGTGCGGATCAGCCGCACCAAGTCCCGGTCGAAGAGATGCGCCGCCCTCGTCGCCCCCTTGATGCCCGGCACGCCGACCCGGCCCCGGATGTGATGGAGCGCCTGCCCGCCGGCGGCCGACCAGGCCAGCGCCTCCCGCACCTCGCGGCTCTTGAACCGCCGGATCATCAGCGTTAGGCCCCGGGTTGCGGCTTGGGCCAGGTCTTGCCGCGGAGCACGGCTGCATCAATCGAGAGCCAGCACTCCTCGGAGCTCTCGACCCGGTCTATGACGCCGACCAGGACGTCATTCACCACCTGCCATGCCGCGCCGACGGTGTGATCATTCACGACATACATCCGGGCACTCATGGCCGACTGGTCCAGGCGCGAGGCGCAGTCGAGGCGGTAGCGGCCGCGGCGCCTCACGACCACGCGGACGGCAGCGTCCTGGCCGTTGCGGTTATCGGCCGCCGCGGCGGCCACTCCCTGGAAGGTGAATCCCGCGGCGTCGGCAGCCGGGACGGCGTAGCCATCCGCGTCGCTGCACACTAAAGCCCCGCCGAAGATCCGCGCCCCTGCCGCCATAGGGATCGAGAGCAGATCGCCCAGGCTGTACTCAATGGTCCTGTCCGCCATCAAGCCTCCCATCGTACGCCTCCTTCTGCCGGAACCGCCGGATGCCACCCTCTTACCTTCATCTTGTCAGCTCCTTTCAAGCCTTTGCACACACTTCAAGCAAGTCAGGCGCCCGGCCTACTATCCCCCCTGTCGGAGCTTGCTCGAGTACATTCGCTCCGTGGATATCGCCGTCCGCGGCACCCTACGCAGAGTCAGCAGAAAACACCGTCGGCCGAGCCAGTCCGGCGCCCAGTTTGCCTCCGGATACAGCGCCTTCGCCCGGAACGTGATCGCCAGTCGAGTCATCCTGACCGGCCACCTCCCGAGCATCCAGGCCGGGAACCACCGCATCTTGAAAGCCTGCTTCCAGTCCGCCGGCCACTCGACGACCTCGGTTTGCTCCACCTCCTCCTCAGCCAGGAAGTCCATAGAGAACGCTAAGAGGACCTCCTTCCGGATCCTCTCCACCTCGACTTGTAGGCTTTCCTGGCTGTACTGGCCGATCAGCACGCGGCGGGCTTGATAGGTCTCCCGGTGTAATGGCAGCAGTTCGCCCCGCGGTGGCGGAACGGGGGCATCCTCATCTACTGGAAACGGCCGCTCCTCGTCGCTCATCTCTCAAGCCTCGTTTCTATCTGCGCAATCTGCGGATCCCCGAGCCGCTTCCGCCGCTCTCTCAGGAGGCTCCGCCCCCTCGCCGCCCGGCTTCCAATTCAAAGCCCCAAGCACGGCCACCGGATCGACAAAGCCTGTCAGGACAGGTTCCGAGCTGTATTCCATGCTCCAACCAGCGATCCTCCCGTTCTGTATCAGAACGCGGCATTGCTCCATGTTGTCGGCAAGTCTGCTTGTGAGCTCGAAGCCCGAGAATGCCAGAGCCGCGATGCCCTTCATAGATAGGCGCATACATCGGCCCCATCGCTCCACCTCTGTGCATTGGACCAACTGAGCCGTACGGTAGATGAACAAGGAACTCACGCACGAGAGCAGATGAACAGACCGATCCGGCAAGTTGGGACGTTCCACGTTGATCTCCGCAGACCACTCCCAGCACCAAGAAGATTCCCCTCCTGGGCTATGACCGTCAACCCGAACCATCGCGGAGCCCTGGGAGACGTACCGTACGCCCGCATGATCCACCAGTCGGGCGCCGATCGTGAACACCAGCTTGACGCGCCTCATGTCTTCCTCTTGCCGTCCTCGGCGCCCTCCGCGCCCTCTTCTGGCCTTCGTAGTCCGCCCGCGGCGGACGGAGTAGACTCGGCGGTGAGCCGGGGCCGTGGGCCGTAGAACTCCGCGCGGTAGATTGCGTCCATCTCGCGCCAGAAGCCCTTGTCCCCCGAACTGATCAACGCCTCGAGCAACCTATCCGCCGTCTGCTGATCCAGACAACGGTAGCAATAGGCCCGCCCGAATACGGCGGACCAGCCCGGAGATTGGCGCTCGGGGAACCGTTCCGTCGGGTGCATCCCCGGCCTATGCACAGCACACGTCCTTGCCTTCGGACGGCTGGGGATCCGCTCCTGGCCCTCCACACACAGGTTCCATCCCGTTGATACCGCCAGCGTGACTGCGCCGCGGGCGCCGATGGCGTTGAAGAGTATCATCACCGAGCCATGATAGACTGACGTGGACCATGCGCTCCCAAAGCCCACCCGATGCTCAAGCATCCGTGCCATCATCCTGCCTCCTTCGTACGGTCCTCTGCGGTCTCGGCGGCCTCGGCGGTGAGCCCTTTCCGGCGTTCGCGCAGCACCTGCCGGACCTCGTGCCCCAGGAACCCCACCAACGGCTCTTCCGCCTTGACGATCTGCCGCATCACGGGCCGCAGCCGCCCCGTCGCCTCCACGATGATCTGCTCGCGCTCGCCCGGGCTGAGTGACTCGAACAGCCGATGCAGTTCGGCCCTCTCGGCCGCATGCTTCTCCAACTCGCCTGCCCGCTGCGCCTCCTCACGGTCCCGTTGCACGTGCCGGAACTCCTCATCCGCCAGGCGCTGCCGTTCGCGCGCCTCCTGGACCGCCACCTCTGCCGCCACGCGCTCGAGGGCCGCGCCGAGGTAGGCCGCCGGGCTCTTGATCTGCCGCCATCGGCCCAGGGGCCAGGAGGCCACCTGCCGGAGCCAGACGCCGACGGTGCGCGTGCCGTGGACACTCATCGCCGACCGCGCCAGGTCCAGGACCTCCTCGCCGTCGTCCTGAGCGAGGCGGGCCAGGATCGCCTTCAGGTCCTCCGCCGGCCGACCGAACAGCCCGATCTGCGTCAGGTCCGGGGTTGGTGCCGTTGGCCGCTGGCCGTTGTCCGCCTTGTCCTCCGAAGCGCTCCGCGAAGGAGGATGTTGCCCGCGTTGTCCTGCGAAGCCTTGTGCGTCCGGCCTTCGCAGCCGCTGCTTCGGCGGAGTAGGCAAGGAGGATGCCGCTGTCGCTTTCCGAACAGAAGAGCCTCTCTCTCCCGTGGGGCCTCGGGGCACACGCCCTGCACCGGCCCTGGATTCAGATGACTTGGGAGTCTTGGGAGAGAGAGGTTCATTGACTGAGTTCAAGGACTGGATTGTAGGCATGTGGTGCCGGGGGGGTAGGCACGCCATGCCGGGGGGGGCGGCATGTGGTGCCGTGTCTGAACCGGTTACAGTCTCGGGCACCATGAGCTTGTAACAGATCACCCCTCTGGCCGTGCCTCCTACGCGGGTCAGCCACTTCGCCTTCCGCAGGGTCTGGAGTGCATATCGCACGGCGCGCGGTGACAGGCCGGTCTCCTGCGCAAGCCGGCCCTGGGACGGCCTGACCGCTCCGCCGTCCTTGTCCGCGTGACTGGCGCAGGCCATGAGGACTAAGCGCTGGACAGCCGAGAGTCCCGCGCTGGCGGGCCCCGCCATCGCATTCCAGATCCGTCCCATCCAGTCCAGGCTCAAGCTCCCATCCTTCCTGTCACAAGGGGTCCGTCTCCGTGGCCTCCGTGTTGAACCGGGCCACCACTCAGCCGGATCCCCCCGCACAAGTCAACGCCCTTGCGGCTCATCGCCCCGCAGGCGCAGGCGTCGGCTTCTCCTCCTGAACCTGGAGGCGCGTCGCCTCCAACACCGGCAGGTTGGCCTCGGTCGGCACATAGATGACCTTGTTTGGGTTATCGGCCAAGCCTTGCACCCACAGGTAGCGCAGGTAAGCCTCGTTGTTCCGGAGGCTCTCGCCGATGATCTCATTCGCCTGCGCTACTCCCTTCGCCCGCTCGATCTCGGCCTGCGCCAGCATCTTTGCCGCTTCCATCTTCGCCTCGGCCTCGTTCACCGCAATCTTGCGGTTCCACGTGGCCTGGGCGAGCTCCCCCTGCCCGGCCTTCTCGCGCATCCAGACGTTGTACTGAGGGCATCCCCACATCCCCAGCACGATGAGCAGCACGACTCCCAGAACGCACGCCGCCACGACAATCCCGATCATCCTATCCGACATCTCCCTACCCTCCTCTTAGAGAATCTTCGGCCTTCTCTGCAGCATCTGCGTAATCTGCGGATCAAGCCCGTTGCCCTTTCGCCCTAACCCCGCACGCCCCGCGCAGTTCTGCCGCGTGGGCATCACACAGGAACGCGGCGGGCGAGAGGCCGCTGATCCGGTAGGTTGGCCGCGCCCCGCACGTCTCGGCGTGGCAGCCGACCCGGCGCCCACGCCTGCCGGCGATGTAAGGCACAAGAGCCAGTGGCTCGGGTTCGTCGCCGGCCAGGGCTCCGCAGACGCGGCATTCCCGGCAGAGCATCCCGTCAGCATACGCGCCCGGGACCCATTCGTGCGCGTGGTACGGAATCATCGGCCCCGCTCCTTTACTCCGGCTCCATCGCCGCCTCAATGACAATGGCCGCCTTGTTGTACGCCGCGAGGTCCTCTAACGTGATTCGCACGCGCTTCTTCGGACTCCGGCGCCCGCCGGTCGCCCGACAGCATCCACACGTGGGGCAGCGGTCATATCCGGCGTCATCGTCATAGGCGCAGGCAGTCAGGCTCTGTCCGTCCGGCGCGAAGCTCGTCACCTTGAGCCGAGCTGACCCCTCCGGCATCAGCTCCCAGCCTAAGAGGCTGCCGACGTGGAGCCGCTCTCCTGCCGGATGGTCTGAGCTCTTC
>Ga0315294_10001245_pt1 | contig 27562 bp, 47 predicted proteins | sample YL17G13_40_MG_FD_203626 | JGI IMG/M metagenome (GOLD analysis project Ga0315294, IMG submission 203626) | Sediment microbial communities from Yellowstone Lake, YNP, Wyoming, USA - YL17G13_40 | ecosystem: Environmental > Aquatic > Freshwater > Lake > Sediment | place: USA: Wyoming | collected... | reverse complement strand
CTTCTGCTTTCCTCCGAATGCACCAGGCAATGTCATAACTGCCATGTCCTCATTAGCGACCACTTGGCTGCCTATCATAGTTGTAGTTGTGGCTGCGGGAATAGTATTGGCGATATTGCTTGGTGCATTCGGAGGAAAGCAGAAGTGATTCTGCTTCCTTTGAATGAATAAATGACTTCAAATGAACAAAAAAGGAAATATAAACCAATTATTTCCGGCTGTTTTAGCCTTGGTGCTTGTAGGAGCTTTATTGACAGTTGGACTGTTGATAATAACTGGCTTCCAGAATACATCTTATGTAGCTGGAACTGCTGGCTCTTCATATCTCGGAGAGTCTGTCAGCCCAAATACCACTGGAGTTGCTTTAGTGGCAACAGGAACGCAAAGAAATATAGCATGCGCTGTCACCAATGCCTATAATGGCACTGGCGGAATGACAATAAATGCTGGAAACTTTACAACTATTGCGCCTTGCTCAATTGCGAATTTAACAACTGAGTTTGGAAAAGCCGCATGGCTTGTAAATTATACAACAACCTATGATGCGCCATCAACGACGACAAATGCCCTTGGGAGCACAATAACTGCCATGGCATCGCTTGCGTCAACTTGGCTACCTATCATAGTTGTAGTTGTGGCTGCGGGACTTGTTTTGGGCATATTGCTCGGAGCATTTGCAGGCAAAAGGAAATAATTGCATAGAAGTCAGAAAAAGCTATTTATTTATTATTGGGGGTTTTCCCCCCATTTTTTCTTTAAATTTTCTTGAAAATTAGAAGATATTCGTGAACTTTTGACATTTGTTTAAGTTCTCTTACAGATCCAAATCTGTGCAGAGCAATGCCAAATTGCACATTCTGAAGAATTATTAAATCATAAAGTTTCAATCCGCATCTTCCAGCAAGTTCTATGAAGTTTTTATGGAACAATATATAATCTCCATTCTTCCTGAAATCTCCAATGACAAACGCTGCATATCCATCATCTTTTAATTTGGACACACATGCTTTTATTCTTTCTTCCAATGCTTTAAGAAATTCTTTATAATCTTTTATATCAGAAAGCTGTCCTAAAACACTTTCATATTTTTCAAGATTCCAATAAGGAGGGCACGAAAACAAGAGGCTTGCTTTAATATCCATATCCTTAATATTGATGCAATCTTCATTCTTTATATCGGCTTTTAAATGGAATTTATCCATCTCATTAATGATAGAATTATATGCTTTTTTTGATACTTCATATCCAAAATACATTCGTCCCATTAATACTGCTACTATACCTCTTGTCCTTCCAGCAAAAGGATCGAGAACAAGTTCTCCGGGTTTACTCCAAAAAGAGATAATGCTTTTTGCCACAAAAGGATTAAATTCTGACAGGCCTTCTTCAGATAATCTATCCTTGAATACTTGCTCGGCAAGAGGATTGCTCAGCCATATTGAAGAATAAGTCGTATCCTTGCCAGGCATCTTTTCTGGAAATTTCCAGATGCCATCTGATAATGATGCTTTTTGTTTTTCTATCATTTTCATTTTATTGATAGAATCATCAATTCTATTCTGCCTTATTTTGCACCATTGCTTTTGGGTTTTCATTTTAATAGTTCTTTTATAATTGCGGGAATCTTATATCCTTTAAATTTGCACCATTCAAAAATATCTTTATCCTGTCTTGAACAATTGCATTTTGAACAGGCGATTACAACATTCTCTTTAATGTCCAAACCTCCTTTTTTCACCGGAATTATATGATCTTCTGTAAGCTTCTCGGTTGAACCGCAATATACGCATTTTTTATCTCTTTTTCTTATTTCTATTTTGTCCTTATAAGACAATTTTGGCTTGTCTTGAACAGGATAACCATATAATGATCTTTTTCTTTTTGCATAATATCTTCTGGCATAATGCCTATATTTTTCTCTTCCTTCAGGGGTATTTCTATGATCTTTTGATTCTTGTATTTGTTTTTCTGGATTTCTCCAATAATAATTTCTGCCAATTTCTTTTGCCCTTTCAGGATGGATTTTCCGCCATTTTTTTGCAGATATATTCATTCTTTCTTTAACTTCGGGCTTTTGCCGATATTCTTTTTCCTGTTTTTTATTAATATTATGATATCCTTTTGAATAAGATTTTATTCTTTCTGGATGTTTCTCCCTATATCTCCTTGAAATCGCTATATTTCTGCATTTTCTCTTGCAATATCTTTGATTAGGATGAAATTTAGAAAATAACTCAAACTCCTTTTGGCAAATGGGGCATTGCTTCATTTTCTTCTTACTTTTGCAAGGCATGAGGGGCAACTAACATAAATATGCTTACTTTTTGTGTTCCATTCATATCTGCATTTTTGGCATTTAATTTTCTGCTTGCTTTCCATTATATACTTATACTTATCTTATTTATAAGCTTTTCGCTTTTTTAGCCCATATATGGGGATGCCATCATCCCTGTATTTTCTTATAATCTCCTGATATTTAATTAATTGACGAAGAGATTTTATAACAACTGGCATGCATAAATGCAGTCTTTCTTGTATCTCTTTCCGAGTAAAATCATTCTCTTCTAATACTTTCAAAATTTCTTCTTGCGACATTATTCCCTCATTTTTATATTCAGCCCAGTGTCTTATTGATGCAAAAGCACATTGTGTTATTCAATGCCTTTTCGCAGTATTGCAATGGGTTCATCTTGATAAATTCCATATTAACAATGAGATAAATAATTAGGGCGAGCATGGCTATCGACACTATCGCTGTCAAAATCCCCTTGTATTTGTCAATAAAGAGGTTTATTTGTTCCGCAAATTCCCTGTTTGAATCCGCTTTCGAATGCTCATTGAAAAATGCTGGCGGAATAGATGCTTTCTCATCAATTATCATTTCTTTTCTTCCTCCATCAATTTTGCTATTATCCAGTCCAGCTTGTCATTAAGCATGTTAAGCATATCTGTCTCGCTTATCATTCTTGGAATCAATACTGGCTTTTGCTGGATTTTTTCTGATGTGTTTTCAACCATTTTTATTCACCTCCCTTTCAATCAATTCAAGATGCTTGTCAGCATTCTCATCCCAGTTATCTACTTTGAATTTTTCAGTGCCTTTTTCAAGGACTTGCCTTATATTGGGATTTTTCATTAAATATATTATGCCTTCTCGAAAGTCATCAACGAGCCAGGCATCCTGTCCATGCGTAAGGATATATCCTATCCTGCCTTTTCTTGCGAGAATGCATTTATTCATCTTGATATATTCCCACATCTTAAGGCAGCTGTCTTGATCTGATGTGATGACTGCTATGTCTGCCCTTGCCAAATAAGAGCATAATTCTATCTGATGCATTTCTCCGAGAAAATAAACATTATTTCCAGCAATATTCTGCATTTCCTCGTTTGCCTTGCCAATTAATATTAAATCGCATTTTAAGTCCTCTACAGCCCTAATTAACTTGTCAACACCTTTATATTCGCTTTGCTCGCCAGAATAGATTATTTTTATGGCATTATCTCCAGGGCATAAATCCTTCCATTTATCCTTGCCAAAGAAACTTTCAACGCCGGGAGGGATAAATCCAAGAACCTTTATGCCTATATTGTTCGCAATGCTTTCAAGATATCTGCTGTTCGTGATTATAGAGTCCGAGTTTTTGACAGCATAATATTCTAAATAAGAAGATATTGCCGGGTTCCATTTCCTTCCAACAACTTCTGTGTAATAATCCCACCAATAATGGATGACTTTTGCCCGTTTGACAAAACCTATCTTTTTAAGAAAAGCGGGCAACATGGATATTTGTTGATAGGTAAGGATAACATCTGGCCTGAACTTTATGTATTCAATTATAAATGCAAAGCAGTAATAAGGCCACCAAAAGGCGACATGCCATTTCTTTTTAAGCATAAAACGCACATCATGGCCTCTTGCCTTGAATATGATATTCAATTTATGCCCTGTCCCGACCTTATAATCGTTGGTTTCTGTCTGATGGCTCATAAACAGTATTTTCATTTTCTTTTGGCGATTATCATATATTCTGATAAATTAAACAAACCGCCTGCAATGGCGGTGCATAAGCAATAAAGATTAAAACTTAATTTTGCAAGGAATCTTAATTTATAATATGCCGTTCCATAAAATAATCTTGTGCTTAAAACCTTGAAGCCCGCCCTATTAAGCAGATTTTCTATTGTTCCTGATGTCCAAGCATAAAGATGATAATTATTTCGTTCTGTTTGTTCACGATTTTCTTTGGGAATAATTAAAATGAGCATGCCATTTTTCTTAATCTTTGCCCTTAATAATTTAAGATTTTCCAAAGGATTATCCAAATGTTCAAGAGTATGAGAACTTAAAGCGATATCAAAAGAATTGTCCTTGATGTCATCAATATTTTTGGTTGCATTAATCCCTTTCTTTTTGGCAAAATTCAACGCAAAATCTGAAATATCATATATAATCGCATTTTTCTTTAAAGGATATACATTCTGCCCAAGTCCTCCTCCAAATTCAAATATTTTCCGATTAAAAATAAAGGGAATTTGGGAAAAATATCTTTTGAATGCTAATCTTGAACGAATCAAATAATATTCCTTGCTATTCAAAAGATAACCATGTATCCTTGAATGATATGCTTTGTTGTATTTGTATTTCATTTTAAGCGTAAATAAATTGATATATGATAACCGCTGGCTGTTTTTGTTCTTTATCTAAAAATATCACTTTGACAGGATATACTGATAATTTATTCTCTTCAGGCCATTTATAAATCCATTCAGGGGATTGCTCAAACAAAGAAAGAACCATATATTTTGGTTTAAATTTTAAAATTTGACCATTAAAGCCGCTTTCATTATCAGGAAAACTATAAGTGGCTCTTTCAGAATAATGGACATTCTGGGGAACTGACGAGCTAAATACAACATCTTCTTTATTGCTGTTTTCCTTTATCCATATTCCTGCTTCCTTTATCTGGATATAAGAGTCTGACTTTGAATTTATGGCACTGATGCCCGAAGATAAATGAAGATATACTATCACAAGCACAGCGATTAAAGTCCATAAAAAGGCAATATTCTTTTGGGAAAATAGGCTTGCAATCCATTTAATGCCGAGAACCCCGATTAATGAAACAAAAGGATATAATCCAATTATATACCTGTCAGATTTGATGGAAGTTATCAATGAAAACATGGCAAATATTGCGAAAAATGCAATGAGCACAAATCTTTCATTTTTATTCTTTCCCATAATCATATAAATCAGCCCTAAAATGAAAAATGCTACAAGAGTAATAGTCAAAAAATTGATTGAATTTAAGACATAATAAAATGGGCTGCCTGTAAAAATGCCGACATCTTTTACACCGACATTGGTTGAAATATAAGCCAATTCCCTCCATAAAGGATTGCCAAAGGTTATCCAATCATATATAAGAAAAGGGATAACAGTCAATATTGAGAAAGGAATCCAAAGATAAGACTTGCTTTTTGCTCTTAAATTCCTGTCTGCAAGAACATATAAAAAGATTATCAGCGCCGTTATTACTGCTTCGGGATACCGCAGGAAAAATAAAAGCCCTATTGCAATTCCTGTTAAGCACATTTTTAATTTGCTTGATTCTTTTATTCCGCAATGAAATAGATAGAATGCCAAACCCATCAAGGCAACAGCAGGAATTGTCTCAAGAATCCTGAATGAATAGAAGAAATAAGACCATTCAAATCCGAATATTAATGAAGCAAAAAATGCTGTTTCCTCATCGAATAGTTTGCAAAACAGCAAGAAAAAGATTATTACTGTTAAAATAGAAATAAGGGCAAAACCCTCATATATCAGAGTTTCATTATAATTGAATGGAGTAAAAATTGTCAGCAATAAAGGGAAAAGAGGGGCTCTTGCATCCCATCTTCCAATATCTGGCGTACCTTCCAGAAAATGCTTGACTTTAAGCAGATTTTCAGATTCATCCCACCATGCTGCCTGATTAGTTGTCAGGAAAAAAAGCCTTGGAACAGTCAATATAAGAAATAAAATGCATAAATAAATAAATTTTTTATTCCATCTCATGCTTTTTCTCCTTCTACTGCCAAAGCATAAGCGAATAAAGTTTTTAATTTAGCCTTAATTATCATCTTTTCAAATAACAAGGACAATGGCAGTAAAAATTTGGGATAGCATTTCATAAAGCCAATAGAAGGGGGGATAAAATGCAGCATTGTATGAATTTTTATCTTCTTTAATCCCGCCTTTTTGGCAAGATCCATAATTTCGCATGGTGAATAGGACTTTTCAAAGCCATAAGGCCATTTGCCCAGCAATTTCATCATTCCTTTCCCAAAAACATACCAAAGGCATAGTTTATTCGGAACAACAAACAAAATTTCTCCTGAAGAAACTCTTGCCATCTCATTTATTGCCCTCAAATCATCTGGATAATCAAGATGCTCTATAACTCCTGAATTGAAAACAAATCTGAAAAAATTGTCTTTGAAAGGCATGTTTCTTATATCCGCCCTGATAACACTGACTTTTCTGCCAAAATTCTTTTTAGTGAGCTTTAATGCCTCTTTGGATGTATCCATCCCATAGCATTCGCATTTATCTGAAAAGGGAATAATGCCTCTTCCAGTACCGCATCCCGCCTCTAAAATCCTTCCGCCTTTGAACTTCAGGCTTTTTAAATATAAGATATGATACAGTTTTTTCTCAAATTCTGTAAGTTCCCTTTTTGAACTCCATACATCATCCCATATTTGTTCGTTCATTTTAAAAGAATTTTATCAGTTTGAAATATTTTAATAGCATTGAAATCTTGAATTTGCTTTTTCCGATTTTTCTTGTTTCAAGCATCAATGGAATTTCGCAGAATTTGGCATCCATTTTCTTCAGTTTCAAGACAATTTCAAGTTGGACAGAAAAATCATTCCTTTCTATTTCAATTTCTTTTATTAAATTACTGCGATATGCCTTGAATCCTGCGCTGCCATCATGCACTCCTTTCAGCAGATAAATGAACCCATTCGCAATCTTGCTTATCAATACCCTGTAAAAAGGCACATTTTTCATCCCGCCGCCCTGAACATATCTTGAAGCAATTGCTACATCGCTGTTAGTTTTAATCATTTCATTTACAAGGGGGGATATCAAATAAGGCGGATGCGTCAAGTCAGCATCCATAGTCACAATAATCTCTCCGGTTGCCTCCTTAAATCCAGTTGACAACGCCCTTCCCAACCCTAAATTTTTCGGATGATTAATCAGCCTGATTCTTTTGTCCTTTTCAGAATATGCCTGGATTATATTTTCTGTTTTATCTTTGCTTCCATCATTTACAAAAAGAAGCTCATAATCATCCAATTTTATATTCTGGATAGCCTCTTTTAAAAATTCTCCAATAACTTCCTCTTCATCGTAAGCCGGGACTATTATTGATACTTTCATTTTGTTTTTCTTTTTTTCCGTTTTTCCTGTTCTTCCTTTTCCTGCATTTCAAACCAACAGCCAGGATGGCTATCATAGGAATAATGCACTTCAAATTCATTGCAAACCGGGGCATCTTTGCTGTAATACTTGCATGTTTTCCAATATTTGCATTTTAATGGCATAAACAGGATTATTATTCTCATTATAATCAGCAATGGGGACAATAAAATCATAATTAGGCCCAATACAATCAAATGGCAAATTTCTTTTAAGCATTTCATTTTATTTGTAAGAGCTTACTGCTGTGATAATCTTTTCAATTTCGGTTGAGTTTAAACCAGGATATAAAGGCAGTGTAACAATAGATCCCCATACAGCTTCGGCTGCTGGCGTGTCTTTCCCTAAATCATCAAAACCTTTTTTTTTGTAATAAGAATGCTTATAAATCGGCTTGTAATGAACTCCTGCTGAAATTTCATTTTGTTCAAGATGCCTGATTAAACCTTCTCGGTCTTTTTTCACTCTTATCACATAATTATGCTGCGAGGTTTTGTTGTATTCTCCGACTTTTAGGGGGGAAATCCAGCCAATATTCTTGAATGCTTCATTATATATTGAAGCAATATTCCGTCTTTTTTCATTCGCCTCTTCAAGCTTCTCCAGCTGAACAATCCCAATTGCGGCAATAATGTCATTCATGTGGCTTTTATAGCCAAGCATTTCGACATCATAATCCCACTTGTATTTTCCTTCAGCCCTTTCATAAGTATTCTTTGTTATCCCGCACCATCTTAATTTTTTCAGCTTTTTCTCAATATTGTCATCATTTGTTGTTATCATCCCTCCATCTCCTGTCGCAAGATTCTTTACTGCATGGAAGCTAAAGCATCCTAAATCGCCAATGCTACCTGCTTTTTTCCCTTTATACTCCGCCCCGCAAGCATGGGCACAATCTTCGATGACTTTTAGTTTATTCAATCTGGCGAAATTCATTATTCTGTCCATGTCGCAACAGTTTCCGCCATAATGGACTGGAATTATCGCTTCTGTCTTGTTATTCACTTTTTTTGTTATGTCAAAATAATCAATATTCAATGTATCCTCCTCGATATCTGCGAATAATGGCGAATGATTATTATAAAGAATTGAATGGGGCGTTGACACAAAAGTTATAGGGGAAGTGATTATTTCTCCTTTAGGCATATCAAGAGAGCAGATTGCAAGTCTTAATGCATCTGTGCATGAATTGACTGCTATTGCATGCTTGACTCCGATATAAGATGCGAACTTCTTTTCAAATTCCTCTGTTTTAGGGCCAAGTCCAATCCAGCCCGACTTTAACACTTCGGCAACCGCATTTGCTTCCTTTTCATCCATATATGGCTTAAATACTGGAATCATGTTTTTTTCTCCATGCTTAAATAATAATCATTCGCTTCATTTTTCCTCAAGAACAGATTTTTGTTCGAAAGAGGATAATGCAATCCGGAATAAATTCCAAGATAAAAATATTTAATCAATGAAAAATTCCCCGTTTTTAACATATTAACAATTATTTGAATTGGCAGAAGCAATAATAGAAATATTGGGAAAAAAAGAGGAAATGAAATGTTAAAATGCTTCCACATAAATATAATCCTGTTTCTTGCAATATAAAACAAGACAATCGGGGATTTTCCTCCTTTGCCTGAACTGCCATGCCCCTCGTGATAAACAATTGCGTTGGGATGATAGAATATTCTGAATTTTTGTTTAGATTTTATCCGCATTCCGATATCGGCATCCTCCCAATAAAGGAAAAGATTCTCATCATATTTCCCTATTTCCCTGAAGATATTCAGGTCATAAAAGCATGCGCAGTCATCGACAAATTCATTCATTCCAAGCTCTATCGGCTCTCTTGAATTATGCGCCTTTTTGTTCTCCACAAACTGCCCTGTAATCCATGTGTGCCATGCACGCTTGTATCCTGAAGTGAAATGCCCTGAAGGAATATCATAAATTTTAACGCCAATCTGGTTCGCCCCTTTTGACACCAATTCAAGCATCTGCTTCAAAATATCTTGCTTGACAATGCTGTCATTATTTATCACAAACATATAATCAAAATTATTCTCAAGAAGATATTTCAAGGCGACATTTATTCCGCCTGTCCATCCTTTGTTTATTTCCTGATTGAATACTCTAAGTGGGAATTTATACTGCCCCCATTCATTTGATGAATTAGAATTGTCAACGAGGATGACTTCAAATTCGCCTTCAACTTTATTTATTGAATCTAATAACTTTAAAGTGTTTCCCCTGCTTTGATAATCCACTGTCACAAATGCTGTTTTTTGGTTCATTTTAATATCATCCAATCCATTTTATGTGCTGTGAAATAAAGATTATTTTCCTTTGCAAACTGGCAGACAGCCTTTGCAACTCCTGAATTGTTTATGTCATGCCCTGCCATGACCCCGCCTTGCCTTATTTTAGCCCAGTAATTCCTCATATCATTCAGGACATATTCATATTCATGATTTCCATCAATATAAATGAAATCGACATTGTTTGGGATGTCATTGACAGCATCATTTGAAAGTTTCTTTATCCATGAGATTTTCTCGCCATATTTCTTGAGTTTTCTCTTCGCCATCCTTTCAATATCCATCATCCCTTTCTCTGTCCTTGTATTTTCAGATCTGATATAATCATCATAGGCAGAATAAGGATCAATGACATACAGCATTTGAATATTCAACTGCCGCACCATATCATAGGCATTATCGCCCTTTTCAGTTCCAATTTCAACCGCAATTATTGGTTTTTCCTCAAAAACTGCTATTGCCTGTTTTGTTGATGGTCTTGGATATGCGAATAATATCTCTATTCCTGTGTATTTCATAAATTCATTCCTGATTTTCCTTAAAATCAAGATGAATAGTTCCTTGCAATTCTTAACTTCTGAATTTCTTATTTTCATTTTATCTCATCCCTCTTTCCATCAGAATATAGATAGATAAGAACAAGGATTATAATTGCTATCCCAGCACAAAATGTCATAATATCTGAATTAGGAAATTCAAATCCAAGCTCGCTTTGTAAAGTATCTTCCCATGCCATTATATTTTCTCCTTCTGCTTTTCATACATTTCATCGACTTTCCGTTTCATGTCCTGCAATTCTGGATGAATGGGCATCAAGTCAAACTGGATCTTTTGCTCTTCATGCATGCCTTTCAGAATATACATCTCAACATAGCCGATTAAAAATATCGCCAAGAGAACGCCGCCATAAATGGGGGCAAGATATTTCCCCAAATCTATATTGAATCCATATCTTTCGTTTAACTGCGATAATGTAAGGAAAAGAATCATGCCAACATTTATCAAAGTGATATAACTGCTCATTCTAATAGAAATCAATTTAAGGCTAATGATGAATGTCCTGATCTTTCGCAAAAGTACTTTCATTTGAACCTCTTCAGCTTCTGGCTTATTCTTCCATTTGTTTTTCCACAATGACATTTCTTGCATCTTTTTGAACGATACCATTTCCTTCTTCCGCACTTACATTTATCATATTCTATTTTTTTCATTCTATCGCCTTGTCCCCTTTGCTTTTCGGGATATAGGCATAGCATTTGCATGCCATTCCGTCATAAACTGGCTTTTTGATGAACTCCCTTAATCCTGACTTCTCGCATTCGCCTGTTGCATGCCAGATGCATTCCTCGAGATTGCTTTCTATGCGCATTCCTGCTGGAATGCTGGTAATGTGCTGATATTCTTTATTCTTTTGATATGTCATTTCTTCTCCAGTTTGGCGATACTTTGTTTTAACTCATTTCTTACTAGTTCTACTCTATCTACACAACACTGGTTCCCTATATCTGCAATATAATTATCAATTATTTTCTCAACATCAGCTTTGCATTTGGCGTAGCCCTGCCTTATTCCTTCTTCAAATGTTCTGTCTAACAATTCCATGCTTTCCTTTTCATTGAAAACTGCTTTCTTTTCAAATTCCTTTTGGGCTTTGGCGTAGCCTTGCTTAAAAACATCTTCCATTTTATGCATAATGCAGTTTGGACAAGAGGCATAAGCAGGACAACCACATTTGTTACAACTATCTTCATTACAACCTGAAAATAATCCAGATGTATGAATATAATCTATAATTTCAGGCATATTCGGTTCGTGTTCGCCGTTGTTTGAGGTGTTTGGTTTCATTTGTTCTCCTTAATTTTAACATTACATACCATAAACTTTACTTTTGGCAATAAATCATTTAATCTATTGACTAATTTTGATATTTCTAAAGGGTCTGCATCTTGTCCGCCAAATTCAAGCCAATAAGTTTTTCCATCTTCTACTTGCTTTAATGATTTTATTTTCTTTATTAGTGCCTTATCAAATTTATTCATTTGATTATCACCTCTTTGACAAAATCAGGCAGAACTAATATAAACACATTCTTGTCTGATGAATTTGTCCAGTCCATTCTTGTTCCATGACTTATCAAATAGCTTTCTATTACTCCTTTTTTTATCCTCTTTTTTGTCTTGTTTGTTATTTTCATGCTTTCAAATCCTCCAAGTCCATCTCTTTTGCATCTTTCATTATTCTGTTTTTAATATCCTCATAAGAACAGCCGCTTTTTAATAGTATGCACTTAGTTCCAGAAATCTGGACAAATTCAATATGCCATGCTGTGCCTGTTCCACCTGCCATTATGACAACTTCTTTAGGCAGTGTTATCCCAAAAACATCCTCTCCATAACTATTGTTTCTGTTCACTAATGTTCTGATTTCATAGATATTTCTCATTTGCTCTCCTTGCCCCGAAGGGCATCAGCAGTTTTGTCCTGTAAGCTAAGCGAAGAATTATCTCCGCCGTCACGTGAAACAACAGTTCTTTGTGTCTGCTGACTATTTCCATTGCTTAATGGACTATGATTAAGTTTGGCGATTTCCTGCTTTAATCCTCTTTTAATTTCAGAAGTTCTAATTAGTACATCATCATACAAAGGATATTCTTTTATTATCTTCCCAACATCAGCGAGGGTTTTCTGCCTGACTTCTTTCATAGCGAGATTAAATCCCGCTATATGCCCATCTGTATATCCAGAGAGGCGACCTTGCTTTCTTGCTAATGTAAGAGTTCTATTAAGTTCTGTTAAAGTTAAAATCACTTTCTCTTCTTGTCCGTTGTTTGAGGTGTTTGTTTTCATTTGCTCTCCTTGGCGAGTTTTCCTATATTAACACATTCTACTTCTAATTTCATTCCCTTTTCTGTTTCAAGAAATAGTTTATAACCTTTTCTTAAAAGCTCTCTTGTATTCCCTTGTATGTTTAATCTATCTTTTATCATTCTCTCTCATTGGATAACCATATTAAAAAAATGTATAGTGTTATCCCAAATAACATTCCCATCAAAAATGCAATAAAATGTGTTATCATTTAGTTTTCTCCTTGAGTTTAGCGAGGGATTGTTTTATATGTAATATTTGACATTCTTTTGGACATTTCTTTGAATATTCCACTCCTAAACACCTTTTACATTCATCATCAATTATCTTCTCAACATCATCAAGGGCTTTGGCGTAGCCTTGCTCTATTTCATTGATGGTATTTTCAATCATTTGATTAATGATTTTATCGTCTTCTTTATCTTTTTTTTCCAAAACCTTTATTCTTTTATTTAAATCACCAATTCTTCTATTTGCTTCGGCAATTATATCTCTTTTGGAACAAAAGATTTCATTGTGTTCATCGTGTGAGGTTTGTTTCATTTTGCATACTTCCTGCCAACATAATAATATCTTCCTGCAATCTTCTTAACTGGTCTTTTGCAGATTGTACAAAAATAGACATTATGTCTGCAATATTTGCAAGGTCTATTTTTCCCAATACACTTTATACAACAATATTTATACGCAAGATATAGTGCTCGATGAGCTGGATTACTACAAGTTGGTTCGTCGTGTGAGGTTTGTTTCATCTTTGCACTTCTCCCCATAATTTATCTTTATGAATCCCGCAAAAGCCCCTTGCTGCCCTTTCAGGAACATTGCATTTCTTGCCATACTTGCATGACTTTTTGAATCTGCATTCTTTTACCATTTTATATCTCTTCTGCGAATCTTGTTTTTCTTTAAATACTCAATCAAAGACCATCCCGGCTTTTTCCTTGTCTTCAGAGCTTTTATCCATATTTTGCTGGGGCATTTATTGCATGTCCTTGATGTTTTGCCATTCGTGCCGAAAATGCTTCCGCACCACTTGCAAACCCTATTGAATCTGTATTCGTTCATTTTCTTATGCAGTTTTTGTTCAGCTCTTTCCGGCTGAATGGCTGACTGCCAGTCGGCCTGCTTTGATATGGATACTTTTTCTTGCATTCTTTCTTGTTGGGGCATGAGGAGCAGGATGTCATTTCAGCCATATTTCATCCTCACGCTTTCTGCCCTTGACACTGCTTTCCTGATAACTTCATCTTTCTCATATTCATGCAGTGCCTCATACATCCATTTTTTGAACATTTTTTTTGTGAACTTATAGATTATGACAAGCAAAAGGATGAATGCCATCCAGTTTGCCATCAATGCTATGATTGTTGTCCAGTCCATGATTATGAAATGCAAGCAAATCTGCTAACTGGGGAGGAAGGCGAAGTCGAGTGGGAATGGCAGCTCCACTCTGCTTTCAAAAGAGTATACGCCTTTTGCAGATTTTGCCTTTGTCGAGTCCTCCTGCGAACAAGGAAAAGAGGTCAGTCCAACCTTGTTCCCCTTAAGTTGCCTGCATTTGTCTTTTTCAGAGACTATGTTGCTATCACTTCAATATGCCTTAAAGCACAAATATCCCTTTTCATCGGTTGTCGTGCTGACTTCTTTATTTTTCAGCTCTTCAATATTTTTAGCCCCGACTGAATTAAGGAATATCGCCAAAGCGCATCCTTTTCTTATCAGGTCTTTGTTGTCTTTATTAAACCAAAGCCCCACAGTGTCAAGCTTTCCCTTGACTTCGTATTTAACCGCTGAAATCTGGATTGTTTCAACTTTGTCCGGATGCTTGCACATGCATATCACTTTCTTGGCCTTCTTCAAGCCGACTTCCTCGATTCTGGCATCCTGGATTTTCACATTTGTTGGCTTCAAAGTTATAGCTTCTTCATTCCCGATTCCAATTTTTAGCTCGCTTTGTTGTTCCATTTTATTTTGCCCTCCTTACAAAGATTATTATGCTACTGCTGAATTTTCCTTCAGCTCATTTTCCTGAACTTTCTTCGCCATCTCGGCGTTCTCTTCAGGAGTCATTGTTTTGATTTTGGGTTTGTTCTTGCTTCCTCTGGTTCGTGACATGTTGATTTACCTCCGTATCATTAATCCGTTTTTCATCAAGATAATCCTCTACAGCCTGCAAATTCCTTTCAATCCCCAATATCCTGTTGTAAAACCATGATATGACAAATATAATTATGCCGATTATGATATCATTTAATGCCTCCCAAAGATAAAGATGGTTTGTGAAAAACAAAACTGCTGTGAATACTGCGAATGCTATGCCTAATCCTGCGCCGAATATTGTGAAATTTGATATTTTTTTCATTTTTTCTCCAGTTTGGCGATTAATGCTTTCTTCATAGCACTATACATAAATGTTCCATTATCGGCAATATATAACTTAAAATTGAAAGTCTGAATTATCTTCCCAGCATCATCAAGGGCTTTGGCGTAGCCTTGCTCAAATTTATCTTTTAATTCTTTATCCATACATAATTTACATTTACCATCAACGTCAATATCGCCCCAAATGTTAGTTTGTTCGTCGTGTGAGGTTTGTTTCATTTTATATCATCAGCCATCCTTTTATAAAACTTTCAACCGTCAATTTGAACACAAAAAGCGATGTTGAAATTATGACAATAATGTATAATGCCTCTGTCCAGTCTGGCCAATGGTGGCGGTGATGAATGATTATTTCTTTTGTTTTCATGTTAACCTCGAAACGCTGATTATGAAAAGAATTGCAAGCGCAGCTTCTATGGCGCATAAAATTATTATTTCTTTTTTTGACATTTTTCCCCCTTCTGGAATATCCTTATGAAAAGAATGTGATTCGGATTAATGATGTAATATCTGCCATCTTGGGTGAAAATGTGCCACCAAGTTCCCTGCTCTGTCTTGATGATGTTGTAAATCGTCTGCCTTGTTCCATTGTCAAAATGGATTTCCTCATCAAATGGTATTATAACTTGCATTTTAATCCTCGCATCCTATTCTGAACTTTATGCAGTTTTCCCCGACGGCGATATAAAACCTTTCGTCTGTTATTATTGTTCCCCGCATCAAGTCTATGAAGTCTTTCAATGTCATGAATTTCTTCTGCTTCTTTAATATCTCTTTTATTTTCTTCATTTCTTCAGGCGACAGGCTTGTTTTATATTGCATTGTTATTTTATTTGCTTCAGCATTTATATATATTGCGATACTACTTTAAAGTTAGTATTTCACATAATCAAGATACATGTGCAGCAGGAAAGCGGAAACCAAAGCAATAATAACAAGCGCAAATTCTAAAGTGTGAAAAATACCCCTGCATCCATTTCTGTCCATATCAGGATAGCATTTCAAATGATCCAAATCAAAGGCAAAGGTGAATATAATTAAAGGAATTACAAACCATAAAAGATAATGCCCATGAACTATCCAGTCAGGCATGATTCTTTCCCTCTTTCAAAAAGGGGCAATCTTCGGCTTCAAAAAGGCATCTTTTATGACATAAATTATTGCCTTTTCTTTTCTTTGGTGTGAATGCCATATTATGGCGGTTATCGCAATTAGGATTGCCATTCAGCCCAGGCCTGCGATATTTACAGAAAGTTTGGGGTTTTGGGTTGGCGGGTTTCATATCTTTTCTCCCTTTAATTTGGTGATAACTTTAAAATCGCAAAGGAAATCCCCATTCAGCCAGGAAAAGTCTGCCTGAAGCCTTTCTATGGCGTTCTGGCTATATTTCTTAGATGACCTGCATTGCACGAAAGTTATGGCTTTTCTTGCCTTATCTATGATAAACAAATCTATTGGACTATGGCTGCCGGCTGTCCGAGCTGCCAGAAAGCCACGCTTTCTGGCCATATTTACTACTTTTCGCTCCAATCTTACTCCCTTTAGATATTTTTTATTTGGCATTTTTATCTATTTTCAAATTTTTATATATGATTAGATGAGGTAGTTAGGTTTGATAGGTATTCCCCTATTACTTCCCTATGTAGGCAACGAGTATAACCTGCCTGACTAATGTGACTAACCCCACTAATTTCTATTATTTCCATTGTAAACCATAATAAACATAAGCTTGTCCGCCTTTTCCATCATACATCCAATCAAAGTATTTTCTCCCCTTTTCTATACCTTTTTGTTTTAGTTTTTGGCCAATTGTTTCTTCAGACATATTTCTGTATCTATTTTCACTTAACCATTGATTTAATTTTTTGAATAAATCAGATGTAGTTATAAAAGATGAAGGATTTGAATTATCTATAAATAAATTCATAAATTTATCTAATGGATTGCTTCTATCTTCAAATTTTTTCATTCTGTCTTCTATTTCCCCCTCATTAGTGAATTTTCTTCTATTTAAAAGATCTTTTAATATAAATGTGCATTTTAAAGCAAGACATTCATATTCTTTTACAGGAATTTCAATAAGAATATCCTTTTCTTCTGAAAATTGATTTGGAAAATCAATGATGAGCCATCTTCTATAAAAACCCAAAGTTTTATCAGTAGTTTCAGGAAGATTGTTAGTCGCAATTATTATTTTGGCATAATTATTATCTTCAAAAGGATTCTTATTTTTATATTCAAATCCAATATAATCCCCTCCGGTTAATTTCTTTAAAATAGATGTCTTTTCAAGCTGGGAAAAATTAGTCTCTCCCATGACACAAAGCAATTTTTTATGCAACCTCGTCACCTCAAACCTTGATGTCAATAATGTATCCAGTTCAGTTGAAGTTACATTTTTTAATCCCAAGAATCTTTTAACAAGTTCTATGAATTTTGATTTTCCATTCATCCCAACGCCGACAAAACAGAATAGCCGGTGGATTGGATAATCTGGAAGAAGGCAATAAGCTATAATTTCATAAAGCGTGCTGATATAATCTTTTCCAACCCATTGTTCGAATATTTTATCCATAATCGGTGTTTCCATGAATTTTTCAGGATGTAATTTCCAGGGAATTGGGTTTGTCACAAAATATTCTGGAGTCGCCTTGAATTGCTCCCCAGTCACAATATCGACAATTGTATCATCAAATTGTATCCATGTTTTTTTGCAATCTTTTGGGATTCTTTTTCTTCCTTCCTGCTTAAGGGCATTTATTATTTCTGTCCTATGTTTTGATTCAATTATATCCTCTCCTGTTTCTTTTTCAATTATATTCAAAATATCGATTTCATCAACGGCTTCCCATCTTTTTGCAATGGAGTTCCAAAGCCAAAACATCCCTGTTTTATCATAAAATATTGGCTGCTGTTGCTCATATTCTTTGGCTTGTTCTATTCTATCAGTGAATATCTTTCCAGCATTTGTTTCTAATTTTCGCAGTCCAAATTTTTGTTGTGCAATTTCAAGGACACGCAAGAAATCTTCTTTTGAAAGAGCATCATAGCAGCTTTTTATTATTCCCTCATTAAGTGCAATGGCCTTGGCAACATTTATTCCTGCATTGCATCTGAAACAGAATGCCACATTTTTTGAAGGATTAACCCAAGTGTTCATCCCAGTTGATGATCCATGCCAAGGGTTTGTTCCAAAATATTCATTTTTGCTGCATGCTTTCTTGAATCCTGAAGTATTCATCACTTTCATTATCCCAATAGAATTTATATCTGCATCGCCATAATTTTTTAATTCACCGAGAGATTTATCTTCTTCTTCTTTTATTTCTTGCATAAAAGGCTTTATTACAGAAGTTAATGTCGGCAAATCTATTTCAACAATTGGGATATTACTAATAAGATCATAATTTTTTCCATTTGGATGAAGGGAATTTGGGCCAACAACTTGTGTCCCGTAGCATTGAACCTCGCCAAAGTGCTTGTCTGTCTGCAAAACGATTTTCTTTTTCAATTCTTTGCAGATATAATAATCATGTGTTCCGCCGCTTCCTGTTTTTACTCTAAATGTCTTTGGAAGGAATTTATCAATAGCTTCTCTTAGTTCGTGAGTATCGGAATCGATGACAATTAAACCGCCATAACCACAGATTACCCCGAAATTATGCTCCTTTTTGATATGTTCCTGAATTTCTTGCCATGTATAGGGTTTGTTAACCCAATCTCTTTCATAGGGCTTTTTAGTGCCTCTTTTTATCTTGCAGAATCGTAATTCAGGATAGTTTTGAAATGTCATTTTTCCTCCTTCCAAAATTTATTCAAAAACCATTTAGTTCCTTCTTTTATGCTGAATTTTGCGCCAGATTTATCATCAATATATTCCCAGACAAATTTAATAAGCATATTTTGAAGAATATCGTGATGTTTTTTGCATAAATAGATTCTTCCGTCGTTATCCGTGCCACCAATGCAAACAGGAATTACATGATGAAAATGTTCTGATTCCTTACTGCAATGATTCACTTCATATTTCATGCCTTTTCCTCCTCTATCGAAGAAATGCTGTCAATGACAATGTAGACAATTTTATCATATTTGTCTACAATCTGGACATAAACATCACCGGCAGAAATAATCTTTCCATGATACATAATATTGCCTGATTTCAGAAATATCTTGACTTGTTTCCCGGCAAGATTCTTTAAGTCATTCATTCATTCACCTCGCTTTTTTCAAGCGCTGATTTTCTATGCCAACTGATGTTTAAAAACTTTTGCTAAATTTTGCTTTGTAACTTTGAAATGGCAAACGAAAGGTTTATATAGCAGTATATACTTAATAATATATGCCTACAAAAGGCATAAGGATAACTAAAATGACAATCGAACTTTGCGTCTGGAAAGACAGCTATAACAAAGCCGAGAAGGAAAAAGGAACCACATTCAAAGACATAATCTTGAAAAAGATTTACAGCCCATGCAAAGAATGCATGGGATATGACAAAAATTGCGCTAAATATGCGCCGGTAGAGAAAAAATGACTCTTTGGCAAAAGTTTTGGGATTGGATAAATTCAAAGGATTCATTTAAAGATAAGTCTTCACCAAAAGCGTATAAAAAAAGGAAGAAAAAATCATTTTCAAAAAAACTAAAGGCAGCCAAGAAATGGGCAGCTGATTATTCCGTCTTGCCAAAAGATCTGAAAAAGCAGGCGAGAATGATAGTCAAATGCGATAACTGCAACAGGAGAATAAATGTGATTATAGGATTTCACTGCGGCTATTGCGATGGATGGCATTGTTCCAAGCACAAGTTGCCAGAGATGCACAAATGCAAGGGTAATCCAGTAAGCCCGCCGAAAACTAAAGGAAAGCCCATTATTTATTATGCGAACATACTTTAAAATGAAAATCCAGATTTCAGCCTATAAATGCGAAAGATGCAGCCATGAATGGCCGCCGAGAAAAAACACAGCACCCGTGGTATGCCCCAAATGCAAAAGCCCGTATTGGAACAGAAAACTCGGCAAGGAGAAGGCTAAATGAAACCAGAGAATAAACCAGATGAAATAAGCAAAGAAATGTTTTTTAGCAAAACAATATTAGTAAAAAAGGATGTTCTTGAATATATAAAGAAGTCATCAGGTGCTGTTTATTATAGGAAGTTGATGGAAGTGTTTTCTATCGGAAAGAGCCAGATGTATGCTCTTTTGAAACAATTAATATTAGAAGAGAAAATAATTTCCAACAGAGGATATTATCTTTATTATGGTCAGCAGGGTAAAAAAGGATGTGAAGGTACTCTTAATCACACATCTGGAGTCACAAAGCCTATTTTAGCCGATAACCTACAACTTAAGAGAAGTGGGGCTAAAACGGCGGATACTCAAACCCCTGCTGACACCCATATTCACAAGAAGCGCAAATGAAACTTATACATCCTTTCTTGAATAAGTTTAATCTTTAAACAGATTAGGTTAAGTTATAAACTTAAAGTTTAATCTTTCTGTATGGATTACCCGCCAGGTTATTATCCGCCGCAGGAACAACAGCAGCCCCAAGAGCAGCCAATTTATGATCAGCAGCAGCCACAAGGCAGATATGACTTGCCATTCAATTATCCTGTAATCAATCCGCCCATAAAAGAAACAACAGTCATTTCCCAGACAAATCCGAAGTTTGTGATTGAAGAACTGAAGCATTTATTGCGTGGAGAAGAGGAAAAAATTGATGAAAATGGCAAGTCAACTTGGACAAAGGATGCGAATACAAAGCCATTGATGAATGAAATAGGGATAAAATCAATTCTTGCTAACTTGCATGGCGCAAACCAAGGCGTTATCTTTTCAAATTATGAGGAAGAAAATCTGCTTGCAATTGTAAGAAACGACGGCTATATTCTTATAGACAAATTAGGGGAAAATATGGATGCCTGGGAAATAGAGCAAGGCAATCTTAATACTATTTTATACACAATATTGAATACAATTTATTCTTCTTATCGCCGTGGAATGAACCAGGGCGAAAGAGTTTTCGTCAAGACTTTCTATACAGAAAATAATCAGACAGTTATGCGGCCAGTTGACATGCCGCATGAAAGGAAGAAATTCCTGGGGCTGTTCTAAATGGCAGACAGCGTGATTCCGGGTTTTGATATCGGCAATTTCTTTCTTCATGGAATGGGTGGCACAATAGTTATTGTCATTATTGCCCTTGTTTTTCTTGGTTTGCTTGGTGGACTGGCTTACTGGCTGAAAACAAGAAAAAGATATGATATCAAAGTCAGGATTTACAGCATAAGATTCGGATCGCCAAAAACATGGGATGATTGGGGCGCAATCTATAAAGATGCAAAAACTGGGCAGGCAAATGGATTCAAGCTTAAATCTGAAAAAGATGTTATCAGCCCTCCTGCTTATAATCTTCTAATGATGTCGACGAAAGGCAATGTAATCCATATGCGCCAGGATTCAACAGGTCATTACACTTTCGCAGAGCCAAGCTTTATCGAGCCCGAAGGAATTGTCTTTAAGATTGTAAAAGAGGATGTAAGATTATGGCAGTCAGCCCAAAGGCAGCAGGTTGATATCTTATACACTAAAACTCATTGGTATACTGGCTTGGTTGCATTTATCCCGTATATGATAACGGCTGTGCTGATTATGGTTCTTATATATCTTTTATTGCAGAAATTTGAAGTGTTGCAGAACATAGCAAACACGCTTGATCATGTTGCAATGACTTTGCATGAAACACAGCAGTCCGGGGCATTAGTGGCGACGGGGGCGTAAGATGACTGAAGAACCAAAACCAGAATATAATCCATTTGAACTCTATAGTGCGGCTTCAGAAGTTTCAAAGAATCTTATAGCTTATTTCAGGCTTGCAAATTGGGCAATGGAAAATAATGATTTAAGGGGGTGGTGGGTAAGGCTTGATCAGGCGAATATGGAAGCCGATTATTCTTTTAGTGAGAAAGACAGGGAAGATTTGCTTAAATTATGGAAAAAGATTAATCCAAATCTAAAAACCAGTTTTGGCTTGCTAAAAGAATATCATCTGAAATTAAGGAGATTATGCACTAAATTTTTCACAATGATTTCTACAACAGGAGATCCGAGAACTGCGGTTTATCGATGACAAATTGTATTGATTGTGGAAAGAAATTGACAAAGGATAAATATATTAGATGCCATCATTGTAATGGCATTCATTCAAAGGGGGAAAATCATTATCTTTGGAAAGGAGAGAATGTCGGTTATGCTAAATTACATGAATGGATAAGAAAAAATAAACCAAAGCCAGAATTTTGTGAAGTTTGCAATAAAAACCTTCCAAAAATCGTTGCAAATATATCTGGAAAATATAAAAGAGATTTAAATGATTTTAAATGGGTATGTGGAAGTTGCCATAATAGAATGGATGGGCTTGCAAAGAATCTTAAAAATGGATTAAGACCGCATCCAAATCTTGGTAAACATCTTTCAGAGGAAACAAGAAGAAAGATTTCTGAAACAAATAAAAAGGCTTTTGCTAATGGAAGAATACATCCTATGTTAGGAAAACATAATTATTGGAAATCAAAAAGGAGATTTTAAACAAATGGTGATGGTTTGTGAAGGTTGCTTCCCAAATAAGCCTGAAGGCTTTTATATGGATGGTTATCTGAAGGAAAATTTAGATATATTAGTAAAAAGCATTGTCAATGATTTTGATTTTATTATTCTTATTTCTGGAGGGGGTATGACAAGAATCGGCAAGAGCCTCATTGGGCAACAAATAGGATTCTATTTGAATTATATGATGGAAAAAAAGCACGGTATTAAAAATATATATGATGCAGATAATAATTTTGTCTTTAGAGGAGATCAATTAATTTCAAGAGGGAAAGAAGCACCAAAATATATTGTTTTAAACTTTGATGAAGCAGGATCTGATTTGATGGCAAGGAAAACAATGCATGCAACAACACAGGCAGTATTAGATTACCTGAGGGAGTGCGGCCAAAAAAATCAATTTCTTATTTGTATTTTGCCAGACTTTTTCGATCTTCCGAAAGGTGTAGCTATTACTCGTTCAGTTTGTCTCATTGATGTTGATTTCGTGGAGAAGTTTAACAGAGGCAAGTTCAAGTTTTATGGCAGAAAAGCCAAGAAGATGCTTTATCTTAAAGGAAAGAAGTTCCTTGATTATGATGCTTATCGGCCAGACTTTCATGGAGCATTCACCAACTTCTATACAATAGATGAACAGAAATACAGGCAAATGAAGATGGATGCTTTGCAAGGCAGGGAGAAACAAGCAGCTGATAAACTAACTACAAGACATAAAAGATTAAGCAATCATAGACTTGAATTGATTAAATGGTTACATGAAAAAGGCGAAACACAAAAAGCAATAGCTGAAAGAATGGGAGTATCTCAAGCTGAAATATCAAAAATAATTATAGGTGAGTGGTCTTAAAATGGAAAGTTACACCGTTCAACGAATAAGTCAATATTCTATTCACTCACTCCAACCGGAAATTTTACCAATAGACTATATAACCCTTAATCATAACGCTATTTGTTACCTAATCCATATATAAAATGACAAAAGACTCTTGGAATAGACAAAGAATGTATAAGAAGGCTAATATAGTTAGTATAAGCCCTGAGAAAATGTTAGAGATAACATTGTCTATTGATAATCTTACTATGAGAGCATTAGTTGCTTTGCTATATATTACTGGATGCAGAATATCTGAATTAATACGCTATGAAAAGCTATGGTTTGAAAGAGAAGAATATATTGATGAAATTACTGGCAAGAAAAGGAAGAAGGTATTATGGAAAACAAGAAAGATCATTGATTCATTGCCGAGCATTAAAAGAAATCAATTAAGATATGAAGAAAGAAATGATAAACTTTATCTTATTATAACTGCCAGGAATTTAAAGAATAGATTTAATCATGAAAAGATAATACCTTTTGCTGCTGAAAGATTAATAAATCAGGAATTTTTAAAGATAATAGATGACTATACAGAAACATTAGAATCAAATGATGAAATGTTTCCATATACAAGGCCACAGATTGAATATAAATTAAAGAAATTATTGCCTTTTAATATACATTATATAAGAGATATAAGGGCAACGCATCTTTATGTTCTGTGTAATTTAAAAGAAGAAGAGCTAAAAAGGGTGATGGGCTGGACTGATTTGCGGCCAGCTGATAGATATGTCAATTTAAGATGGGAAGATTTTGCATATAAAACTTAAAAAGTTCCACTAAAAGCAATGATAAACATCACGATTTTTCACTGCTTTTTCCTCTTTCTAACCTTCCTCTTCCACCCTTTCGTGGCATAGTAGGCTCTACGCTGTCTTCCTTTATATTTACAAGGCATTTTTACCTCCTTTTCTTTCTTTTTCCAAGTCTTCGCACAGCTTTCAATGCCATCATGCTGCCTCCAACGGCAGTCATTGGCGAAACGAAGCCAGCCATTCCAGCGCCCATGGTTGTCAATCCAGCCCCGGAAGCCCCCATTGCCCCGCCTATAAGCGAAGAACCCATGCTTCCGCCTGCTAAAGCGGCAGCTGGCCTAAGCTCTGAAGGCATCAAAGACTTTCTTCTTTGTTTTCTTCTCATGTTTTTTTACCTCCCTTTTAACCAAATTTATATCCTCCTATTCTGAACATTCCTTTAGATTTTCTTCTTGAAGGCTTTTTCAATTGTCCATATCTTGCCATATTTGCTGATTTAGAATCTCTTTTTTTTAATTCTCTATAAGCAGCATTTCTAAATCTTATGCTATGATTTATTCGATCTGATGCTATTTGATAAAGCTTTTTATTGCTTTGTGCTTTTATATATATATTTGTTATTTTCATTTGTTCCTCCTTTCAGTATTCACGATTATTCGATGATCTTAAGCAAACAAGCGCAATTGCGGCCAAAATTATGCACCCGACATAAATTTTAGCGTCAACTAAGCCGATTATGCCGAACATAATCGAAATAATCATGGTGATGAATGAAGATGCGGCAAAAGCCCTTTCCGTCGGATATTGCTTGAATGAAAGGAAAAGTATCACGAATAAACCAAGCAGGATTAAAGGCCAGAAAAATCCGGAAGTCACGGAATTTGTCCAACTGGCTAAATCAACTATGCGTGTTATGTTTGATGGATAGCTGTACATTTTAAGTTTTCTTCCTGAATACGGCTGAAATTATTCCGAATAGGATTATTATTGTTGTGATAGCAAGGAAGCCCATCACAAATATTGAGGGAATATTATATTCATTTCCTATTGTTTCTACAATAGTTTTGATTATTGCCCCAGAATTGATAAGCATCTTAAGTGACTGCCATGCTCCAGTTGAAATATATTCCAAAAAGCCGACTGGCGAAGCCCCCGACGACGAAAGGCTGTCCTGCATGATATTCACATCATCCGTGATTGCTGAAACTTTGTTATAAACTGTCGAATTGTCAGTGTAAGGAATGCCATAACTTCCGAACATCGAGCCGACAACGAGGAAAGCGCCGACTACAAAAACACTGAACATAACGATTGAAATTAATACATCACGGGGGAGCCAAGCTTTCTTGTTTTTAAACAAAGTTTTCATTTTCAAGTTTTAAGTTGTATGATTATCATTACCCCCAAAATGACAATCGAAATCAGCGCCATCCACCCCAAGGAAATAATCCCCAAGATGCCGAGCAGCACAAATCCAATGCACGCCATTATTATCGACACGACTGGATTCCAGATGCCGATAAATACAAGAGTCATAATGAACAAAGCGGAATAAAACAGCCCTTCAGTCCCCGTTGTCCTGAAGAAATTGGCCGTTGAAATTGATATTCTGTCAAGGATATTCCATCCTGAAGTTGTGTTTATATAAGCCTGGGCGAAGAAATTGTTCGTATAAGTCGATAAATTGCATGTCAAAAGACCAGAAGCAGCTGTTGTTGAATTGTCACACACTATTGCCTCGTTTGAAACATTAATATGATTGATGAGAATTTTCATTGTTTTCGGAGTCCCATCAATGCTGGAAAACAGCAAAGAAGCAATTTGTGTGTTGTTGTTCCACGAAAGATTATAGGAGACCCCAGAAGCGTTGGTATAATATTGGAACAAATCTCCAGTCGTTGAAGGTATTGTTATTTCAATCTCGCAAGGCGTTGCATAGCACACTATTTTCACTGAGTCGGTTGTGTAAAGAATATTTCCGCTTCGGCTTAAAATAAACTTATAATTAACTGTCTTTTCTATGACATGGAATATTGTTTGCCCAAGCTCATCACTTCTGTCGCTTGCAATCTGAACCCATGCGTCTGTCGCAGGATAATACCTTAAAAGCTGGACATCAACATTTTTCTGGGCAATAAGATTGGAATCAAGTATTTTTGCGACCAAATCAGTTGAACTTGCCGATTCAAGCAGATAAAGCTTGATATGCTGCGTGATATTATTCAATGCCGCATCGCTAAGAAGATAATTTCTTGTGTCATAATCAGTCTTGCTGTAATCAATTGATGCGTCAGCAGTTATCGAACTCCAATTAGGATAAATGCAAAAGTCAAATTCGCCAGTCGCTGATGCGGCTGTCGTGAATGCGTAAGTTGTGTTATAAATATTTGAATCAGTCCAATAAACAAAGCTTCCTGACAAAATTGTATCATTTATCATTGCCAGATTTGTCTCATTATAGGTTGTGAAATTAATGGATTTCTGCGCTATTGTTGTGTTGCATTGCTGGAAAGTCGGATATGCGGCAAAAGTCGTTGAAGTGTAATTCAAATTGCCAAGGCTATCATTAGCATATAATGTGAAATTATTATTTCCAATATGATTTATTGTTATGTTTGTTTCAGCAGTGCAGTTTACACTTACATTTGCCCCAGCATTCATCGAATAGAAGCATGAATCAACCCCTATTCCCGCATCGCTTGCCGAGAAATTCAATGTGAAGTTTTCAGGAGGAAGGTAATAATTGCCTGAAGGCGAAAGTATTGATAATGTTGGGGGAATTGCATCTACTATAAATCTTCTTGTGCCATTAGTTCCTTCGTTTGCTCCATCCCATGCTTTGCAAGTCCAATTATAATTGCCATTTCCAAAATTAATGATTTTTTGCATACTGATATTCTCTCCAGGAGTGCTGTTTGTTTGGGTGTAATTGAGATTGTCATTTATCCATAAAGATACATTTAAAACTCCAACATCATCATCACTCGTGCAATTAAATGTGATTGCAGATGGCGAAGAGGAATAATTTGAATTATTTGCGGGCAGATTTATAGATATTGATGGAACTGGCAATATTACTGTTATGTTCACGCTTTGTATGCTGTATAACCTTGAAGGGCTGCAAGGTCCATCATCTCTGTAACAATCTATCCAATTCAAGAAAGTTGTATTATATATTGGAAATGTTGTATTTTTGAATCTATTTGGCTGAAAATTTTCAGTTAGATTGTCTACTGCGAATGTATAGTTTGTATCGACAGTTAGCAAATAAGGAGTATTGAATG
>Ga0315294_10001240_pt1 | contig 27616 bp, 23 predicted proteins | sample YL17G13_40_MG_FD_203626 | JGI IMG/M metagenome (GOLD analysis project Ga0315294, IMG submission 203626) | Sediment microbial communities from Yellowstone Lake, YNP, Wyoming, USA - YL17G13_40 | ecosystem: Environmental > Aquatic > Freshwater > Lake > Sediment | place: USA: Wyoming | collected... | reverse complement strand
GCGCGTATGAGCCGAACCAGAGCCGCAGGTTATTTGTAAATAGTCTCTTTATGACAAATATCTCCAGGCCCATCTCCCAAAGCTCACGCAGGAGGTAAAATGGCACCTTCTGCTTACTAAAATCCAGCTTTTGGTATTTAGAGCCAGCCGGTCCCCGGTGCGGCACTGGGTAGAGGTCCCAGCGAAACGGGCGGGGCATCCTTAAAAGAGCGACTATTTTTTTCGCAGTAACACAAACAAACACCCCCGCCGCCAGATAAATGAATGGCCCTGCAATAAACCAGCCTAATGAAATCATGCTTACACTTCCATTGTTCACAACATTTTTAGTGTTATACGCAGCCGGTGGGTTTGGGCAGGCCGGCTAATTTGCAGGCGCCTTTGGCTGGCCCGGACGGAAACAATTCATAGATTTCCTTGAGGGTAAAGCCGGTCTCTTTGCAAAGCTTGCGTATCATCGGGGCGATGCCGAATTGTTTATAGTAGTCGCGCAGATAGTTTATCACCTTCCAGTGCTTTTCCGTCAGTTGCTCAACTCCCTCCAGCTTGCCAAATATCTGAACGATTGCCTCACTCCACAGGTCAGGGTTGACAATAAAGCCGTCCTCATCCACTTCAATCTGAGCGCCGTTGACTGTCACATAACTCATCGTGAATATCTCCAGTTCAATATAATTTTGTTAGATAGAACAAATATATCTTATGTTTTCTTAATATCCAATGCTTTGCCGACGATGTCCATCAATCCGCCCATCTCAAATTTATTATCCAGACCATAATGTTTTAAAACCGGCGGTAGTTGTGCCTTGCAAATAGAGCAGGGAATAACCAGATAATCGATATCGCCTACTGCCCGGACTTGTTCGGCTTTTTTCCGGCCAAGTTTCATCCGGATATCATACATCTCATCCATCAGGATTCCTGACCCGCCGCCGCAGCAGAAAGTATCTTCACGATTGGGCGTCATTTCCACCAGTTCCGTCACGCAGGCCCGCAGGATTCGGCGCGGCTGCTCGATAATGCCGCCTGCCCGGGCGTAATTGCACGGGTCGTGCAGCGTTACTCTCAGCGATAGTTTCTTCAGCGGCAATTTCGCGAGGTGTTCGTCGCAGTATTCGTGGATATGGAGCAGCCGGAACGGCACAGGGCCGTTTAAAGCGTTTGTGTACATTTTTGCCGCCCGCCAGCCGTGGCCGCACTCACCTTGAATCACCAGACTCGCTCCCAGTTTGCCGGCAGCATCTTTGAGCCGGCGGTTATGTTCCTGCATAACGTTAAAGTTGAACAGCAAACCAAAATTAGCGGCTTCGAGGACCGACGATGGTATCGTCCAGTTCGTGCCAAGTACGTGAAACATCTTGGCAGCGCCAATCATCGTGTCAACATTGGTGAAAAAGTCGGCCGAAGATGGGATGTACAATACGTCGGAGCCGGGTTTGTCCACCGGGACCTTGATGTCCAGGCCGGTTTCTTCGCGCATCTCGTCTTCCATAAATTCAGCCGAGTCGATTATGGCAGCCTTAGGTATCCCCATGTTGTTGCCGGTCCTGGACATATTAGCGGCAACACCCTGCATAAATTTGGGCATAATACCCAGCTCGGACAAAATATGTCTGGCAATAATCGTAATCTCGGCGGTGTCGATGCCGAAGGGACAAAAGCGCGCGCAGCGGCGACATTCGTTGCACTGATAATAATATGCGAGCCATTTGCCAAGCGTTTCTTCAGTGAAATCCTCTGCACCTGCAAATCGGCCGAACAATCGTCCCTGCCAGGTAAAGTAGCGTTTGTAGATGCGGCGAAATAGTTCCGCCCTCGCCGCCGGGAAGTTATAGTAATCTTCGGTCCCCAGAAAGCTGTGGCACTGCTTGGCGCAGTTGCCGCACTTGGTGCACGCCTCGAGCATAACCATCAGAGATCGCATCTTTGAACGCATCTCAGCCATTTTTTCTAATGCCCTGGCCGGTTGTTGGGCCTGGGGCGTAAAGGAAAACCCGAGCGCCTCAACATCAGTCTGTTTGGCAATATGTAACGGCGGGTTAACCTTCATGCCCGGCGGTCTCCTCCCTAAACGAAATGCTGCGGCTGCTGCCGGCCGGAGTGGGATAAACCGGCGGCAGTTCGGTAATCATCGCACGATTGACGATAATGCCGGCCATATGAATCAGCTTGGAAAACGGAAAATACAGCAGCAGAATATTGACCAGCGTAAAATGACTGATAAACCTCCAATCCTGCGGTATCGGCACAGGATGAAGTGTAAGTAGTCCCGCCATGTAGGCACGAACGGCGGGCAGGTCGACATTAGATGCCAGCCGCATATACATGCCGGTGACAACGATTGCCGACAACAGACCCAGGTCAAAATAATCAGCAGGGTCGGAAAGCCTTTTTACTTCGGGAATCGTAATCCTGCGATAGAAAAGGACAAGCAGCGCAATAAAAAAAACCGCACCGAAAACTGTACCCAGCAAGACTGATAGACTGGTGCTCGCCTCGGCTGAAAAACCTATGAGTGTGAACTGTTTAGTAAGATAATAGATGCCTGCGATATGGCCGATGATGACAAAGACCAGCGAGACATGCATCAACCACGACCAAAGCCACAGCCACCTGTCGCCGCGGCGCAGACTGTCAAAAAAGAGAATTTCCCTCCCCATGGCCAGCATTCTGCCCGGATTGGTATTGGCAGCTGGAAACAGGGTCAGCGGAAACGGAACGGGGACTCTTAACCAGCCAGCTACACGCAGGCACGTGCCGACCAGAAAAATCGCTGCTGCGATGTAAGGTAAAACTTGCCCGATAAAAAATAACATCTGTCACCATAGTATCAGTATTTAAATTGTGTGGTAGAGCGGAAAGTCGTGGTGGCGTGGGTGAAATCGTCGAGGTGCTTTTCGGTGAACTCCAGGTGGGCCAGTTTGAAGAAACGCTCCCAGCCAATCCGTTCAATCCACTCGCCCATCCGCTCACCCTGTTTGGCATTGGCCGCCCACACTTCCACCAAATTCTTAACCGCTGCCGTAACTTCAGGCCAACGCGGCGGGTTGTTGGGCAGATAGGGTATGGCCAATCGTGAAAACATCGGCGGAGTGCGGGCGTTGGAGACCTTACCGCCTACCCAGATGGACACGCCGTCATTTACAGGGTCCATTATTTTAATGGCGGGACACACCGCAACGCAGTTGCCGCACATCATACATCTGTCCGGGTTGATTTCAACGCTTTTGGCCTTCGGGTTTGGCCGGATGGCGCCGGTCGGGCAGGAAGCGATGGTCGTTGGGATTTCGCACATTCGGCTGACCATCTCATCGTTGATGCGAGGCACGACCCTGTGGATGCCGACAATGGCAATGTCGGAACAGTGGCAGGCACCGCACATATTTACACAGCAAGCAACGGCAATCCGCAGGCGGGATGGAACTTTGATTTTGCCGGTGAAATAGCCGTGCAGTTCATCCATCAAATCCTTGACAATGCCGGAAGAATCGGTTACGGCGCTCTTGCAGTGCACCCAGCCCTGGGTGTGGACGATATTGCTGATGGAATAGCCTACGCCGCCTATCAGGTAGCCTTTATTTTCCAGCTCGTCGATGAGCGGCTGTAGTTTCTTCTCGTCGGAAACGAGAAACTCGACGTTGTGCCGTGTTGTGAACCGCAGATAGCCGTCGCAATACTTATCGGCGATATCACAAATAGCTCGGATAAAATCGCTGCTGACCAAACGCGGCGATGCCACGCGCACCGAGTGTATTACCGCCCCGCTGTCGCTGACGTGTTTAAGCACGCCGGGGCGGGGAACGGTGTGATATTGCCATCTGCCGTAATTTTCTTTGATGACCGGCGGGATAAGGTCTCGATAATCTGGCGGGCCAAAATCTGTTCTACTCATTTTTCGTTACCTCCTTGTCGCTCCAGAAGATGTAAGGATTGGCTCTTGGGGCACGCACCATTTGAGGCAGAGGTTTAAGACCGACCGCCTTTAGAAACTTCGATAAACCAACCCGGTCTATCAGTTCGCCTATCCGCTCCCGGCTTTTGCCGTTGTCCGCCCACCAGTCGATTAGTTTGTCGATGAGTTCCTTTAGCTCGGTGTAAGGATGTTCCAATTTAATGAACGGAACCAGCACCCAGCCTATCATCGCGCCTTTTACCACAGGGGCTTTACCGCCAATCAGCAAAGTTGCGCCGCGCTCTGAACCGATATGCAGCGCCTTGGGCATCTCATTGATACAGTGCATACAGCGGACGCACTCGTCGGTACTTATCTTCAATTCTTTTTTCTTCGCATCCCACACCAGCGCTGCGGTCGGACACTTTTGAACTACCTGCTCAACGATGTCAAGGCCGCCGGCGACATATTCCCGAACCGCTGCCTGGTCAATTTTCAATGTGTCTCGCCACGTGCCGATGATGGCAAGGTCAGACCTCGCCGATGCGGCTGCGCAATCATTGGAACAGGCCGAAACCTTGATTTTGAATTTGTATGGCCACGCAGGTCGGTGGATGGAATCCTGATAATGCATCGTCAGGTCGTAGATGATGTTCATACTGTCGATGCAGGCCTTTTCGCAGCGGGCCTGACCTACGCAGCAACTGAGGGTTCGCATTGCCCCGCCCGACCCGCCGAGGTCAAAACCGATTTCGCTTAACGCATCAAAACAAGGCTGAAGGTTTGCCGTGTTGCTTCCCAACAGAATAATGTCACCTGTCGAGCCGTGCATATTGTAAAGTCCGCTGCCGTATTTGTCCCAGACATCGACCAGCTCGCGCAGCTTCTTTGTGGTATAGAAAAAGCCGGCTGGCTGATTGACACGGAAAGTGTGAAACTCTTTTGCAGCGGGAAATCTTTCCGGAGCATCGGAATAGCGGCCCACAACGCCGCCGCCGTAGCCTTTAACCCCGACGATGCCGCCGGGCTTCCAGTGACCGATTTTTTCTTTGTAAGATGCCTCTAATTGCGAGAGGAGTGCAGCGGCCATTGGACTTTTTTTGGCCGCCTTTTTCATCTCCGTAACGAAACTTGGCCAATCTCCTTTTTCCAGCTCATCGAGGAGCGGCGTTTTTCCATTATCCATTATTATGCATACCTCCTAAATCTGTAATAGTGATAAACTAATACTCATCTACTTTGATGGCCTTCGTCGGGCAAAGCTCCACACAGCTCTGACAGCCTAAGCACCCATCGCCTACTACTACGGCTTTATCATCAGCCATTGCCAGAATCTGGGCTGGACAGCTTTCCACACATTTGCCGCAGCCGCTGCACGTATCCGCGTCGATTGTTACGATAAACATAATCCTTTGCCCTTTAGCGTATGTTTGTTGACGGTCTTATTCAGTTAAACCGTGAGATTATAATTAAACCCTTCACGTTTTTCAACAGTTTTTACCTTTTTCAATAGTTTTTGCCCCGCCGAAACTTCGGCGAAGGCAGGTGTGAAGAATCTATTGAATCTCCCCCAATGCTATGCGTTGTCCACAATTTTGCTTTTTTATTTTTCATTTTTAATATTCTTCACTGAAGCCAGAGCAAAAACAGCCTTTTTCATTATGGTTTAAATAAAGCTGGGGATTCTTAGGAGGAGACGTTAATCTGATTAAATAAAACAGCGTTGCTGTCTGGATTAAACGTTCAAGCCGGATACCACCGCTTCAAACACCATCACGCCGTCAACTACCCCCTGCGTGCTGGAGGTAAATTTCCTGCCCTTGAATCGCGTTAGATAACTGAGCAAATATAACCTCTGCCCCGGCTGTACGACAGAGCGGAATTTCGCAGACTCTATGCCCGCAAAACCAATGAAACCCCCCAACCCGTAAATCTGCTTTACAAAAAAGCACGAAAGCTGAGCCGCCGCTTCCACCATCAGCACCCCAGGCATCAAAGGCCGACCCGGAATGTGCCCGCGAACCCAGAACTCATCTTCAGTCACGTCCTTATAGCCCAAAACCAGAAATTTTTCCTTGTCGTACCAAAGAATACCATCGAGCTGCTGCATCTCAAATCGCTGTGGGTTTACCTTGCCAATCGCTTCTTTGTCGAAAAGCGGCTTGACTGTAAGGTCTATTTGAGACAAATCAAACAATAACGGCGGCGGCATTACTCATCCCGATTAAAAAACCGTCTAGTATTGTGGAACATACACATCTTCCGCCTCTCGGGCGGACGGTTACTCCGCCCGCACCAGATTGGGAAGTGTACAATGTTCCTCGAACCTGAATACTTGCCTTGGTTACTCGGCTGACCTGACTTCAAGAATGCGGCTGCGAACACTTTGGCAAGCCTGCTTGATTTTCTGCATTTGCTTGCGAACCCGCGTCCCTGCTGCCTTGTTTCCACCCTCAGCTTTGCTTATATCAGCTTCAATCTCAGCAACCAATGTTTTAAGGGCCTCATATTCTTGCATCAGATAAATCCTCCAGTTTCTGGTTATAGTTGTTCAAACCTTACCGATGTCCAATTGTTTTGTCAAAGAAAAATGCCCATTTTTGCAATAAAAAACCAATATTTATTTCTCACTCCCTCCACCTGCCGGCCTTGCTGCGGCTAATAAACTAAAATACCACCCCTTATGATTATTAACTTTTTGCTATATCTAGATGCTGCAAGGAATTACGAGAAAAGTTTCTTGGCCAGTTCGGCTATTCTTTGGCCCCTGCGATGGCACTGATTCTTGACCCTTTGGTCGGGTTTGCCTATCGAAACTGGGCCGTAGTGGTCCCCTTCCGGGTCACCCTGAACAATCATTCCGCTTATCAGCATTGCTTCTATTATGCCCATAATCGTGGTTTCATTACCGCCGCCGATATTCGCCGCACTGGAAAACGCCGCCCCAACTTTGCCGTCCAGCCTGCCGTGATTGACTACCAAATCATCAAACATGTCTTTAATCGGCCCAGCCATATGCCCATAATAAGTTGGCGAGCCAATAACTATCGCATCATATTTAAGTAAATCCTTGGCTTTCACATCGCTGACAGACTTGCATTCAGTCGCAAGCTCTGCTTCGCTCATCGACCTGGCTATAATCTCAGCCATCTCTTTTGTATTTCCGCTTCTTGAATAATAGACAACTATCCCCTTTGCCATCTTTCATCCCCTTTCTTGATCGCATTTTCGTTATCGCAAGTCCGCTTTTGCAGACCAAACAAACCTGACCCAATTCGCTCTTCTCACCGCCGTAGGTACTCAAGCCCTTCCGGCAGAGGAATATTATTGCCGAAATTGTCCTCACCGTATCTGTGCTCCGCCAGCAGCTTAATGTCGGCCAGCACCCGTTTGTCACCGATGAAATTCGCCTTTAAATCCGCATCAACGTCTATTTTCCCTATCGCCAGCAGCTGCGCTATCTCATCAATGACCTGCTCCAGCAGCGTCCCCTCTTTTCGCGTAATATCTTCCGCCAGTTGAAGAGGCTGTTCATAAAGTATCAGTTTGCTTCGCTCAGCCAGCGTCAACACAACACTGCGGATGATGTCATTGATATGTCCGCCTTCCTCATCCTTCGGAACAAGGGCCAGGCGCATTATCTCTGCCGCCAGCCATCGCCTTTTCTGAGCATTCATCTTTTCGTTGGCACGGAAAAGTTCGAGAGGCGAGCTGGCATCATACTGTTCTCCATCTAACTCCATTCGAACATCGCTTCCGTAGTGAAGGACAAGCCTTGAAACCAGCGTAGATGGTCGAACATGAAAGCCGCGATAGTGAGGTACAGACACCTCAATCTGGCCAACCTCAGCATACCGTTTTAGCATTATCTGGCAAAGACGCTGTGCACAGCTAAGATGCTGACTGACAAAAGAAACCGAATAGTTCATCAGCATCGCCAGCAGCGCATCGGTGTTCACAAGCCACTCCTGGCAGGCAGACAAATCCTCTGACTTCTTCTTCACGTGCCGCTCGTAATAGTGCGCAAATGACTTGGCCGTCTTTAGCAAATGATACACCACGCTGATATGCCCGCGAAGAACAGGTAAATCCGCATCCAGGTTTTCCGTCTCCGTCTCTGAAACGTACGTATCATACAGCGATTGAAGATTATGAAATCTCAGCTGTATATTTCGCAGACTTTCCTCACTGATGATATTCGGTATATAACTGCCGTATTCTTCAGACCGCGCACGCCCCGCCGCGTGCACCCACTTGCTTTCAGCAGCAAGATTCAAAAAAGCAGTCGCCAGCATCGTCACCGTTTTGGATACCGCGTCAATTTGATGCGTCGCACGGTCGTGAGGCAACCTGCCGGGAGGTAAACATTCAGTATAGGCTTCTTCGCTTTGCTTCTCTGCAGGGATAGCCAGCCCCAGCTGATGCGCTTGCCCTGCCATTTGGGCCCCTGCTCGCAAAAGCACATCCCCCGTAAACATAAGTGCCTGTTCCGTAGCCTTTGTGAAGTCTTGTTCTATCGGCAGCAAACGGTATGCAGGCAATGCATGCTGAATATGAAGCAGCTCATAACCCACATCCGAAAAAAGCTTCAGCGTCGCTGTGAGCAGCCGGAACATACACCACCGCCGGTTGTTTCTCGCACCATATGCGTCAAGAAACTCCTCTACCTGCGCCGATTTCGACAGTAGTTCACCCAGTAACGGACGCGTGAGAATTTCGCGGGGAGATTTACGCTCCGAAAGATAGCTCGCAAGGCTCAATAATGCCCGGCCGCGAGTCGCCATCAGCTTCCGAAAATCCTCGTCTCCAATCGTTATCCGAGCCATATGCCAGCTTCCATCTTACCCTAAGTCTTTTTCCTAAGCGGAATTATTTCCGGCCCACCGAAACCTTCGGGAATCTTAACATCAAAGACTTTCTTATCTATCCGTTTATTGACCCGCGGCTCAATGAACCTTATCTGATAAATATCACTTTCAGTGGAAGTTGCAACTATTTTCATCGGCAGGTACAACTTTTTATCCATCCAAAAATCAACACAAGTATAATCATCCTTGTAAACCGAATCGGGCTTTACCCTCAAACGCAGATGGATAAAGTCCTCCGCCCCACCCTCCTGCTGTTCAACCAAACTTATTTCAAATTCTTTTTTCAAATCTTCAACCTGTCTAAATCCTATTATCGGAAAATTCCTGCTCGCTAGTTCAAACGCATCCACCGGCTCATTTGCCTCAGCCAATTGATGGCGTTTAACCGTCTTGATCTGGTGGTCGATATGAGTAAGCCAAACCCCGTCAAAAACGTACTGTTCTATGTGTTTCTGTTCTTCTTCATCATCCTGCTTTAGCCTCTGAAAGTCTATCCGCAACGCAGATTGCCCGTCCGACCTTTGATAATACAAAACTCCCTTCCTGACAGTCTCTGATTCGAGTATCGGCTGTCTGAACAGATATTCAATCTGGCTCTGATAGGTTCGCATCTCCGATGTCTTTTCGTTCAACTGCCTTAAAACCATCTCAATCGAATCTGCGTCGTTTGGTTTTGATATGGCCGAATCCTTTGCCTGCCCAATACCACTACAAAAGTCGGCCGCACCCAGCAAAATCAGAAAAACCGTTGTTATTGTCTTCTTATCCACTTTGAACACCGATTTGTGATTTGATTTTTTGATTCTTACCCTTGACTCTACACACACGCTGTCAGCTGTTTCTACCTTTGATAATTTCAAGTACTTGGTCTACTCTTTCGATAGTGAAATCTGCATGCTTGGCAAATTCATCGGCACGATGGTGATTGGCTAGCAGCACCGCAACAGCACCCGCAGCTCTTGCACAGACTAAATCAAAAAGATAATCTCCCACCACCAGAGTTTCCTGTGGTTTCACACCAAACTGCTCACATAATCGAAGCACACCGAAGCCATCCGGTTTGACCGGCCCATCATCTCTATCAACTACAGCATCAAATTTCAGACCATGCTTTTTAGCCACAGCCAAAACATTGCTCCGTTTGTTGCGCGTCAATATACCAATCCTGATGCCAGCTTTGCGAAGTGCCCCCAGCGTCTTTCTTGCGCCGACATTGAGTTTGGATTCCCTCACTGCTTTTTGCTCATGACAATCCAATATCTGCTCGGCACACCTGCGCTGGTCCGGCGTCATTTTCTCCATCGCCTCAAGTATCGGACCGGCATTTTTATCCAACCCCATCTCCTCGCGAATGGCGTCGAAATCAAAAAAAGGCTCAGTTATTGTGCCATCCAGGTCAAATATCACCGCTTTAACTGACATTTAGTCGCCGCCATTTAACCCATTCTTAACCCAAGATTACTAACCCGCAGCCGCAGGGCAAAAGTTTTCCCGCCCCTTACTTCACTTCGTCTTTCTTCGCAGCAACTCAATAAAATATCGAGCCGCCTGACTTAAAACCCTGATCTTCCGAATAATTATACCTGTCGGCCTGAAAAACTCTTCGTTCAAAAACTTTTTCGACCTTATTGTCCCGTTGGCAATTTCCTGAATCATTGCCGGTTCGGGCAATATGCTTATCCCTGAGTTTATTTCCACCGCTCGCTTGATGGTTTCGACATTGTCAAATTCCATCACCGGATTAACAACAATGTTATATCGCTGCAAAATACTGTCTATCCAATCACGAGTAGGAAGACCTTTTTCAAAACCAACGAATCTTTCAAGCTCTACTTCATGAATATCAACCTTCGATTTGCTTGCCAAAGGATGGCTTGGGCTGCAAGCTAAAACCAACGGCTCATCCTCAAAATCGTACACTTCCAGTCTCTTGTCTTTTTTCGGCACTGCCACAATACCAATATCTATGTCCCCAGCTAAAACCAACTCGTAAATCCTCTTGGCATTCATGTATTCAACGTGAACATTAACACCTGGGCAGTTGACCATAAACTTCTTAACATACGCCGGCAAAGCATACATGCCTATACTGAAAATCGCAGCCATGTTTATTCTGCTGCCGGCAGATGATTTCAGAGAATTCAGCTCGCCCTTCAATCGGTCGTATCTGTCAAGTATGTCTTTCGCCGCCCCATACAGTAACCGCCCTGCTTCCGTAAGTTCAATCGGCCTTTTATCTCGGTCGAGCAATTGACATTTGTGGTTAAGTTCCAGTTGTGCAAGCTGCTGCGATACCGCAGATTGACTAAGAAGATGTTTCTCTGCGGTCTTTGAGAAGCTCCGCAACTCAGCCAAATCGCAAAATATCCTCAGCGTTTCTATATGCATTATAAGCTCCTCTGATGCGCTATATTGCCATTTAGTCTTTGTACTACACCATACTCTTAATTAGATTAATAAGATTACTTAATTATATCCGATAAATATGTACGTGGCTAGTTAATTATGCAACTTTGCTATCAGTTTCGCTTATGTAAATATATATCGAAAAATAACAACCTTAATCTCTTTCTAGTGGAGGTTACAAGTGGCAGCAAAAACCGTTATCCAGGCCGTTTACGACCAGGTTCTAAAGCGTAATCCCGGCGAGGTGGAATTTCATCAAGCTGTTAAAGAAGTACTGGACTGCCTCGGTCCCGTATTGGACCAACATCCTGAGTATGCCAAGGCCAAAATCCTCGAACGCCTCGTCGAACCGGAAAGACAGTTGATTTTCCGCGTCCCCTGGCAGGATGACAAGGGCCAAGTTCAGGTAAACCGCGGCTTTAGAGTCGAGTTCAACAGCGCTCTCGGCCCATATAAAGGTGGCCTACGCTTCCATCCAACCGTTTATCTCGGCATCATCAAATTCTTGGGCTTCGAACAGATCCTGAAAAATTCCCTCACAGGCCTGATGATGGGGGGCGGAAAAGGCGGAGCTGATTTCGACCCAAAAGGAAAAACTGATTCCGAGGTGATGCGCTTCTGTCAGAGTTTCATGACCGAGCTCTTCCGCCATGTCGGCCCAGATACCGATGTCCCAGCAGGTGACATCGGCGTAGGCGGACGGGAAATAGGTTTCATGTTCGGTCAATACAAACGCATCCGTAATGAATTCACAGGTGTCTTCACCGGAAAAGGTATCAAATGGGGCGGCTCACTGGTTCGAAAAGAGGCAACAGGATACGGCCTTGTTTACATAATTGACCAGGCGCTAAAAGACATACGAAAAAGTATCAAGGGCATGACCGTCAGTATATCAGGCTCAGGCAACGTCGCCATCTACGCCGCCGAAAAAGTCCAGCAACTCGGCGGCAAGGTCACAACCTCCAGCGACTCCAACGGCTTCATTTACGACCCAGAGGGCATTAATCTCGATACCATCAAGCAGCTCAAAGAAGTGGAACGAAAACGCATAAAAGAATATGCCTCAATCCACAAAAAAACCAAATACACTGAAGGTTGCAACGGCATCTGGAATGTCAAATGCGACATCGCACTGCCTTGTGCAACAGAGAATGAAATAGACCAAACCTCTGCAGAAACCCTGGTAAAAAACGGTTGCATCGCCGTCGGCGAAGGGGCAAATATGCCTTCTACCCCTGAAGCCGTCGAGGTATTCCTCAAAAATAAAGTCCTCTTCTTGCCCGGAAAGGCCGCCAACGCAGGCGGCGTAGCTGTCTCCGGCCTCGAAATGGCACAAAACAGCCAACGCACATCTTGGACATTCGAGAAAACCGACTCAGAACTGAAAAATATTATGACTACAATCTACAAAAATATCAGTTATGCAGCAAAAGATTATGGCTGCCCAGGCAATTTCGTTGCAGGGGCAAATATCGCCGGTTTCATCAAAGTCGCTGATGCAATGCTGGAACAAGGCTTGGTATAAAACTACCCTCACCAATTTCAAAAGGACGTCTGTTGTTGACAGGCGTCCTTTTTTATTGTGTAATTAGCCCTACAAAACGAACGGCCGGAACGGTCAAACTTGCACGGAGGTACGCCATCAAAATGAAACGATTGAAACAGATTAAAGACAGCATACTACAAACAGCTCTTCATAATTTCCAATCGGCCGCCAAACGCCTCAAGCTCGATGAGCCAATCTATCAGGAACTCGCCGAACCGCGGGAAAAAACCGAAATTAACATCGCTCCTGCACTGCCCGGCGGCAAAGTGACAAACGTCAAAGTCTTTGTCGTAAGACACAACGATGCCCTCGGCCCCGCGAAAGGCGGCATAAGAATGACCCCCGATGTCACCCTCGATGATATTACAGGCTTGGCAATGGAAATGACATGGAAAACCTCGCTTATCGGCGTACCCTTCGGCGGCGGAAAATCCGGAATTCGCTCTGACCCAACATCGCTGCCGCCACAGGCCAAGGAAGCCATCATCCGCTCCTTTACTCGCGGCGCAAGACGCCACATCGGACCAGAAATTTACATCCCTGCCCCTGACATGGGTACTAACGAAACCGACATGGCTCACATCCGCGACTGCATATCCTACTCAGAAGGTGTCTCCATAACCAAGGGCTGTTTCGTCACCGGCAAACCCGTGATTCTCGGCGGCATCGTCGGAAGACGCCAGGCAACCGGCAAAGGCGTGGTCTGTTCCATCCTGGCAATGTGTGAAAAGCTCAGCCTGGACATCAGTAAAATGCGGGTCGCTGTACAAGGCTTTGGCAATGTAGGCTCCGTCGCCGCTGCCGAAATTGCAAAACTCGGCGCAAAAGTCGTCGCAATTGCCGACTTAACAGGCGCGGTAGTAAACGCTAAAGGCCTGGACATCGAGGCCCTCTTGCAGCACTCCCGGAAAACTGGCGGCGTAAAGGGGTTTAAAAAAGCAACCCAGATTGAACGAACTAAAATCTTTGAAACAGATTGCGACATCTTAATACCCGCTGCGGCAGGCTCGCAGATAACCGCCACAAACGTCAAAAAAATAAAAGCCGGTATTATCGCCGAAGGCGCAAATGCCCCAACTACCCCCCAAGCCGATGACATCCTGAACAAACGCGGCATCCTGGTAATCCCCGATATCCTTTGTAACGCCGGCGGCGTCTTTGTCTCGTATCTCGAATATACCCAGGAAACCCAACGCGAACAAATGATCCTTGCTGATGTCGAAACCAGACTTGCCGACCGCATGAAGCAGCAATTTAATCAGGTCTATGACTTTGCTAAGGAAAAAAACCTTACCATGCGCGAAGCTGCAATGGACATCGCTGTTAGCAAGGTGGTTGAGGCCATATTTACCAGAGGACTTTTGCCATAGTCTTGTAGTTTTTAAGGCATTGCTGTTAATGAAAGATACCGACCACAAGAAAGCTATTCGTCAGCATCTCGAAATGGACGATTTTTTCACAGGCGGTTTTACTGCCAAAGCCGAATCCAAACACACCGACAACTCAGCCGCCAACGTAACAGCCGAACTTGAAAAAATCGCTGATGAAGTCCGCAGGTGCCGAAAATGCGAGCTGGGCTCGCTCCGCACTAACGCTGTCCCCGGCGAGGGCAGCCCAAAAGCACGCATCTTATTCGCTGGCGAAGGACCAGGCGCCGACGAAGATGCCCAAGGCAGACCCTTCGTCGGAAGAGCTGGCCAACTGCTGGATAGAATAATCAAAGCCGCAGGCCTGAAACGCGCCGATGTCTTTATATGTAACGTCCTCAAGTGCAGACCACCTGACAATCGCGACCCAAGACCGGAAGAAATAATAAATTGCCTCCCATACCTCCAAAAACAAGTCGAGTTGATAAATCCTGACATCATCGTAGCCCTTGGTGCTCATGCGGCCAAGGCCCTGCTGAATACCAATGAATCCATAGGCCAGCTCCGCGGCCAGTTCCACGAATACTACGCCGGTCTCGGCAGGCCGCCTATAAAGCTTATGGCCACGTATCATCCTGCCTACCTGCTGCGGAATTACTCGCATGAAAATCGCCAAAGAGTCTGGGAAGATATGAAAAAAGTCCTTGCAGAACTTAACCTGCCAATACCACAGCAAGGCAAAACAGCTTAACATCCTATAATATTAAACCCAGCCTTAAACCCAAATCCCCTGTGCAACAAATGTTGAAGATGCCCTTTCGAGCTTGAATATGAATTCGGTGCAGGGCTTTCCTTGTTTCTGGAATAAAGCCCTGCCGCTTAGCCTTGTGAGCCCTGTGTTATTTGTTTAGTCAACTCATCCAGCAGTGCATGCATTTTCGGGTCAGAGCGCTCGGCCTCACCGATCTTACCGCAGGCATGCATAACGGTCGTATGGTCCCGCCCACCCAAATGACCGCCGACCTCCTCAAGGCTGTGCTTGGTCAAATTCCTGGCTAAATACATGCAAATCTGCCGCGGCTCGGTAATACTCTGGCTGCGCCTCTTGCTTTGTAAATCAGTTAAACGAACCTCAAAATGACGCGTTACAACGTCGATAATATCAGTGATACTTATGTGTTTGGCCGCCAATTCAATCCGCCCTTCCAATGCCGTCTGCGCCAATTCAAGGGTGATTTCTCTGCCGGTCGTACTCGCCACTGCATAAATCGCCGTCAGTGCGCCTTCCAATTCCCTGATATTTGCATGTACCTTCCGCGCAATGTAAGCAGCTATCTCATCGGATATGCTTAGCCCTCGAAGGTGCGCCTTTTTCTGTACAATTGCAATCCGGGTCTCATAGCTCGGCATGTCAATCCTCGCAACAAGACCCCAGTTAAACCTGCTGATAAGACGCTCTTCAAGCGATGGTATGTCCGTCGGCGGGCTGTCGGCACTGAGAATAATCTGCTTGCCGTTGTTATAAAGAGCATTAAAAGTGTGGAAAAATTCCTCCTGGCTCTGCTCTCGCTCACGCAAAAACTGAACGTCATCTATGACAAGAACATCAACGCTGCGAAATTGACTCTGAAAACCAGCCAAATTCCCCTGCTCGATTGCTCTGATAAATCTGTTAACAAAATCCTCACAGCTCACGTATTGAATTATCGCGCTACAAGATCTTTGCTTGGTCTCGAAACAAACCGCATGCAAAAGGTGCGTCTTGCCAAGACCGGAATTGCCGTAAATAAAAAGCGGGTTATATGTATTCCCCGGCGACTGACTCACCGCAATACAGCTTGCATGGGCAAGACGGTTGCTCGGCCCTACTACAAAATTATCAAATGTATAATCCGGATGCAGCTTAATTTCAATGTCACCGCGATGTGAACGCCGGCGGGATTTCTCCACCGTCTCAACGCTGAACTCTACAGTAACCAAATGACCGGTTACCTGCTGAGCAGCACGTGTAAAACTGCTCTTGCAATTCTCACGCAAATACTGCACGGTTGCTTCATCGGGACAACCAATCTTGAGCAAACCGCCCTTTAGGTGCAGAACCGTCAGCTTCTCAAACCACTTGCGGGTGTTGACCGGGTCGAGTGCTCTGGCTCGTTCAAGTATATCAGCGAAAATGTTTTCAACTTCCTGTGCCGCCAAACCATACTCCTTTACGTATCACCACTCTATACAAACACCAACTGCCCAATCAACAAAATATCCTTGTAAGAAATCCTTGTAGGGTCAAAATAGCTTACCCTCTCCGGCCTTAAACCTCCACTAATAATAGCACCAGCCGAAATCTAATGGAATTCATCCGTTTTGTCAAAGAAAATCCTTTTCCTGCCGAGAAAAACCAAAAAATCCATCACTTTTTTTATTCACACCGGAAAAACTCGAAAATCATACTGCTTTCTATACTTGAAATTATCGTAAATATCTGCGAAACTTACACCATACAATCTTCTACAATGAGGAAATAGCTATGGGAATCTTTTCTAAAACGGTAGGTTATCTCAAAGACCGGCTGGGCAAAACTCGCGACAAAATCGCTACTTCGCTTTCTTCCGTCCTGACACTCGGCAAAAATATAGATGATTCTTTGCTCGACAAGCTCGAGGAAACCCTGATAACCGATGACATCGGCGTCGAAACAACAGACAAACTAATATCAGACCTCCGCAGTGCCTATCACGCCAGGCAAATCGCTGCAACGGATGACATACTCCCCTTCCTCAAAGAACACATTAAAAACTACTGGCCCCATCTCGACAGACAATTGCATCTTGCCGCATCCGGCCCAACTGTTATCCTCGTCGCCGGCGTCAACGGCTCCGGAAAAACCACAAGCATCGCCAAGCTCGCATACATATTGAATCAAAACAATAAAAAAGTCCTCGTCGCCGCCTGCGACACCTTCCGCGCCGCCGCTGTAGAACAATTGTCCATCTGGGCTGAACGCACCGGCGTTCAAATCATTAAGCACAAGCACGGCTCAGACCCCGCCGCCGTAGCCTTCGACGCCTGCGACGCCGCCATCGCAAGAGACGCCGACTTTCTCATCCTCGACACCGCCGGCAGACTGCATACACAAAAAGACTTGATGAGAGAGCTGACAAAAATTCGCGATGTTGTGGCTCGCAGAATCCCAGACGCCCCCAACGAAGTATTGCTCGTCCTCGACGCTACCACCGGCCAAAACGCAATCGCCCAGGCAAAAATGTTCACCGAAGCAATTAACGTAACAGGCATATTCCTGGCCAAGCTCGATGGCACCGCTCGCGGCGGTATCGTCATCGCCATCAAAGACCAGCTGAATATCCCCGTAAAATTCGTCGGCGTAGGCCAAAACCCCGAAGATATCGCCGAGTTTGACCCCCAAACCTTCGTCGAGGCACTCTTCAGTTAACCAAACCCACAGAAACCTGCAACTGCCCCACACCAAAATCACACTAGAAATTTTCCTAAATCCTTGGATAATTTCCCAGATAGCACGTCTTGGGCAGCCCGCCCGTCAGCGGCATCGCATATTTAATAAAAGCGTCCGTTACGCCATTACCTTCAGTGTTAATAAACTCATCCGGCATACACTTGGTCTTCTCCGCCACGTTCTTAAGCTCGGTTCGGAACAGTTCAACCTCATATTTTGGCCCCTTAAGACGCCCTATCGCAACCGAACCGCTTGTTTCCTTCATCGCATACTTAACCGCTGCTCGTCCGCACAGCCTCGCTTCTCTGACATCCACTGCAGACTGCAAACCTGCAAAGCTTCTCTGCAGATACCCGAACGTATCAGCCCGAACTCGCTTTATCCCTAGTTTGCCTTTGATTTTTTCCGCCAGAAAATCCGCCAAAGCCCCCGTCCCCGACAATTGTATATTCCCGTGCGAATCCTTCTCGCCGCCGGTTGCCGCAATCTTTTCCGCCCAAGTCGTCCCATCGGTATCGCAAATCCCCTCGCTGGCCGCAATCACGCATCTGCCCAGCTTCCTATAAACACCTTCGACATCACTGAGGAATTTGTCCATCGAAACGCTTCTCTCCGGAAGATATATCAGATGCGGCCCATCATCGTCTCTCTGCCTGCCTAAAGCAGTTGCAGCCGCCAGAAAACCCGCATGCCTGCCCATAATCACATCTATCTTTATGCCCGGCAAAGCACGATTGTCCAAATCATCTCCCATCAGCGCGCACGCCTCAAACTTCGCCGCCGTCCCATAGCCGGGACAATGGTCCGTAACCAGCAGGTCGTTGTCTATCGTCTTCGGGATATGAAACACACGCAGCTCATGACCGGCATCCCTCGCCATCGTATTAATGATATTGGCCGTATTTGCCGAGTCGTTGCCCCCGATATAGAAAAAGTATCTGATGTCCCGCCTCTTGAACACCTCAAAAATCTTCGCACAATATTCCCTGTCCGGCTTGTCCCTGCTCGAACCAAGCGCCGAAGATGGCGAACTAGCAAGTTCCTTTAGCGCCTTGACCGACAATCTTTTCAAGTTTATAAATTCATCTTTGACCACTCCGGCCACCGCGTGCACCGCACCGTACAGATTTCTAATCTCAGGATGCCTCTTCGCCTCCTCGATAACACCGACCAAAGATGCATTTATCACCCCCGTCGGCCCGCCCGATTGCCCTACTACCGCATTTGCCTTTGGCGCTTTTGCCATCTTTACAATTTCTCCAAAATAAAAGTAAATCTGTTCCTAAACTACGGAGAAGTTATTATACAAATAAACCACCAGCACACAATACCAAACAAAAACCACTGAATTCAACACATTACATCGTAATCGCACAACCAGGCGTCAGAAAATACAGCCAGCTTCCCACAATTTTCTTTTTCAGGATCTCCCCCGCCGCCCTGCTGTAAAGCTCCAGCTGCTCACGATAAAATTCAGCCCGCGACGCGACTTGTCCAGCAGCTATATCATCGGTCTTGAAATCTATTATCAGTAAACCCGCCGGCGTCTCAACAACCATATCGATTATTCCCTGAACAATGATAGTCTCATCATCGTAGTTACCCCCCGCACCTGCTTCAGCCAAATTGTCCCCTTGCCACTGAGATGCTGGCACAGTAAAGGTAAAAGGCCACTCACGGTAAACTATGTTATTACCATCAAGAACCGCTCGCCCCAGTTCACTTTCAAAAAATCCTGCTATCGAACCCGTATCAATACACTTTGCAACAGCTTCCGTTATTGTTCCGTCAGCCACAAGTTTCTCTTTCGTCTTTTCAACCGCTTCTTTGCTTACCGACGCCCTTACATCAAGCTGGCCGATTACAAGATGCGTGGCCGTGCCCACCTGCCGCCCGTCAGGCACTTCAGCTAAACAAGACTCGCCAGACAAAACCGCTCTGGGTCTTCGCTCCAATGCCCTCGAATAATCGACCCTTAAGTATTCGTCACCTCGATGTGTCAATTGCGTCACCGAGCGCTTGGCAGGCAAGCCGGCTAAATCAGCGAACCTGTACCGCCAGACCAAAGAATCTTTAACCTCCCGCAACAGTTTCTTGCCCTCTGAGTTTGACTTTGAGCTCTTTACAGCCGATTTAGGTCGGCTGGATTTATCTTTTTTGAGCTTCTCTATATATCCGGAGAACTCTTTAAGCTCCTTCTGCCCATAAAACTTCACACTAAATAAATCCTCATCTGCCCCCTGCCTTGCCAGACCGGTTTCAAAGACATTATGCAAATTCTTTTGGTCGCTCAAAGCATACAGAATCCATTCCAGATGTCCCCTGCACGACCCCAGTTGCCAATCGGCAATAGGCCCGTCACCAAAGAAAAACCCTTTACGAATAATGGCCTCACAATGCTTCCTTTTTTCACAGGCAGTCAAAATAAGTCGCTCCCTCGCACGGGTTGTCGCAACATAGAGAATACGCATCTCTTCTGCAAGATTGGTCAAAAGCTTTTCCTCCGCAATAATCTGATGGGCAAGCGAACTCAATTTCTCATTACTCTGGCGGTCAATAATTTGCAGGCCCAGCGTGTCGCTTGCGTCGGCCAGAACATCGTCCTGAATATCCCTTTTATTAAACTGACTGTTTAACTCAGCCACAAACACCACCGGAAATTCAAGTCCCTTGCTCTTGTGAACGCTCATAATACACACAGCATTCTCTGCTTCAGCCTCCGGCTCAGCGCCGGCCCAATCCTGCCCTGCCTCCTGAAGTTTTTCGATAAACTCGACAAATCGCCTCAGGGACGCCGCACCCCTGCTGCTGGCAAAACCCTCGAACTGAATGGCTCGCTCGTGCAGTTTAAGAAGGTTCGCCCTCCTCTGCCGGCCGTTCGCCAGCGCCGAAACAAACGATAGATACCCCCTCTGACGATAAATCCTCCAGATTAAATCGGCAATGTTGCCGCTCCGCGCAACACCCCGCCACTCTTCAACCAAAGCCAGTATCTCTTTGAGTCTGCCGGCTAGCTTCGCTTCCCCTCCCTCGGCACAGTATTGTAGAACACACTGGTAGAAATTCTTATTGTCCTTGTCAGAGTTATTGTGGATTTTTATCTGCGCCAGCTCCGTGTCGCTGACCCCAAAAAATGGACTCCTAAGCACAGCCGCCAGTTCAATGTCACGCTGGCAATTATCAAGAACTTTCAATAAGGACACCACATCGCTGATTTCAGTTGCCTCAAAGTAGCCCGTTGCATACTCACAGCTCACAGGCACACCAGCCAATCGCAGTACTTCCACGTAATCATTGACCCTCTCGTACGGCGAGCGCATCAGTATCACTATATCGCGGTACTCAACATCCCTCATCTCGTCCTGTGCTTTATCATATATCTGGAACTCCGCCTTGCCTGTATCCGCCCCCACCATCTGCCTTATCCGCTCAGCAATCATCGCCGCTTGTCTCCGCCGAGGCCCGACATCAACCCCGCCCCAACCCAAATTCTCGTCCTCGCTCGCTCCATCTTCCTCTTCCCTTTCTGCATCCGTCTCACCGCTTGTTTCATCAAGTATTACAAGCTCTACACTTGGCCCTTCTTTCCCCATGGCCTTTTCGGATTTACTCTTCACCGCCGGGGCCAATTTAGCTGACTCGTCGTAATCGATATCCGCAAAAGAAGATGTCATTATTCGGCCAAACATCTTGTTCACAAAGTCGAGAATGCCTTTGTTCGAGCGCCAATTGGTATTAAGGTCCACTCGCAGACCAGCCGAGCCGTCTTTAGGATTAGGCAAAGCCGATTTAAGGTCTTCTGCAAAAATCTTCGGCTCAGCCCCGCGAAAAGCATATATGCTCTGCTTGACGTCCCCGACGACAAAAACATTCCTCTCGCTGCTCACTAGTTCCAGTATCGCCTTCTGGACCGGATTGATGTCCTGATATTCATCGACTAGTATATACCTGTATCTGCGCCGTAGCGCCAAAGCCGTCTCTGACGGCACAAGATTATCATCCGATGAATCTTCGCTGGTTAAAAGTTCCAGCGCCCGATGCTCAAGGTCCGCAAAATCCAGACAATTAATCGCACGCTTGGCCTGGCTGTACAACTGGTCGAATTTCCTGACAAGTTCAACTAACACTTTCGTCTGCAGCCCCGCTGCCACGCCGACCTTGTCAAGATAATCTGGATTTAGAACCGCAAATTCCAAAAGTTTCCCAAAAGACGTCGCAGCACTTCGGGCAGTACTTTTAATAACTTCCGCAACTGCCCCATCTACATCTCTGGGCTTAAATTCATACCTCAAAGGCTTTTGAAAATTCCTTATCCCCTCGGCACACCTGTCCCAGTCACCGGACTTCAGAAATTCCAGACACTCTGCAACAGGCCCAACAAAAGTCTCCTCCCACTTTGCCGACCAATTGCCGCCCGCGTTCTCCCTCTCATAGAGTCCCTGGGCATACCGAATCTGGTCGATGATATACTGTAACTTCCTTCCAACAATTTGCTTTTGTTTCTCGCCAAGTTGCGAATCAAACGGATTCGCCGCCTCCGCGAGCAGTATTGCCCTGCGGCACCAGTTCTCTCTATATGCCAATCCATCCAGAAAGTTACTCAAAGATACTATCTTTAAAAGAAAACCGTCATTCGTGCGAAGCTCCCGCCTGTAAAAAAGCTGCTCAAGCCCCTGCCGCAAATGCCCCTGCTCCCACGCCCAGTCTATCGTTCTTTCCAGCACCTCCGCCTTGATTAAGTTCTGTTCATCTTCTTCAATCACAGCAAATGTCGGGTCAAGACTAAGTTTATAAAAATGTTCCGTGATTAGTCTTTTGCAGAACGAATGTATGGTGCTTATGTCCGCACCGCCAAGCAAAAGAAGCTGATAGTAAAGACGAGGCTCCCGCTTCTTCAAAAATTCAGCCTTCAACTGCTCGGCTATTCGACCCTGCATCTCTTCAGCAGCCGCATTGGTGAAAGTCAGTACCAGCATATTTAACACGCTGACATCAATCGCCTTGTCCGACACAATATCCACACATCGGCCCGACAGAACCGCCGTCTTCCCCGTCCCCGCCGACGCCGTTACCAGTACGTCGTTGCCGCGAGCGGTAATCGCTCGACGCTGCTGCCCCGTCCATTCTATTCTCTCTTTAGTCATTCCCCTCCCCCGTTTCTTTCAGAACATCGGGCTTGCTCACCGATTCTAAGAAATTGTAGTCATTTACAAGCCAGTCAAATCGGCACACCGCCTTATACTCGCAATAACCACATGGTGAATCAGTGCCGAGTCTGTAAGGCTTGACCTCGATCTCCCCCGACAAAATCCCTTCCGTCAATTGAATGACCTTCTCCTCGGCAAATTCCAGAACCTTTTCAAAACCTTCCGGCTTTAATGCTCCGCTTCTGCCGTAATCACCGTATTGACCATTTTCCCTGCTCACCCGAAAATTGTAGAACTGGCTATATCGCGATTCAACTTTACCATCAAGCTGCTGAAAAAATTCGCCGTTGAATATACCATTCGCCTTGTAGGCTTTGCCTGCGCCTACTTCGACCGGCATATAGAATGCACCGACAATATTTTTACACGGTGACCCCCCTGCCTTCCGAACAGCCAGCATATAAATCGCAAGCTGCATATCCAGACCATAATACAACTCTGACCACCCGAAGGATTTGTCTCTGCGTTTATAATCGAAAATGATTGCAGTCTTTTGACCGCCCGTCTCCGCCACATCAATCCGGTCGATTTTGCCGACCATAAAAAGTTTCCGTCCATCCGACAGGCTGATTTCGTAGTCCCCCATCGTCGCCGAACCGTCCCTCGCCTCGCCGAACCATATTTCCGACACCCTCGGCCTGAAATCACCGGCTCGCACCATCTCCGCAATTGCCAAAACACAATCCTCAAGCACCTCGCCCGCCGACTGAATGATATACGCATTGTGTGCCCTGTGCCGGCAAAAATTTGATATAAACCCGTCCGTTAGAACAAATCTGGATATCTGCTTTCTCAAAAGCCCCAGCAGTTCCTCGTCTTCCATCGTCGCAAAATCTCTTCCTTCTGCGCCAACTTGCTTTAGAAAAATATCCAAAATGCAATGATAGAACCTGCCCACATCCAGTGGTTCAAACTTGGCCTCTCTTCGTTCTTTCAATTCCAGTATATATTTCGCAAAATACCGGTAGGGACACGCCGCAAAAGTACTCAGCCTCGTCGCAGAGCTCCTTATCGGCCGACCCAAAAGCTGCCCGACCATCGCTTTGTCAACCCGTGCGCAATTGTCGTAATCCAGTGCCGACCGAACAATTCCTCCCGATTCTGCAAGCTCTTCATCCAGACAAATATCATCTGATAATTCGCTCAGCCGCCTGTCTTCGGCAGCGTCAGACCGCAAAGCATCTTTGCCTAACCGGCCGCAGAGCAAATCAGTAAGTTCAGTTTCACTGCAAACCTTTTCAATCTGGACTCGTTCGCCTGCGATTGATTCTTCACTCAAATCTTCAAATAATGATTGAACATCCCCTATGAATTGTGAACGCATCGCAGCACTTCCCTTGTCATCGGCCAAAGGATACGTAATACACAGAAACTCCGACGCCCGCGTAAATGCTATGTAGCTCAGATATTGCCGCTCAACCAGCATCTCGCTGGTCGCAGCAGCCAGCCTGAAATCCGCCGACTCGGCTGCAGCACGGTCGTCGTCGGTCAATATGCCGGTATAACTAATCGGAACAGGAAACTCCTTCTGCGTAGCGCCTATTAAAAAAACAGCTTTCAAATCAGGATGTCGGCTTCGCTCAATCGACCCAACTAGAACCTGGTCCAGACTCGGCGGAATAAAAGCCAGCGTCAACTGCCAAAACGCCGAATCGATAATCGAAAGATAGTCCACCCCGCTCATCTTGCACTCGCCAAAAACCTCGACAAGCTCGTCAAATACGTCCGCCAGCCTGCTGTAAAATTGCCGATGTTCCTCAGCGGTTGCATAATCTTTTCGCTCAACAGCCTCTTCAATCCACTTCCCAATTCTCTCGCCAACACCCACACTATCGAGAAAATCAAAAACAACCCGTGCAAATTCTCTGCTGCCGACCGTTTTCTCTGGGCTGCCGGCAGGACAAAGTTTGTCTCGAAGTTCAATCAAAGGTTTTCTGGCTCTAAGTCGGATTTGGTTCACAAACTTCTCATCGAAATCCTGTTCCTCCTCACCTGCGAAATGCCAGTCCTTCTCGCTTTGCCAGTCGTCGCCGCCAACCCCAAATGCCAGACAGTAATTCTCCAGCAGTTCAACGTCCAAATTTTCTATTGGCACAAGTCCTGTCTTAAGATATGCAAAAATATCGCCGAGCGAAAACCCGCCGGTCGCCGCCCGTAAAGCCGAATCAATAAGTCGAATAACCGCATGCTGATTAAGCGATTTGCGCCTGTCGATAAAAAACGGCACACCATAATCATCGAAATAAGCCTTTATATAGTGCTGATAGCGCCCGATGTCCGATGCGATAACTGCAATGTCTCGATATCGATAATCCTTCTCCTTGACCAGTCGCAGTATCTCCCTGGCGACAAATTGCACCTCGGCACGTGCATTTGGCGCCGACAAAATCCGAACGCCGTCTCCCGCCCGCACCTTTCTCGGCTCAGGTTCAAAGATATGTTGTTCGATATGACCAAGCCCGACGGCCCCGGAAAACCTCACCGCTCGCGCAAGAATTACAGGCTTACCCAGTTTGAGTTTGCATTTCTTGACTATTTCAACAAGCTCAGCATACGTTCGCTCTGTTGGGCTAAATAAACCGGCCCTCTCAACCTTTGTGGCATCCGGATTCGTCAAATCAATTCTTGAACCGTCCAGGCAAAGTGCAATCTGCGTATCTTTCGCAGCTTTCATCAGCTCCGCCAGTATTGCCAGTTCCACCGCAGTAAAACTCGCAAACCCATCGACCCACAGCCTCGCTCCTCTGGTAAATGCCGCCCCCGCCACTTGGCTGCGAGCCTCGTTTAGCTCGACATCAGGGTCGATGAATCTCCCTTCAACCAGCTTCAGATATTCCCTGAAAACCAAATCAATGTCCGCAAATTTCTGAGCCGCCGGATTGTTGCGTCCATCTTTCCGCAATTTGACCACCAATTGCTCAATATCCGCCGGCGACTTTGCATACCTGTGCAGCTCAGCAATACTTTCCGCCATCTGTCGCCCCAGGCCCGGCCAGCTCACCGATGTCCCAAACACCTTCAATTTGCTTTTCTGCTCGCGCAGTATCTTCTGCACTATCATCTGCCGACCAACGCTGGAAAGCCTTGGCCTGGTTGTATTCTTGCCCGATAGCAGAAATTGCAGACGGTCGAAAGAAAGCACATTCAATCTGCTGTACCCGGCTATCCTTTTATCACTTAAAATCGCCCGCTCAGCCTGATAACTCGCCTGCTCAGGAACAAGCAGAATAAGCTTCTGTTCGTCCGCCGGCTCCAGCAAGGCTCTTTCAATTGCATCTATGCAATATCTGGTCTTGCCCGTCCCGCTTCTGCCAAGTATGAATTGAACCGCCATAAAATCCCGTCCCGGACTTGAACCTGCTACCTTCCTGCTTCTTCCAGCGCTTCTTTTCCTTCTGACTCCTCCTGCTGACTTCTAACCTCGCCCTTTTACCACAAATCCGCAACTTTTTCAAATTTTTGAAATCAAAACTTGCTTTTTCGCAGATAGCCTTAAGCTGCAATAATTCAGACTTTGCTCCTTGTCTATCGGTTTTTATAGTGTATAATCCACCCTCAGTATTTTTACAAAACCAACCGTGCCGCAGAAAAACACCCGGAGCTAACGGAATGAGAAAATTACAGCCGATGACTTTCGCAGCCCTGATATCGCTGCTCATATTCAACACACCGTCTTTTGCAGACACCTTTACCCACCGCCAAACTAATGAAGTCCTGCATGGATACGCAACTACCCAGTGCCAAAACAACCAGTCCACCGTACATACACAGGAAAAAGGCGAGCTTAAATTGAATCTGGCCGACTGGCGCATTTCTCCGGATTCCCTCGGCAGGAATAACAAGGTAACCGTCATAACTATTGACGGCCCTATTATGCTTGAGCTTACAACCGCAGCCCTCGAGCAGACGTTGCCAAAGGCCGCCGACGAAGGACCTTTGTTTATCTTGCTCGAAATTGACACGCCCGGCGGACGTATCGACCTCGCTCAGAGAATCTCAGCAGCAATCAGCAGCATTACCAACTGCCAGATTGTTGGTTTCGTTAAGGGCGGCGAGCACGGAGGTGCAATATCTGCCGGTGTCGCTTTGGCGCTTGCCTGCGACAAGCTTTATATGGCCAAGAAAGCTTCCATCGGTGGTGCCATGCCCATCACCGTCTCAGAGCAAGGGGCTAAAGACCTCAAAAAATCCTACGGCGACGATGTAGGTGAGAAATTCAGCTCCATCTTGAGAGCAAACCTTGCCTCAATGGCTGAGCAGCATGGCCGCCCGGGACTCCTCGCAAAAGCCATGGTCGATAGAGACATCGAAGTCATCGAGGTCTCAGACCAAGGCAAAAGACTGTTCATCGAACCGGTAAACAAAATGACCGGACAAACCCTTGAACACACCTGGAGCAAAAAAGGCTCACTGCTCACATTAACTGCCGAGGAAGCGGTCAAATGCACTATTGCCGACAAAATCGCAGACTCCAGAGAAGAGCTTCTCCGGGACATGGGTGCCCAAAACGCCGAAATTATAGCAAACGATTGCTTCCAGCAGACCGAAAAAGAATACAAAAAACTCCGGCTAAGACTCAGCAAACTCCGTCAGTCCCTCGATTTGAAAATCAAACAGCTCCAGCTGGAGTCCAACCCCTCTAAAGCGCTGGGGCTTTTGCAGGAAATCAAGACCGATTTCAAATCTCTCCTGCTGCTGGCAAAAAAATATCCGGATTCCAACCTCAATGTGCAGGCCATGGAGAATGAGCTGAATTCCGTCGAAGCCGCTTACCAGGACCTGATAAGGCAGACGCGAAAGCATAATTAATCACTCTTCGGACCGCCTGACACCTTTCAAAAAGCAGGCACAGAAAAAATCC
>Ga0315294_10001239_pt1 | contig 27618 bp, 27 predicted proteins | sample YL17G13_40_MG_FD_203626 | JGI IMG/M metagenome (GOLD analysis project Ga0315294, IMG submission 203626) | Sediment microbial communities from Yellowstone Lake, YNP, Wyoming, USA - YL17G13_40 | ecosystem: Environmental > Aquatic > Freshwater > Lake > Sediment | place: USA: Wyoming | collected... | reverse complement strand
TTTCCCCTTTCCCCTCGCACTTCCCCCCTAAAACCCCCCTGCTACCCCTTACCCTTTCTCACTCATTTTTTAGCGGTTTTATTCTCGAAAAAATCATTCTCGAAAAAACCTAAAAATGAGCGAAATATTGTTAGGTTATGATTCATTAGGGGGGAAGCCATAGGGGACAGGGGAAATTACGCAGGGATTCACCCCCTACTCTACAAGCATAATTGCGGGTATTATCGAGACCCTCTCCCTGCTACGCCCCGCCTATTCATACTCTTTTCAGGATTTACTGAAGCCACTCTCGGACGTTCTCGCCAGGCAATACAAAAATATATTTTAGTAAAAATATATTTATCTATTACCCTACGAATATAATTTGAGATAGACGAATGATACGAGACTTATAATTTTTTTTATATTTTTACAGGAAGATTAAAAACATCTTCCCGTTGATATAAAAAAAATAACAAGTCTCGAAGAAAAGAACCTTTCAAAAAGACCTTTTTCAAGAAATCAATGAACACAATTAAAAGCCATACCTTTTAAATTGTGATCATTGAAGCAACGGATGATATTTTATTTTTATTATAAGTATAAAATCATACCTATAATAAAAATAAAATCTAATCCTGAATAAATAAAATAAGAAGATAAGAAAGAACTTTTCAAAAATAACCTTTCAAAAAGAACGATGAACACAAGCAAAAAAAACTACCTTTTTGTTTGTGATCATCGTCAGATAGGAATAAATTTTATTTTAATTAAATAAGGCCAAATACGCCCCTATTTAAAAAATAATATTTATTCCTAAGAGAAGAAAATCAAATAAAAGAGCATCTATCAAGAAAAAAATCTAAAAAAATACTTTTTAGGTTTATTTTACTTGATACATGCTAAGAGAAGAAATTATTTTATAGTAAGAGGTGAAAAACCACCCCTTACTATAAAATAATCCTTCTTTCTTTTATTATTTTCCAGGCAATACAAAAATATTTTTACACTCTAGCAAGTAGTAGCTTGCCCTATATAAAAATATTTTTCTTTTGCCTGGCGATAGAAACTTGAGATAGGCGAGCGATTCGTGCGTAATTGTTAAAGAAGAAGCAAAAACTGCCCGAAATGTAAGCTTAGCGTGTTTTTACTTCTTCTTTGACAACTTCGCACGAGGAGAAGAAACACAATACGAAAAAAGCAAAGGTAAAGAAAAGATTATATAAGAGCCCGCCTTTATATTTTTAACCAGGCTAAAAAAGCTTTTAGCTGGTTAAAAATATAATGCTTTTTTTGCTATACATAACAAAGCTTTATCGGATAAGATAAACCCTCATATATTTCTTTAAGAATGTCCGATAGAGTCTTGTTATGTATGTAGAGGTTTTCAATTACACTCCGTAGCAAAAAAAGCTCTTGGCGGGCGGTCGTGGGGATGAGATGACCAGAAGTTATTTACCTGGAAGCTGATAAAATAGGTTACAGATCATTTAAATAAAATACCGGGGGAGAAAAAAAGAGGCCATCTACATACGATTTTAAGGCATATGTTTATGTCTTCTATGAGATAAGTCTTTCCACCAATCTCCATGTAGATAGTCATTTTTAGTATATCTAAGTTTTTCTAAAATATCTTTGACCGCATCCCAAGGTGGTAGCATATATTTCTTCATGATCGGCGTTATCAACAACGGAAGTAAAAACCAGTATAAAATAATAGCAATAATTCCATAGACCTGATTTAAAACAAATATCAACCCGACACCAATCAAAAAAAGTATAATCCACCCTATCTGTAGCAAAATACCATATAATGAGTCAAAAATCATTGGCCGGATCGTTGGTGAGGCCTGCGTGCCAATTGCACAATATGAATGCAAGAATGAAGCTAGAATTAATATTAATAATCCAAAGATTAATAACACCATATCCCCATATCCTCAAATTTTAATGACCAATAACTTTAAATAACCAAACTACTTCGTTTATGCACGACTCTACCTGTCTACGTGCGAACATGCACAGGCAGAGATGAAGTTTCAAAAATTACCCATTAATTTTCTTTGTGGTATATCTTTATAGATTCTTAGCTTATCATAAACTTATTTTATTAATTCTACAAATAGTAATTTTATATATAGATAAGTCAAGGGGTCCTTCTTGTATCGGGGAGGATCCCTTTTTTAGTTTTATAAAATAATGAGTAATTGTAAGGAAATCAAAGAAAAATACACCTTTATATGTTTAAATTAGCTTAAAACGCTCGAAACTTGACATATTTTGTCAAGTTTGATAAAATATAACATATATCACTTAGCTTTATTAGATTTAAAGTTTGCCCCGTTAGATGTTTATTATCTGACGGGGTTTATTATTTAATGGAGTAGACATCTAACGGGGTTTAAGAAAGGAGGTGATTTAAATGGCTGTAATAGTAGTTCCCAGAGACTCTTCTTTGCAACTAAGACTGGTAACCGGAACCAATCCGCTTACCGGAGCACCAATAATAGATAGCAAAACCTTTAATGAGGTCAAATCAACTGCTATCGATCAGGATGTCTATGATGTAGCCACTGCTTTAACAGGTTTACAAAAGTATCCTGTAGATGAGATCAGAGCCCAAAAAGAGTCTCAACTAACCGAATAGTACCTGTCTGCGTGCAACGCACAGGTAGACAAGTTTTTAGTTAAGCTAAAAACTGTAATAAGTGATTAGTGATTTGTAATTTAATTCCTGATTACTTACTATAAATTACTCATTACGTAATTAACCGACAGGTTGATTACTAAGAAGGAGGTGAAAATATAATGGCCACTGAATTAGGAGAAGTAACCAGTTATAAGAGACTCTATATGCAGTTTAGAGATAGTATCGGTAAATCAGTAAATTTAACCGTGAATAATCCTAAGACGGTTGAGGATGGAGATTATGCCGACTTTGCGGCACAGGATGCAGCTATTGAAGGAGTTATGGATACTATAATTAGTAAGAACATTTTCCATAATAATGGTAATGACTTAGTAGCCAAAGTCAATGCGCGGATACTTGATTATAGGTCTACTGATGTTATGGATGTTGGAGCTTAATATATTATAATATTCTTCCTCGGAAGGGACCGCGGACCTTCCCTGGGAGAGAGAAAGGAGTAATAAATGATAGAAGCGTTTGTCACTAAATATCTATTAGATTTCATTCTTGTTTTTCTGGTTGGTTTGCTCTCTAAATTTATGGTAAATAAGTTTGGTCAAGACCGGGCAGACAAAATAAAAGAGGCTATTCTTGCGGCTATGCTCTGGGCAGAGCAAGAGCTGGGAATAGGAAATGGTGAGGAAAAATGGAAAATAGCCTGGGTTAAATTAATTGAAATATTAAAGAAACAAAAAGTTGAATTAAAAGAAGGTGAAATTTCCTATGTGAAAGACCTTATGAAAGCCACAGTCCCGGAGGTGAATGAAATAATATATAAGGCTATGCCGGATTCTATAAGAAATGCTAGGCAACCATTAAAAAAATAACCTCAATGAATAAAATAAATCATATCAAGATAGCTAAGTTTTTTTCTTTATACGAGTTTGAGTGTCCCTGTTGTAATAGGGTTATGTTATCTCCGGACATTTTGACTAGGATAAATCATTTAAGAAATATTATAAATAGACCAATATATATCAATTCCGGTTACCGATGCAAAGAAGAAAATCAAAGAGTCGGAGGAGTCCCCGGCTCTTATCATCTCCTGGGTATGGCGGTAGATATTCACGTAAAAAATATTTTACTTACTGATCTTCTTATTTATGCTCAGGGAATAGGATTTAATGGAATTGGTTTTTACGAAAATAAAAGTTTCTTACATCTCGATATTAGGCCTGGGCCAAAATATTTTTGGAAAGGATAAAAATTAATTGGATATTGAATATGTACTAAAATTAATAGCAAATAACGGATTCCCCTTGGTGCTTTCGGTATATTTAGTATGGAAATTAGAGTTTTTTATTAATGAAATCATCAAAAATCAAAAGGAATTTGCCGATAATATTACATTTGAAATCAAAGAAATTAGGCAATCAATCAATGATTTACGAATTGATGTTGCAAAAAATCAATAAGACCATTGAGATATAAAGGTTTTAGCGTTTTCTCTTCGACCTTCTAATACTGCGTATATAAGGTTTATTTTTATTAATTGATAAGTCATACCAGCGGACTAAAAATAAGCGCTTAAAACACGTTTAAATTAAAAATTATTTATCGTGACTCCTGAAATTTTCCTCTTTTCGTCTTCTTTTCATTAAAAATCTTTCTTTTTCTCCTGAATCTTCTAATTTACTTGCATAATTGCCTTTACGTTGCACATAAATAGGGTTACAAGAAATTGTATTAAAATATTGAAATTTCAATTAAGCTTCCTACAAAGTATTGACATATTTTATATGTTAACTTATAATATAGGTAACACACCCGCTACGCCTCTTAACAATGCGCACCCTGGCGGGTTTTTCTTTTTATTAAGAGGTTTAAGTATGAAATTTACCAAACCCCCCACAAAATTTCAAGAACAGATTGATATATTAAAAAGTCGAGGCTTAATTATAAATGACCCCACAAAAGCATTACAAAATATAAGCCGAATTAATTATTATCGATTAAGTTCTTATTATGCTCCTTTCCAAATAGACAGAAATCTATTCAAACCGGAAACTTCTATTGAAAAAATATTTGAGTTATATGCATTTGATAAAAAAATAAGATCTTTAATTTTTGGGGCATTAGAAATAATTGAGGTTACCTTGCGTACTAAAATTGCTTACTATTTTTCCCATAAATATGGACCATTTGCCTATTCCGATCCTCAATATTTCGATAAAAATTTTAAACATTTTGATTGGTATACTAAATTAGAGGAAAGTATACAAAAATCTCATGAAGATTTTATCAAAGAATTTTTCAAAGAATATGATGAAGAAAATATTCTTCCCCTTTGGATAGCCATTGAAATAATGTCCTTTGGCCAACTATCTTTTTTATTTAAGGGACTAGAAAGAACTGACCGCAATAATATTTCAAAAGATTACTTTGAAATTGACAAAAAGATACTGGCTTCATGGATTCACACCCTGGTATATATTAGGAATTTATGTGCTCACCATAGTCGTATATGGAATAGGACGCTTGCCATTAAACCCATAATTCCGAATAAATTAAGTGAATGGAAAGATATTGACAATTCTAACATATTTTGTATTTTTTTGATATTTAAGAAGTTAATCATTATACCTGGGGAATGGGAAATTTTTAAAAATAATTTATTGCAATTATTAGAAGATTATAATGATGTTGATATAGAAAGCATGGGCTTCCCTGTTGATTGGAAAGATCGGATTAATACTATATAGATCATTAAGAATATTTATTATAAAAAAATTAAAACTTATATGGATAAGTTAATAAAAAATAAAGAATTTCGTACTACTACTCACCAAAGAAATCAAGAAAACAATCAATGATTTGTGCGTTGATTTTGCAAAATATCAAGAAGACTGTTTTAATATAAGAATTTCGGTGTTTTTCGTGGTCCCTGTAAATCTACCTCTTTTCGTCTTCTTTTCATTAAATATCTTTCTTTTTCTTCTCTGCCTGTGCGTGTTCGCACGCAGACAGGTGAATCCTCTTGTTCTCCCTGTATATTTACCATAGTAATAAAGAAATCCTTCATAATTTTGCTTCTAATTGCATCATAATATATTATAGACACTTGACAAAGTTATTTTATGGATGTTAATATATATTTAAAGTAATAATATGTAGGCGAATAATATGAATAGGCCTAAAATATTAGTAGGTTATTGCAGGGTAAGCACGGATAATCAAAAAGAAGAGGGCACTATAGAGATACAGGAAAAAAGCCTAAAAAAATATGCTGATAAAAATGGTTGCGAATTGATAAAAATATTTAAAGATAATGGGATAAGCGGAGCGAGTGAATTAGAAAATAGACCGGGATTGGCAGAATTGTTTATTTATGCAGAAAACAACAAAGAGATTGAGGGAGTCTTAATCTTCAAGTTAGATAGATTGGCCAGGGATCTTTATATACAAGAGCATTTGATAAAAAAATTAGAGGGATTAAATAAAAAGCTTATCAGTATAGAGGAACCTCATTTAGATAGCAATGATCCAATGAGAAAGGCCTTCCGGCAATTTATGGGAATAGTATCTGAATTAGAGAAAGCTTTTATCACTATGCGGCTTAGCGGGGGGAGAATTAACAAAGCTCAAAAGGGCGGTTATGCCGGAGGGGCTACTGCTTTAGGATATAAAACAAAAAATAAAAAATTAATAATAGATGAAGAACAAGCAGAAATAATTAGAATGATCTTTAAAATGAAAAGATATAAGAGAATGGGATTAAGAGAAATAGCCAGGGAACTAAATGAAAAAGGCGTATCTACTGCAAGAGGTGGCAAATGGTATGCTGGGACCATTAAGTATATACTGGAAAATCCTCTTTATAAGGGGATGGTTCATTATAAAGATAATAAGGTTAAAAATATAGATTTAGCTTTGGTTTAATAAGTTGGTTTAACAATATTGATTTTTAAAATTTTTACTATATATAATTTTTGGATATTTCAAAATGGATAATATAAAATTATTTTTTAAAAGAAATATTGCATATTTTCTTACATTTTTTATTATTTTGCTCTTTCCTATAGGTGCTTATTTTCTATTGGTAAAAAAAGAACTTATAACGGAAGAAGCATTTTATAGTAATTTGTTAGGCTTTGCAGGGTGGATAATTGCATTACTTATAGCTTGGATTCACATAAGAAAAAACAGAGAAGATAATCTTATTATCCAAGAAAAAGAAATTAAAAAAAGATTTGAAATCGAATCTTTTAAAGAAATAAATAAAGTGATGGTAGAAAATGAGGAGGGTCTAACAGACATATCGACTTATTATATCTTTACATGGAAACAGAAAATAAGGAATAATATTAAAGATTTAAATAGTAACGAAATTATTTTAACAAATAATATCTTAACAAATATACACTTAGAGGCAAGGGAACAAAATACAAGATTAATTGAATTATGGAAAAACTTCATAGTTAGCATTGAAACCTATGAAATTGCTTTAATTCAATTTAATAAGTTAAGGGAAGTACTAAATAACAAATTTAAAGAAATACTTTTTATAACTAATGATTTTGAAAAATATATACTAACTTTAGCAAGAAAACAATCCCTTAACAAGGAAACAGATCTTGCCGAACTAGACAAAAAAATGCTTGAAATAGATAATAAAATTATGGATATAGCTTGTTATTTAAGAGATTACCGAATCGAGCTAATGAATTCAATGTTAGGAGATATATTTTGTTCTGAAGTTCCAAAAAGAAAGGCAAAAGAACCAAATAAGACCTTAACACAAATTGCTAAAGATCTTTATAAAGATAGCTAAAAATACTTAATAATAAAGTTTAAAAGCAATTACTGTATAAAAAATAAGTAATTTTTATACAGTACGTCAGACATAAATGATGTATTTTTCAAAACATATCTATCTGGAGCATAAACGAAGTAGTCCAGCTATTTTAAGTTGTACAAAAGTCAGGGGTCGAAGATAAAGACAGGATATGAAATGAAGAAAAAGACAGAACCATCTGCCGTCCTTGGCGGACAAAAAAGAATGTTTTAAAAAATATAGCAGTTTAAAGAGGTACTATAAATGGCAAATATTGGGAATTATAAATTAAATGAGGTTTATTGTGGCAATTGTGTAGAACTAATGAAATTATTGCCAGATTCAACTATAGATTTAGTTGTTACATCGCCGCCATACGATAAGATAAGGGACTACAAAGGTAATTTAGAGTTTGATCTGCACAAAACTGGTCAAGAGATCTTTAGAGTTTTAAAAAGTGGCGGTATTGCAGTAATGGTCATTCAAGACCAAACTAAAAACTTTGGAAAATCATTAACTTCATTCAAAACAATAATAGATTGGTGTGATAACATAGGTTTTAAATTATTTGAAACAATAATTTATCGAAAGAATGGATCAGAAGGAGCTTGGTGGAAGCAAAGATTTAGAGTTGACCATGAATATATGCCTATATTTTTAAAAGGAAAAAAACCTAATTATTTTAATAAAGAACCATTAAAAATACCCTCAAAACACGGTGGTAAAGTTATGACAGGTAGTGGAGCAAGAAAAACTAACGGTGAGACACAAAAAACTGTAACAAGAGCTATAAATTTAATGAAATGCAGAGGCACAATTTGGGATTATTTAATGGCTGGTGATAAAAATCCTTTAAAAAGAAAACATCCTGCGGTTTTTCCAGATAAAATTCCATATGATTTTATACAATGTTTTTGTCCTGAAGAAGGGATTGTGTTAGACCCATTTGCAGGTAGCGGATCAACTTTAGTAATGGCAAAAAAACTTGGTCGTAGTTTTATTGGTTTTGATATCGTTCCCGAATATTGTGAATTATCAAGAGAACGATTAAAAACCGAATCCAATGAAAATCAGGTAAATTTATTTCCAAATATTATAAGCATGCGGGGTATGTAATATGACTATTCAAGATTTATTAAAAGATAAGAGTGATCAAATTGATTACGAATCTATTTGTAAAAAGTATAGTTGGATTTTAGAAAAAAATCATTGTTGTGTTTTAAGTCCTGATAGTGATGGTTTGCTTTGTGGTTTATTTATGTCAAATATACTTGGATGGAAAATTGCTGGGTTTTATGACGGAAAAGTCTCAGTAGTATATAAAGAATGCCTCAATAAAAACCCAATATTTTTAGACATGGAAATATTTAGAAAAGAAATTCGTAGCATGGGGCACCACATGCTTTTAGTAAATAAAAGACATGTACCTGAAGAATGGTCTAATTTTGATAATTGTATCCAGCCAAACAATCTACGAAACTACGATGGGAAAAATAATTTTAGATTAAAATACCCATTGGCAACAATTCATATGCTAATAAGTATTATTTCTTATAAATATAGAAATGTAACCATTCCTAAATCTGCAATTCCGCCATTATTTTTTACAGATGGGGTATTTAATGTTTTGTTTAGATATCCAGAGAATGTTTTAAATTGGTTATATTATTTAAGAATTCATGAAGATTGGAATCCACTAAAATCTGTTTTTGAGAATGATGAATATAGCGTGTTTACTTTGATGAAAGAAATGGACGATTTTTTTCGGAGAAGAGATACCGTAAGCGTTAGTAAAGAACGGGGCGATAGATTAAGAATTTCAAATAAAGATGGTATGCCCGCAAATATTGAAAATATCACAAATGGAAATTGTTTCATTAATTCAGAAGCAAAAATTAGAATTATCAATTTTATGAAAATTCTATCAGATTTCACAAAATGGGAGTACAAAGAAAATAATTGGGTGTGTTGGGAAGATATGAAATTCTTTCAGTTTAAAAAAGGAGATTTTATAAGGGATAGAAAAACAATTACCGTACAAAATTTCAAAGGGCTTATTGAAAGAAAACCATTGTCGTGGGCAATGACAAGTGGTAATAATATTGAATATACTTTAGAAGAACCAGATAAGCTTCTAAAATAGACTTGTAATACTTTGCAATAAATTATATGGAGCAGTATTTGAAAAATTCTAGGGATTAAAAAAATGAAGATAAAAGGCACGGCACCCTGCCCACCGCATAATAGAGGCTATACGTTTCGTGCGGAGTTCAGCTTTCATCCAAATTGCTCTACGATTCGCTCCGGGCAACTTCGCATAGCCACAAATGTTATGCGATAGTCCCAAAAGAAAAATGAAAAGTTTTAGAGGAAATAATGATGCCATATAAACGGATAAATCTATGCAAATAATAGCTCTAATTAATCAAAAAGGCGGAGTGGGAAAAACTACTTGCGCAATTAATATAGGAGCGGGCTTAAATAATCTAAATAAGCACGTTTTATTAATAGATTTAGATCCCCAGGCACATTTAACTTATAGTTTAGGAATACCTGCTCACGAGCTTAAAAACACGGTATATGAACTTTTAAAAGGAAAAGCCGATTTAAAAGAAACTATTGTTAAAAGAAACGGTCTTAGCTTGGTCCCCTCTTCTCTTAATTTATCCGGAGCTGAGATAGAATTTTCGGGATTAGCCGGCAGGGAATTTTTACTTAAAGAAACCATAGAAGATCTTAAAGAGTTTGATTATCTATTTATAGATTGTCCACCGAGTTTAGGACTTTTAACTTTAAATGCTTTAACCACAACTCAAGAAGTTTATATACCTTTACAGACAGAATTCCTGGCTTTGCAAGGGATGAGAAAGCTTTTAGAGACGATAGATGTAGTCAAGAAAAGATTAAATAAAAATTTAGAAATAACCGGAATTATAGCTACGAGGTTTGACAGCAGAAAAAATCTTAACCGAGAAGTGGTAGAAAAAATAAAAGAGTATTTTGGCAATAAACTATTTAATACTTTGATTAGAGATAACATATCTTTGGCCGAAGCTCCAAGTTTTGGTAAATCTATTTTTGAATATAAATCTAATAGTTTTGGAGCAAAAGATTACTTAAACCTTTGTAAGGAAATCATAAAAAGAGGTTAAATAAATGGCAAAAAAAGAACGGTTAGGGAGCGATCCTTTTAAAGAAAGTCCTTTAGGCTGGATTCAAGATACCAGGGAAAAAGAAAAGCCTATAATAAAAGGTAAGAGTAAACAGAGTATACAAAGTAATAAAAGTATACATAGTAAACAGAGTTTACAAAGTATACACAGTACAAAGAAAAAGGGGTTAAAAAAAGGTTGGACCAGGGCTACTCTTATCATTAAAGATGAGCATTTGGAAAAAATAAAAAAGGTAGCATATTGGGATCGCAAAAAGATTAAAGAAATAGTAGATGAAGCTTTAACTAATTATTTTAGGAATAAGAAAACCGATAGAATAAAATAATACTTATTATACACAGTATACTCTGTATAAATTGTTTACATTGTATACTATGTATACAATAACAAGGAGGGAAAAGAAAATGCCTTTAAAATTTAGCGGATTAAAATTATATAGTGTGGATGAAGTTGCAGAGCTGTTAAAAAGTACCAAGTCTACTATAAGAGCTTATTTTAGAGAAGGAAAAATTAAGGGGCAAAAAGTAACCGGTAAATGGTATATCACGGAAGATAATCTTAAAAAGTATCTGAGTGGGGACTATCCGGTTTCGATCAAATAGACATTTAAGTGTTTTAATATTAAAAGTTCTTTAAAGGAGCTTAAAACGAAAATAAAATTACTTAAGAAATACTGGACTTTGACTTAAGAAATACTGGACTTTGACTTAAGAAATACTGGACTTTGACTTAAGAAATACTGGACTTTGACTTAAGAAATACTGGACTTTGACTTAAGAAAAAACGTTGTAACTCATTTTTTATAAGGGTTTGCTGAAACATATAATATTAACAACATATAACAATAACAACAACAGAGAGATGTTGTTGTTATTTTAAAAAAATTAGAGAGGGAAGAAGTGAAAAAACTCAAAGAGATAATTATAAAAAAGAATAATAAAATTGACTTACCAAAAATAATAAATTCCGAAGTAAATTTATTAGTATTCCCGTTTTTTGCATTAGAAAGAAAAAATAAAAAAATAGAAACTGTATATAAAGATATAGTCAAAAGAGGAGATCAAAAGATAGAGATTATTTGGAATGTCTCTGCTAATACAAAATATGGTTATCCTGGCCTTTTTGATAGAGGCGTTCATAAATCTATTGAGCAAATTATAACGGAGATATTAAAAAAAGATAATATTATTAAAAACCCTATTAGATTTTCCGTTTATGATTTATGTAAGAGAATGGGGATTAGTACTTCCGGGGGGAAAAATTACCGCAAGGTAAAAGAGGCTTTAGAGCGGATAAGAATGACCGGAATAAAATCAGAAGGGGCTTTTTATCATAAAGGCAAAAAACAGTGGATCTCTAGTGTTTTTGGATTGTATGATGGAATAATATTTAAAGGCAAACAATTAGAAGATGGTACTATCGCAGAAACAAATTTATTATATTTAAGTGGTATCTATCTCCAGAGCCTAAATTCCTTTTATGTGAAGCCAACTGATTATGATTATTTACAAAGCCTTAAAAGCAAAATAGCTTCCAGACTCTATGAAATATTAGGGGTAAAGTTTTATGGTTTAAGGAATAAAAGAGAAAATTTTATCTGTTACAGGTATTCTAAATTATGTCAACTTCTTCCAGTAACCCCCCACGAATATATCTCTTTAGCTAAACAACAGTTAGATCCGGGTAACAATGAACTTAAAGAGACGGATTTTATATCAAAATATGAATGGAGCGAAAATGGTAACAAGGACTGGCTTATCTATTATTGGCCAGGAGAGAGAGCTAAAGAAGAAATGAAAAGGGCAGAGATAAAGAGTATTAATAATCGGACAGGAGAATATCTACCAGAGGCAAAACCTGTCTGCGTGCGAACACGCACAGGCAGAGAGGAAGTAAAAATATTTTCTAAAGAACAGGCTGATTTAGTTGATAAGTTAGTAGAGCTTAATGTTTCTAAAGTAACCGCTGAAAATCTAATAAAAAATAATGATCAAGAATTGATAAAAAAATGGATTGAGGCAATTAATTATACTAATGCTGGCGATAAAGCGGCTTATTTAGTGAAGGCAATAAGAGAAAATTGGCAGGTCCCGGAGGAGTATTTAAGGGAAATAAAAGAGAAGCAACAGAGAGAGGAAGAGGAAAAAATAGAATATATTAAAATCAAACAAAAAGAAGAAGAGAATAAAAAGAGGCAGGAAGAGATTAAAAAGGTAGAACAAATTTATAATTCTCTTGATCCTTTACAGCAGGAAGAGATAAGAATAGAAGTAGAAAACAGACTACCTGATTTTTGGAAGGAAAATTTTAATAAGGAAAGAGTTAAAGGAAAAACATCAAAAATGCTCGAGGTTGTCTTAGAAGAAAAGAGAAGAGAAATAATAAAAGAATGGATTGATTCCGGAAGGATTGAAGATATAAATAGTAATATGAGCAGTGATAAAAGAGTTATCTTTTATCCGGAAGAAGAGGAATAACCAAGGGGGTTTTTTAAGATGAATAAAATTTTAAATATATTATTAATAGGGTTATTTATAATAGTAGTTGTAGGTTTAATTTACCTGGCCATCCCAAAGTATCAGGTTAATACAGTCAGAATTAATGATAATCAAATTCTAATTACTAAAATTAATACTCTAACCGGTCAAATATCTTTAGAAACAAGAAATATAAAACTTAAAATGTTTTCATACTAAAGCTATGAGAATATCTCGATAAGTAATTTATTTTTTTAAATATACAGTAATTGGGGGTTTGAAATGAACACGCTTTATTACGGAGATAACCTGGATATTTTAAAGAAACATATCAAAAACGAAACTGTTGACTTGATATATCTGGATCCACCTTTTCAAAGTGGTAAGAATTATAATATCATATTCCAGCCAAAGACAGGAGCAATAAGAGGAGCGACTTCTCAGATAAAGACTTTTGAGGATACCTGGAGATGGGGAGAAGAAGCAGAACGGGAATATACAGAGCTTATAACCGGGACACTTACCACAGAGCCACCCAGTCAAAAATTGATAGACCTAATGAAGGCATTTAGAGGATATTTAGCCGAATGTCCTTTGCTTGCCTATTTATGTATGATGGCCCCCAGGTTATTGGAAATGAAACGAGTATTGAAGCAAACCGGGAGTATTTATTTACATTGTGACCCGACAGCAAGTCATTATTTAAAACTTCTTATGGACTCAATATTTGGAGTAAGTAACTTTAGGAGAGAAATAATATGGGTACTAAAGGGAGCATCGGGATATAAAAGTTTGGTGAATAGTTTTGTTAGAGGACACGATACGATTTTATATTACTCGAAAAGCAAAAACCCAATTTTTAATAAGAAGTATTTGCCATACAATGAAGCACAGTTAAAGAGGTTTAGAAAAGATAAGAACGGGAGAATGTTTAAGACAATAACCAAAGATAGAGTAATGTATCTTGATGAGGCAAAAGGAGTACCCATTACTGATGTTTGGACAGATATTGCGAGCTTTCAGACTGTTGTAAATTCTCCCGAAATAACAGGATATCCAACCCAAAAACCCGAAGCCTTACTTGAAAGAATTATAAAAGCCAGCAGCAACCCAGGGGATACAGTATTAGACCCTTTTTGCGGTTGTGGAACTACTATAGCAGTAGCAGAAAAAACAAAAAGGGCATGGATTGGAATTGATATAACCTACCTGGCCATAGATGTTATCAAAAAAAGACTGGAGAAAAACCATATCAAAGAGAATGAGCATTTCCAGGTTTATGGAGAACCTAAAGATGTTTATTCAGCCGGGCAGTTAGCAAAACAAAAACCTTTCCAGTTTGAGGTATGGGCAGTTAGCCAGCTAAACGCTACTCCCACCGTTAAAACAGGAGATAAGGGAATTGACGGGATTATAAATTTTATTGACTATACCAAAAAAGAGAAAATAGGAAGAGGAATCATTTCTGTTAAAGGGGGATACAGCATAAACCCGGGAATGGTAAGAGACCTAAAAGGAACAATACAAAGCCAAATTGCTGATTTTGGTATTCTTATCACATTAAGAAAGCCTACTCGTGGGATGATAGAGGAAGCGGTCAAAGAAGGAAGTTTTAATTACTGTTACCAGGAAGGCACCACCCACAAAATAATACCTAAAATACAATTATTGACCGTAGAGGATTTATTTACAGACCCGATACCGGTTAAATTACCTCCGACTGTTATTGAACCTTACAGAAAACCTGATATTAAAAAAGACAATAGACAGCAGACATTGCTAATGTAAAAAGGCAAAGTTTAAACTTGAGAATTCCCTGTGGCTTGCCGCAGGGTCATTCATTCGGAAGGATTAGAGATACAAATAGCAAGTGAAGAATATTATTAGGAATTAGGAAAATGATATTTAAAATTAAGGGGAATTTAAAATTATGAAAAGAAAATTAAATGGACCAATTAAAGGTAACTTATCAATTATAACGAAAAGAATATTAATCATCTTCATTATCTTTACCCTGTTTTTTATTATTTCTTCTTTGGTATTTTCCCTATCTTCTCCCTGGCCTATGTTCGGCCATGACCCTCAGCATACTGGAAGAAGTCCTTACAAAGGCACTGATATTGATATGTTAAAATGGAATTTTAAAACAGGAGACCAGGTTAAGTCTTCCCCTGCCATAGGTTCTGATGGAACAATCTATTTTGGGTCAAGAGATTGTAACTTATACGCAATCAACCCTAATGGTATACTGAAATGGAATTTTGAAACAGGAGACCAAGTTGAGTCTTCCCCTGCCATAGGTTCTGATGGAACAATCTATTTTGGGTCAGCAGATAAATACTTCTATGCGATTAGCCCCAATGGTACAATGAAATGGAAGCTTGGGATAGGAGACGGAGCTGGCTCTTCCCCTGCCATAGGTTCTGATGGAACAATTTATGTTGGAGGGAATATTAACCTTTATGCAATCAATCCCAATGGTACATTGAAATGGAGGTTTAAAACAGGAGACCAGGTTGAGTCTTCCCCTGCCATAGGTTCTGATGGAACAATCTATGTTAGGTCAAACGATGGCTACCTCTATGCAATTAACCCCGATGGTGCAATGAGATGGAAGCTTGGGATAGGGGGAAGCTTGTATGAGTCTCCTCTTTTCATAAAATCTGGAACTGGAACAATCTATGATGGAACAATCTATGTTGAGTTAGAAGAAATTTGTCCTTTTGGGGAATCAGGACTCATTTGTAATTACTTCTATGTAATCAACCCCAATGGTACATTGAAAAGTAAGGTCAAATTAGAGAGAGGGTTGTTTAAAACTATTCCTGCCATAGATTCTGATGGAACAATCTATTTTGGAGGGAAGGCTGACTCCTTATATGCAATTAGCCCCGATGATTCATTGAAATGGAAGTTTGGAACAGGAGGCGAGATCGAGTCTTCTCCTGCCATAGGTTCTGATGGAACAATCTATTTTGGGTCAAACGATGGTAACCTTTATGCAATTGGTAGCACCGATTCCTCTCCCCAGATTTTAGATACTTCATACCCTTTAAAAGGCAGCTTACATTGTCCAGAGGCCCGTGGTTATCCTTGCAATGGTTGTAGCTCTGTGTCAGGTTATATTAATCATTTTAAAGGTTTCAACATTCTTACTACTAATGAAGATTGTTACGTTAACTTAACTTATAATCAGGGAGATTATATAGGGAATCAAAATAATTGTGAAGTTATTATTAAAGGAGAAAAGTGGTTAGGGTTAGAGTTAGAAAACGAATCAGGAACAGAATTAGTCGAAGAAATAAATAGTGGACGTTTTGACTTCCAACCCGCAAATAAATTTGTGGAAAGAACCATGACTATTCCCGGAGATAATTATCAATACGAATTTGCCAATGAGGGTAAGGAATTTCGATTATATCTTTCAAGAAATATAAAAGAAGCTTTTAAGGCGGTACCTTGGCAAAATATCGTTATCGAAATAAAAAATAAAGAAACGAATAATGTTTTTAAATATAAGTTTGAGAAAGGCATTTTTCCCCTTGCCTACTCTTGGAATAGTGGTGGAATGGCAAATTATGGACAATGTGTCTGGTGGGCAGCTAAAAGATGGGTTGAAGAAGTAGACTCGAAGACACTGTTTCCTTTTTATCCTCCTTCCCCTCAAGATGTTAATGTAATAAAGATTGATTCTAATTACCAACCCCAAAAATATGATATTCTTATCAATTATGACCCAAAGAATACAATCGAACTCGGTCATTATGCATTCGTAGAAAAAGTAGATGGAGATCAAGTATATATTACCCAATTTAATTGGATAAAGCCAGGCGAAGTTTACAATTATGTTCTAAGGACATGGAAAGGAAACGCAACTAACCTTTTTTACTCTAATGATTTTTATGATGAATATTACTTTAAATATTATTATAGACGGATGTCTATTGAAATAACTCCTATATTTACGGATAGTTTTGAAGGTAGGGTTAATGGAAACAACAAATTGACGAGTTCCTTCTATAGCCAGACAATATATTCTTCAAATGATATTTCATTTGTAGAAAACGGAAAAATTGGAAAGGCTGTCCACCTCAATTCATTATCGAGTTATGTGGGTTACCAAGGAAAGTATATTAATCCAGACGAAGGAACTATAAGGTTTTATTTTAAACCGGATTTAAATTTTTATAAATTTTACAACTTAAGACAATCTGCATGGAAAGATTATGGTACATATAAAACCCCGTTTGGTGGATTTTTAGTTGATACTGTTGCATACCTCCCTGCCTTTACCGGAAGCTTTTCCGCTTTTTTAGGTTTCTCTAGTGATATAAGTAACAAAAATACAAATCTATCCTTTGGTACATGGAATGGTTCAAGTTGGTCTTATACAAAATATTCTAATAAGGATGACTTGATTTTTTCATCAGGTACCTGGTATGATTTTGCTTTTACTTGGAGTAAAAGAGAAGGGAAAATTAAAATTTTTATTGATGAAATAGAAAAAGCTAGCACTAATTTTAATACGTCCTTAAGTGATAAAGAACCATTTTTTATAGGAGAAAATCCTTTTGAATATTCAGGTACCTCTTATTGGCCCTATGGACCTCATTCTCTTATCGGCATTTACGATGAATTAAGAGTATATGATGAAGCATTGGATTTTAAAGAATAACTATCTTTGGAGAAAATAAGGACAGGTCCCATTTTAATAATAGAAAGTAAAAATACAGGGAGCAACCCTGTACCTACAATTTTTAAAGAAAGGAGGTAGAAAATATGAAGGGCGATTTATTTATTAGGACATTATTAATAATAATTGTAATTTTATTGGCTTTGAATATAATTCTACCCATATTATCCAATCCCGTAACTTCTTACGCTGCAAAAAATATTGAATATAAAGTTATTTATGTTCAAAATGAAGCCGATCAAGTCTATACTACAAAAGATACAGGGCCAATAGAAAAAATATTTATTAAGTATGGCAAAGAAGGGTGGGAATATACTGGTCAAATTACTGTAAACGGGAACACATGGGCATTAATCTTTAAAAGATAAATAAAATTAGACGGCGATAAGAAACGGCAATAAATTAAAATAGGGACACATCCCATTTTCTTAGACAATTAATATTTTTCCTTTAAATTAAATAAATAGAGAAATAATTCGGGAACTTTTAGCGATAAAGCTATAGGATCTTTAATAATTTTAATACGTTAAGGTAATTATGAAAAAATTATTTGTTTTAGGAACGGCACTGTTTTTTTGTTTATTTTTTGTAGGTTGCAGCTGGGTAACAACACCACCAATTATTCCAGATAATGGCGGGATGGATGAATATGATTCTCAATTCATATCTTTATTGAATGAATTAAATACTCCTCTAGAATTGCTTAATTTTTTATCAACTTGCCACTATACAGAACGTGATGGCGCATACACTCCCTATGAATTTTATATTAAGAAAGAAGGAGACTGTGTCGATTTTAGTATTTTTAGTTGTTATGTTCTACACTATCATGATTACATGGTATATTCTGTACCCATATATTTCCTTAATGAATCTGCAGGACATCTCATAACTGTTTTTGAATATAAAGATACAGATGCCGATTGGAATTGGAGTTCTACGTTGGGTAAATATGGTTTTATTGATGTGTCAGTTTTATTTTCCTCAGCTACTCCTGCTTTAGACAGCATTGAAGCCTGTATAGATTGTTATATGGGATTTTGGGGAGATACTTACACCTTGGCAAGTTATGAAGTTCACCCTTGGAATTATTGTTATTATAGAGCCATAGTTCAACAATAGAAGAGATAAGAATAGAAACAGAAAACAGACTACCTGATTTTTGGAAGGAAAATTTTAATAAGGAAAGAATTAAAGGAAAAACATCAAAAATGCTTGAGGCTGCCATAGGGGAGAAGAGAAGAGAAATAATAAAAGAGTGGATTGATTCCGGGAGGATTGAAGATATAGATAGTAAGTAAAGAATATTATTAGGAAATAGGAAAATGATATTTAAAATTAAGGGGAATTTAAAATTATGAAAAGGAAATGTTTTTTACTGGTTTTATTTTTAGTAATTGCTGTATTTTTATCAGGTTGTAGCGGGATTATTCCGCCTAACAATATTTCTCCAGAAGCTGAAAGATTTGTCGGTGAGTGGAAATCTATCAGTCCAACACGTCTTTCAAAAGTTGAAATATATTTCTCTGGCGGTAATCTTTATGTTCATGTATGGTGTAGTGGTAATCCAGACCATCCGGAAGATTATGATTGGGGAGTGCAAAATCTTAAAATATCTGATTCATTTAATAATGATGTAATTAAATTATATTGGGAGTATTATTCTAATCAGAGTTGTGATCAAGAAATGGAAGTACTTAACAACGGTGTTTTAAAAGTTAAATCCACTATAAACTTTTATGATGATGCAGATTATACTGAAAATAATAGCTATAGTTATACTGATTATTTTTACAATTCTGAAGCAGATAATCCATTTATTCCGGATATTTCAGGTATGGGTCTTTATCAGGAGGACCCCGAATTTGTTAACTTAGTCTACCAATTGGACAGCCCTCAAAAAATATGTCAATATATAGAAAAAAATGCTGATTATAAACTACTATTTGGGCCGCACTCACCTTACCAAAGCTACTTATCCAAAGAAGGAGATTGTGGTGATGCTGCAATATTAACCAGTAGTATTGCTCATTTTCATGGTTATAAAAGCAATATGGTGAGGATTGAATGGACTAATAGTGAAGCTCATTACATTGTTGTCTACGATATGGGAGATCATTATACTTATTCTTCTGTCCAGCAATACTTCAACCAATCATTTGACAGTATTTTAGATTGTGTTAATCATTGCACTTCAGATTTCGGATATACCCTATCTGATTATGAAGTATATAATTGGGATTATTATAACTATAGAAATATCACGGTTAGGCAAAATTTTATAAATTTAAAATAAATAGGGAGAATTCTATTTCTTAATAATAAAATAGAATAAAATAGAGAATAAAATAGGGATAGACACCTAGAATCTAATGAAAAATAATGATCAAGAAGTGATAGAAAAATGGATTGAGGCAATTAATTATTCTAACGCTGATAATAAAGCGGCTTATTTAGTGAAGGCCATAAGAGAAAATTGGCAGGTCCCGGCGGAGTATTTAAGGGAAATAAAAGAGAAGCAAGGTAGAGAGGAAGAGGAAAAAATAGAATATATTAAAATCAAACAAAAAGAAGAAGAGAATAAAAAGAGGCAGGAAGAGATTAAAAAGATAGAACAAATTTATAATTCTCTTGATCCTTTACAACAAGAAGAAATAAGAATAGAAGTAGAAAACAGACTACCTGATTTTTGGAAGGAAAATTTTAATAAGGAAAGAGTTAAAGGTAAAACTTCAAAAATGCTCGAGGTTGTCTTAGAAGAAAAGAGGAGAGAAATAATAAAAGAGTGGATTAAATCCGGAAGGATTAAAGCGTGACAAAGAACCATCACTTGTCACATTAGGACAAGTCCCACTTAATAAAAAGGGAATAATAAAAGTTAATGTTAATATTTTTTAGTTAAGTTAAGAATAGCATACCCAAAATACCCAGAATATTAGTAAAAAAATAAGAACACTCGAAACTTTTCGGGTATAAACAAGTTTTATTAAAAAGGAGATAGATCATGAAATGGAAACAAGCGAAACCAATTAAGGATGGGTTCAACATACCTCAACGGTGGGTCTACCTCATATACTATGAGGCATTCAACCTGCTGTTCAGAATCGAGAACGCACTGCGTATCTTCGTCTACATCGTATTAAAAAACGAGTTGCGAGACAAATGGGCCGAGGCAGTAATCGATAACGATGAGCAGGGAACACTTAATTCTTTGGCCAAGAAACGCATGAGTCAAGCTCAGACCTTTGGCTATCTCGGACACACTATCACTTGCCCGGTTATGCATCTCAATAGTGGCGAACTGACGCGTCTCATTGTATCAGAGGCATACTGGAAACTTTTCAAGCCGTACTTCTTGGGTAGCAAGGAAATCATTAAGAGCAAACTTGACGAGATCGGTTCTATCCGCAATTCTCTTGCCCATTTCCGCCCTATTCGGGTGGATGATGTAGACGTCATCAAGCAGAATTCCAAGCACGTCCTTCTTGGAATTGAGAAGTTCCTAGAACAGGTGCTATTTCAAAATGACATTGTTCCCACTAACACACCTGACGAATGGTATATAAACCTTAAGACCTTGGGAACCGATCAATGCGCATTCACCTTTCAGCAATCAGCCGACGAGCAGTGGGTCCGGGTTTCGGTGCAATACGCTTGCCCCATAATCAAGAAGAAAACCCTTCTCCCAGAATACTTCAGGTTCACAGTGCTGACCCTCCAGTCCTCTGCAGTTCTGAAGGAGTATCCAGAGATCGCAAAGGATGTGTGCAGCCTGTCTGAGACGACAGGCTATCCCAAGATGTTTGAGAACTACGACGCACGATTCAGCAAGACGCTGTCGTTCGTTTTGAGCCGTTCGATGCTCTCATCACAGCATGTCAACCTTAAAAAGGCTTTGGAAAGTCTGCTTCTCGCGATAGCCAAGGAGACAGAACTGATCCAGCAGGACAACTTGGCACGCGGACAGTTGGTACACTCTGCAATAGTCAGCGCGTCGTTGGAGACGGAGAACGACAAGAGCCGTTGGCGGTGGTTTTACCAGAACCTGCGAACACCAGTCGTGGAGAATGACCCACCAGAGTACTGGGGTGAATTCAGTTTGTCGTCCAGGTGGGAGGACTTCATTGCAGGAACAGATGAATACCCTTGGATGCCAGAAGCAATATCTGAAGACGAAATGCCTTTCTAGGTGCAGCAGAGGAGAGGGGAAACCGAACAAAGCCATTGCGGTAGCGACGAAGATAGCCGCGCTTCGCGCATCCATTCCTTGCGCGACATGGCACACGTTATCTGCCATATTACTTGGTCTTTATTGTAAAGAGATAGAACCATGAAAAAATATACAAAATTAGAAAGTATACATCCATGCAGATTAGAAAGAAATGACTTGCTGGAATTAATTAAAATAGTAAAAGAAACTTTCCCCGTTTCAGGCAGAAAGGAAGATTTTGAAATATATACTACTCTTCCTAATATTAGTATCAGTTCAAATAGTATTGAAGACTTCTTAAAACACGAAGAACTGCCTGATGAACTTAATAGACTATCATTTAATATTATAGGATGGAGCAAAAATCGAGAAATTGATAAAAGCGTTCGGATGACATTTTATAACAATTATATCGATTTGGATATTGATGGGAGAGAGCAAACTTGGGTTTTAGGTAAATACTCACAAATCACAGATTTTTTGAGGAAAAAGAGACCTTGGTTTTGGGCGTTACATAAACTATCTCCATATATTAGAGGGATTATTGCAGGGATTATCCCTGTACTATCTTTAATCGTTACTGTTGAACTCATAAAAACAAAGGCAATAATTTATTCAATAAGCACAGCTCTTCTTTTAATTGCATGGGTATTTGCAATTGTTTTTTATTTTAAAGGAACATTATTACCATACACCAAGATTATACTAACACCTAAAAAAAGATTTTTTAATAAAGAGAATATTACTATTATTGTGCTTGTGTTGACTTTTATTGTTTCAATAATTGGAGGAATAATTATACCCTTAATCAAATAGAAGTTGACCTGTGTCATACGGTAGATATCACAGCATATGCGCTGCGAGCTAACGCCCTTGCCCTTCGGGAAACTGTTTACCTACGGTCGCAACGTTGTATATGCAAGGACAATCGAAAGAAATAGTAAAGAAAGTAGCAGATAAAGCCAGAATTTCAAAACCAATTAGCCCTCATGTTTTAAGGCACACTTTTTCAGTAAAATTGGAGAACATATATCTAAAATAATAAAAAATATAAAAAATTAATATTTGACATCTTATTTTTTTTTAGTGTTATAATTATAAATACAAAAGGGAGTGTGATCTCCAAAATTACGCTCCCTTTTTTATGGCTATACCGAAAGACTTAACACGCGTTTTCCTTTCGGTTTTTTTATTTTATTAGACTTAAATATATTTTTAAGAAGTTATAAAAATATTACAAAAGATCAATAAATTAAAAGAAGTTTAAAAACTACGCAGGCCTGGAGGTGATTTATGAGTTAAACCCTTAATTCATATCATGCCAAAGAAGGGTTTGAATTATATATAGAAATATAATAAATGAGTATCTAAAAAACGAATATAGTCTAATACCGATTAATAGCGAAAAAAAACCTTATATCTATTGGAAACCTTTCCAATATAAAAAAGCAAATATAGAAGATGTTTTTGATTGGTATAATAGATTTTGTGATGTAAATATTGGAATAGTTACCGGAAATATAAGTAAGTTGGCAGTTATTGATGTTGATGATCTTAATCTTTTGCCGGAGTTAAAAGAATATTTACCGGAGATAAAAGAAACAACCAGAGTCAGAACAAGAAGGGGTTATCATTACTATTTCTCTCTCAATGGAGAATACGTTAAAAGCACCAATAGCTTATTCGGTAAAAGACTCGAATTAAGAAGTAATGGAAATTACGTTGTAGCTCCCCCATCAAAAATAAAAGCCCATCAATATGTTTATGAAATTCCTCTTAGTAAAATTTTACCAATACCAAAATTATTAATCAAAAAAGAAAGGGAGCCGGTTTCTAACGTAGAGGATAGAAAGCAGAAAACTTTTAAAATACCAAAGTATCACGGTAAAAAAGTGGACTGCATACATCAGATATTAAGCAGGGATTTGCAAGAAGGGGAGAGAAACAACAGCTTATTTATTCTCTATAACTTATTAATCCGGAATAAGAATACCAAAGAATATTCCAAAAAGTTAGTTATGGATAAAAATAAATCATTACCAAAACCTCTAACCGAATTGGAGTTAAAAAAAAGTATACCGGAAAGCTTATAAGTATAGGTGTAGTGCTATTAGAGATAAGCTTGCTTATATAAAATGTGATAATTGTGAATATAGGTTTAATGATGGTAAATTAAAAACGAGTAATATATTAATTAAAAATATAAGAATATTGCCGGAATTAAGCAATACTCAACGTGGAATAGTTTGTCTTTTAGGAACTGTTTTTGAGGGTGAATACCCTTCAATAAATAAGATAGCAGAAACAGCAGATATGGACTACAGGACGATTAAGAATGTGATAAGGGAACTAAAAGAGCTAGGAGTTATAGACAAATCTATATACTAAACGCACAAAAAACACTCCACTTTTTAATAGGATCCGTTTCTCTTTTTTGTAATAAGATACGAAAAACCCTGTAATTTTACAGGGGTAATTTCTATATTTTTCAAGGGTTTTAGCGTGAAAAGGACGACTACTATACTAAAAACAGTGTGTTTATTTTTATATATTCTCTTTACTCTCCCTATACCCTTCTCTATACCCCTAAAACCAGGGATACCCAAAGAGGATTTTTATTTTTATAATTTAATCTCTTTCTCTCTCTTTCTCTCTCCATGGGTTAAGATCTCTTAGGTACCAAAAAAAGAATTTTAGAAAAAATATATCTTAGTGTAAAAATTTAAAATTCGTGTGTTATTTTTAATTTTTTAAATTATGGATGATCTACTCCAATCAATCCGGTTTAATCAATCCTGGCTACTCTGTATAAACTAATTCCCTAAGGTTACAGACCCATTACTATAATTTTATGCGAATAATAGGGACAGAGACCCATTGTCCAAGTTTCCACATTTGACATAAAATTAGGCTAAGCAGAATAATTTAAAAGATAGGGTTAGTTCTTTAGTAGTTTAAAGTTGTAAAATTAAAAAACTTCAGGAGTTGGATTACAGCCTGTTAATGTGGGAAGAAAAAGATATTTAATAATTCTTTATGTAGAATTTGGTTAGAAGAAGCAAATATAATTTGTCAGCAAGAAAGAACGATCCCGATAACTGTACGATGTAGAATTATTGGAAATGTATTAATGCCATGATTCAGGACAAATTAATTTTTTATTATCTTTAAGAGGGATTATATCTGGTAGTATGCTATCTCTTAAGTGTTTTTCTTTTATTTTCATATGAAAATCACATTTTAGTTTTAAAAGTTCTGCGCGCCTTCCAATTGGAATAATAACTCCTATTTGTTTATGAGGAAACAATGTTTTTACTGCTTCGATAGAGGGAATTAAATCACTATCTCCTGAGATGATATATGCTTTGTCGAATTTATCTTGAATTGCTAATTTGAATAAATAAATTGCGATGTTAACATCAGTTCTTTTTTCTTCAAACGTTATATAAGTTTTTTTACATAATAGACATGTTCTATCTTTTTTTCGAAATTCTCCATATACAATTTTAATTCCCTTGAGTTCTTGAGCTTTAATGAAGATTTTTTGTCTATTCGTTTTATCTGGAGACCAAGGAGTTAAAGCGGTGAAATAGTATATTTCTTCAATATGTTCTTTTTTTGTAATGAAATTTTTAGCAAGTTTTGATAAGTCAATCCACTTGTATTTATTAAAACGCCTTTCATTTGCAATGGAATGATAAAGATTAAATCCATCTATAAAAAATATAGCTTTTTCCATAACAATTTTCTTTCATCAGTATATATAAAATAAAAAACCCGAGCGCACAGGCAACTCGGGGCCAGCAAAATACAACATCTTGCTGGGATGACGCCTAATTATACCTAAAAAATATTTTTATGTCAAATTTTTGATTGGGGCCACTCTTTCTCTCTCCTCATCAATCATTAGCAGGCCAGGACTCACGCCTAATTTAGACCTAATTTAATCCATGTCCTGATTTAATCAATCCTGGCCACTCTGCCTAATCTAATTTAATCTATTCTAGCCAATCCGATTAATCCAATACGGTTAATCTGTTCCAGTCCCCACAGGTTGACGAGGTTACCTTCTCTGCCTGTGCGTGTTCGCACGCAGACAGGTGATCCGCACCATAGCGAAACATAATATAACTCCCGGATACTTTCCCCCGTAGTAATCCAAGGTGATCCTTTTATCCCTGGCTAATCCTTTCTGCTCTCTCGTTTTTTCTAAATCTTTTTTTAATCATTCCTGCACTCCTGGCAACTTATAAATAATCTCTTGCTGTAATTCTCCCCATACGGCGGGGCGCTTTCCCCTTTCCCCTCGCACTTCCCCCCTAAAACCCCCCTGCTACCCCTTACCCTTTCTCACTCATTTTTTAGCGGTTTTATTCTCGAAAAAATCATTCTCGAAAAAACCTAAAAATGAGCGAAATATTGTTAGGTTATGATTCATTAGGGGGGAAGCCATAGGGGACAGGGGAAATTACGCAGGGATTCACCCCCTACTCTACAAGCATAATTGCGGGTATTATCGAGACCCTCTCCCTGCTACGCCCCGCCTATTCATACTCTTTTCAGGATTTACTGAAGCCACTCTCGGACGTTCTCGCCAGGCAATACAAAAATATATTTTAGTAAAAATATATTTATCTATTACCCTACGAATATAATTTGAGATAGACGAATGATACGAGACTTATAATTTTTTTTATATTTTTACAGGAAGATTAAAAACATCTTCCCGTTGATATAAAAAAAATAACAAGTCTCGAAGAAAAGAACCTTTCAAAAAGACCTTTTTCAAGAAATCAATGAACACAATTAAAAGCCATACCTTTTAAATTGTGATCATTGAAGCAACGGATGATATTTTATTTTTATTATAAGTATAAAATCATACCTATAATAAAAATAAAATCTAATCCTGAATAAATAAAATAAGAAGATAAGAAAGAACCTTTCAAAAAGAACGATGAACACAAACAAAAAAAACTACCTTTTTGCTTGTGATCATCGTCAGATAGGAATAAATTTTATTTTAATTAAATAAGGCCAAGAACGTCCCTATTTAAAAAATAAAATTTATTCCCAAGAGAAGAAAATCAAATAAAAGAGCATCTATCAAGAAAATTAAATCTAAAAAAAATACTTTTTAGGTTTATTTTACTTGATACATGCTAAGAGAAGAAATTATTTTATAGCAAGAGGTGAAAAACCATCCCTTACTATAAAATAATCCTTCTTCCTTTTATTATCTTCCAGGCAATACAAAAATATTTTTATACTCTAGCAAGTAGTAGCTTGCCTTATATAAAAATATTTTTCTTTTGCCTGGCGATAGAAACTTGAGATAGCCGAGCGATTCGTGCGTAATTGTCAAAAAAGAAGCAAAAACTGCCCGAAATGTAAGCTTAGCGTGTTTTTACTTCTTCTTTGACAACTTCGCACGAGGAGAAGAAACGCAATACGAGAAAAGCAAAGGTAAAGAAAAGATTTTATAAGAGCCCGCCTTTATATTTTTAACCAGGCTAAAATAGCTTTTAGCCAGGCTAAAAATATAATGCTTTTTTTGCTATACATAACAAAGCTTTATCGGATAAGATATGCGTGAGATTATTTCTTGTAGAATGTCCGATAG
>Ga0315294_10001236_pt1 | contig 27685 bp, 24 predicted proteins | sample YL17G13_40_MG_FD_203626 | JGI IMG/M metagenome (GOLD analysis project Ga0315294, IMG submission 203626) | Sediment microbial communities from Yellowstone Lake, YNP, Wyoming, USA - YL17G13_40 | ecosystem: Environmental > Aquatic > Freshwater > Lake > Sediment | place: USA: Wyoming | collected... | reverse complement strand
CCTTCCGCCAGAAAAGGCCGGCGGTTTCCGCCTCCCTCCCCATGTGGGAGCAATACATGAACCCCATCAAGAGACTCTTCCTTAAGCCCAACTTCTGGACCGCGGTGATCTTCATCCTCTTTTTCAAAGTAGGAGAAGCCATGCTCGTGGCCATGGCCAACCCCTTCTGGATCGACCGGGGGTTCACTCCGGGAGAGATCGGGTTTGTGGTGGGCACTTTGGGAACCCTGGCCAGTATCGTCGGAGCGATCTCCGGAGGGAGCCTGACCGCCCGATGGGGCATCCTGAAAGCGCTCTGGATTCTGGGGGCGGTGCAGGCCACAGCCGGCCTGGGCTACACCTTCGCCTCGCTGCCCCTGGCGCCGCGTTTCTCCATCTACTTCGCGGCCCTGCTGGAGAACCTGGCCATCGGCCTGGCCACGGCCGCTTTCCTGAGCTTTCTCATGAAGCTCTGCGACAAAAAATTCAGCGCCACCCATTACGCCTTTCTCACGATTTTATTCGGTCTGGGCCGGTCCCTGGCCGGGGTCCTGAGCGGGTATTCCGCGTCATTCCTGGGCTATCCGATCTTTTTCTTTTTGACATTCATAATTGGGCTGGCGCCGCTTCCGCTGATCCTTTATCTCAAACCAACCTTGAACAATGATCAATGACCAATGGGCAATGGTCAATGACCAATGGAAAATGAACAATGGACAATGATCAATGGTCAATGATCAATGAGCAATGAAAGAGGTACGAGGATCGAGGAACGAGGAACAAGCAACGAGGAATGAGGAACAAAGTGCTTAGCAGAGACCTCAGAGAAAAGATCGCCCAGATGATCATGATCGGCTTCAAAGAGGCGGTGGTGGACGAGAGCACGCCGGTCGTCCGGGCCATCCGGGATTTTTCTCTGGGGGGGGTGATCCTCTACAACATTGACCTGAAGTGTTTCCTCGAAGCCCAGAAGAAAAATCCTGAACTGACCCGGTATGAAGGGGCTAAACGCTGCCCCAAGAACATCACCTCCCGTGAGCAGTTGAAGAAGCTTACTACCGCATTGAAGCGCTGCTCCAAAGAACCTCTCCTCATATCCGTCGACCAGGAAGGGGGCCTGGTCAGCCGGCTCGGCCCGGCTGCGGGGTTTCCGGAAAGGGAGAGCCCCAGGGAACTGGGTGGGAGAGATGATCCGGCTGAAACCACAAATACGGCAGAGGGAATGGCGGCCGACTTGAAGGAGAGCGGAATCAACCTGAACCTGGCGCCGGTGGTGGACCTCGATCTGAACGCCGAAAGTCTGATCTCCAGAAACGGTCGCTCCTTTGGGCCCGACCCTGAGCTTGTTTTTCAACATACCCGAGGCTTCATCACAGCCCATCGCAAGAAAGGAGTTCTAACCGCACTCAAGCACTTTCCCGGAAAGGGAAGCGCGGGCAAGGACACCCATTTCGAAATCGCCGACATTACCTCCAGCTACCAGGAGAAGGAACTCTACCCATTCTCGAGGCTTATCCAGGAAGGACTGGCCGACCTGGTCATGACCTCCCACCTCAACCACCGGGGATGGGATGAAGATTATCCGGTCACCCTTTCTTCCAAGGTCCTTCAGGGCATGCTGAGGGGAAAATTAGGCTACCAGGGGGTGATCATTTCCGACGACCTGCTCATGGGGGCCATCATCAAGCAGTTCAGCCTGGAGGAGGCCTGCGTGCTGGCCGTCCAGGCCGGGGTGGATATTCTCCTGGCCTCCAACAACAGCCCGGAAGGGGACGATCCCCACCTCTTCCACCGAATCTACGAAACCCTGGTCAAGGCAGTCGAACAGGGCCGCATCTCTGCCAACCGGATCGAATCATCCTGTTCCCGCGTGCTGGCCCTGAAGAAGAGGCTCTCTTAAGGCGGCACAATCCAGACTCCGGGGCCACATATGAAAAGGACCCTCCATACCCGGAATCTGAGATTCGACCTCCAAACTGATTTCCTAACCCGGACAAGCCGGAACCAAAAAAGAATATTGTAGGGGTCCCGCCGTGGCGGGATGGCCGCCCGCAAGATGGGCAACCATCACGCGCTTCGCGTGATTGCCGCTACAATTTATTTTAATCTTGCGCACAACTTAATTTTTTGTGGGAACTTTTTCAATCCTCCTCCTGTCCAAGAGGTTAAAAGCGCTGAATCAACCGATCCGGGAGGTGGAAGATGAAAAAGATCGTGGCGGCGGGAATATTTGCGGTGCTGCTCCTCGGGGCTACTGCGGCCTTGGGAGCGAAGGTGGGAGATTGGGTACAGGTGGAGATCCTGACCGACAGAGGGCTCAGCCTCTCCCTCTACCCGACAGGAGCAAACGATCCGAAAAAGAAGGTCTATGCGGAGGCGGTGAAGGGCGATGAGTACACCATCTTGATACGGAATCTTCTCCCCCGCCGGGTGGGTCTCGTGGTGGCGGTGGACGGCCGGAACATCATCAGCGGCCAAAAATCATGGCTGAAAAACAGGGAGCGCATGTACATCCTTGGCCCCTACGAAACCGGCCAGTATCGAGGGTGGCGGACCGGCGGCGACCGGGTGAACCGGTTCTACTTCACCGATTCAGCCGACTCCTACGCCGCCGCCTTCGGCGACGGGAGCGCCATGGGAGTCATCGCCGTGGCGGTTTATCCGGAAATCGAGCAGGTCGTCACTCCGGCGCCGCCGGCGGAGCATTCCCGTGAGCGGGCCGGCGCCGCGAGTCCCCAGGCCCCCCAGGCCAAGCGGGCGCCGGCGGACAGCTCCATGGAAAGCGCCGGCACGGGGTATGGCCGTGAAGAGTTCTCTCCCTCGCGAGCCGTCTCCTTCGAGCCGGAGGCCCGGGCCGTCGAAACGATCCTGGTCAAGTATGAATGGCGCTCGACGCTATGCCGGATGGGACTCGTGTCCTGCGCTCCCCCCTGGACCCCGAAAAACCGCCTGTGGGACGAGGGAGGATACGCCCCGCCCCCGCGGGGCTGAGAAAAAAGCAGTCCCATTGGATAGGAGCAAAATCAGGGGCGACTGTTTTTTAGTGGAATGTTGAAAAAGTTCCCTTCACTGGAAGTCAATAAAGCTTCTCTGCGTACCCTGCGAGAGGCAAAGGCTTTTCTCTCGCCCGCTTCGCTCGAGGCCGCAGAGCGCGCAGAGAAAGAAAAAAATATTTTCGGGATGGTACGTAAAGGGGGAGTTTACCTCTGTGGTCCCTGCGGGCTCTGCGAGAAAAAAATCTTTGGATTTGTTTTTTATCGGAAGATCAGGTTTTCCCCTGACCGGGAAACGGGGGTGGCAAGGATTTTTTTGGCTTCGGCCAGCTTGCGGGGAAAGGGATCCTTCTTGAAAGCGGCATACCACCGGCGCAAGAGCAGCCAGCCCCCGAACCTCGTCACCTGGTGGGCCCAGACGCGGTACCATTTTTCCCATCCCCGTTTCAAATTGGGGAGATAGAAGAAAAGGACCGGAAACCAGAGGATGTGGAAACCGATGTGAAACATGTGCTTGAAGCGGTAGAATCGTCCCATGATCCGATGGGAGGAAACCTGCATTTCTTCCGGGGTCATGGGCGCATCGGGGATGAAAAGGGGGAAATTCCCGTCGTAATATTCCCACCCGACCAGGTCTTTGGGAAAGATTCGGTTCTGTTCCTTCAACCGGCGGGTCAACTCCGTGCCCGGCAGCGGGGCGGGCAAAAGAACCTGGACCGTGTCCAGCTGTGCGCGCTTAATGAACTTCTTGAACCTTCGTATCCGTTCCTTGGCCGGCATGGAGAAATCAATCCCTTCGGCCAGGGGATAACCGAAAATGAACATTCCATGGACCATAAAACCCGCTTTGTAGAGCAGCCGGGACAGGGTAATCATGTCTTCGGGCTTGAGCCGTTTGTCCATGGCCTTTAACTCCTCCCCGATCGGGGATTCATAGCCTATGGCCAAATGATTGATCCCGGCTTCGAGCATGCTCTGGAGCAATTCGGCATCCTTGGCTTTGTCCAGGCGGATCTGGACGGTTATATGAAAGCGGGTACGCGCTTCCCTCTGATAGTCCCGGAGGAGATTACAGAATCGGATGGTTTCCAGCCGGGTCTGCCCAAAAAGATCATCCACGATAAAAAATTCCCTGGCGCCGCGGGTTTCGTAGAGAGAGGCGAACTGCTCCATCAGCCGCTCCACCCGGGCATAGCGGGGTTTCCCTTTGACGGTGCAGAACTCGCAGTCCATTCCGCATCCCCGCACCCGCCCGACGGGATAGATCCGGATCCGGGCATAACGGACCAGAGAAAAATCGGGAAGGGGGAAGGAGTCGAATTCGGACAAGGGCATTCTCTCCGGAGTCAAGACCACCCGGTCTCCGTCCAGGTAGGCGATGCCCGCGATGTTCTCCCAGGAGAGCCGGCCTTCGAAAGCCTGCAAGAGTTCCTTGAGGGTTTCTTCTCCCTCTCCTCTGACTACGACGTCAACGCCGTTTTGCAGACCCTCGTCGATGTTTTCTTCGACGAAATGCTGCCCGCCGGCGAGGGTCGGGACGGACCGCTCCCGGTAAAACCGGGCGAGTTCGTACAGCCGGGGTATGGTGCTGGTCAACCCTCCGTAAAGGCCGACCAGATCAGCGGGCCTCAATTGCTGGAGGGCTTCATGGTCCGGCAGGCCCGCAGCAGTCACCGGGCCGGATCTCTGGTAGTTGTTCTCGTCGATGACCTCGACGTCCCACCCCTCCATCTCTCGGGCGGCGGTGGCCACCGTCACCGGTCCCAGGGCCGTGGTCACCCGGGCGACCCGGGAATAGATGTTGAATGCGGGGTAGGCGGGGATGATGATCCTCAGCCTCCGCCTTTTCCCTGCTTCGCGGGTCAGAAACCCAATCCGTTTTTGCATGGGAAAATCCTCGTCTAGAAGATCGATGAGAATCTAAAAGCTTCTGCCCCGGAATCCCCGACGGACTCGGGCCTCTTTGACCAACAGCTCTTTTTCCATGAACGGCCTTTTATTCAGCATGGAGATCGCTTTCTGGGCCTCCCGGCGGGTGGACAGCTCCACGAAGGCGAACCCCCGGGACTGGCCGCTCTGGTGGTCCTTCGGAATCTTGACGGAAACCACGTCTCCGGCCTGCGAGAAATGAGTTTTCAGATCGGCTTCGGTGGTCTGAAAGGCGATGTTCCCCACATAGATTTTGGTGTTCATTTTTTCTCCCCGTGGGCTGGAATCAGCAAGGCAAGGAAAATCTTGGGACGGAGAAGACCCCGGAGGGATGATTCCCTTCCCGGGGTCTCGAATTCGGCCTACCGAATCCTTAGCATTTCACCACGTCAATGGCCTGCAGGCCCTTCTTCCCCTGGGCGATTTCGAACTCGACCTCGTCCCCGTCGTGAAGAACCTTGAAACCTTCCTGTTTAATGGAGGAGAAATGCACGAATAAATCTTCGCCACCTTCTTGGGAGATAAATCCAAACCCCTTCTGCTCATTGAACCATTTCACTCGTCCTTTCGGCATTGCTTTTCACCTTCTTTCCTTCGGGCATTGGTAAGGCACAAGAGCCAGGGGTGGAGCAAAAATGAAAAAACCGCATAAGCTTCGAGAGCCTAGCGGCTTGTTTTTGTTCCAAACCAAAACTCTTTGCAACTTATGGAGGTATCATAAACTCTTTCTCCCGGGCTGTCAAGGCAAATATCTTCCTTGCCCACCTTCACTTTTGCGATTGCCTTTTCTGCGAAAAAGCAAGCTTGTGGCCCGGAAGCAAGGGCGTTGTGCGCAAAAAGCATCGGCGGGAAAAGAAATCCACTCGAAGGTAAACCCGTGTTTCCGCAGGATGCGGCGGGCCCATCGGGCGTTACCGAATTCGGAATTCGGAATGTGGAATTCGGAATTCTTACTTCTTTTTTTCCATTCCGCATTCCGCAATCGGCATTCCGCATTTAAATTGCCCGCCCTGCCCAAGAAATGAAGCGTGCTTCATGGTTTTTGTGCACAACGCCCTTGCTTCCGAGCCGGGCAATGCCTAGAATCCAATCAATTTTACGCCTACTTGGCGAAAAGTGAAGGGGGGCAAGAAATCTCTTCCTGCGCGGCGGGTCAACCCGTGGCTCACCGGTTGATTATTCTTGGGGATGGATCGGATCCCGGGGAACGGGGGTAACCAAAGGCTGGACTAACCCTCCGCAAACGCTCTCAACAACCTGGAGCGGGAAGGATGACGCAGCTTGCGGAGCGCCTTGGTCTCGATCTGACGGATCCGCTCCCGGGTGACGGAGAAGTTCTCTCCCACTTCTTCCAAGGTGTGTTCCCCTTCCTCGTCGATCCCGAAGCGCATCCGCAGAACTTTTTCTTCCCGGGGGGTCAGACTGGACAGAGCCTCGCGGGCCCGCTTGGACAAATCCATGTTGGTCATGGCTTCCATGGCCTGAACGGTCGTCTTGTCCTCGATGAAGTCCGCGAGGAAATCATCTTGCTCTTCTCCGATCGGAGTGTCCAGGGAAATGGGCTCCCGGACCACCTTCAGGATGTCGCGAACCTTATCCGGGGAAAGATCCATGCGCCGGGCGATCTCTTCCGGGGTGGGTTCCCGCCCGATCTTCTGCAGGAGATGATGGGAGGCCTTCAGCAGCTTGTTGATCGTCTCATTCATGTGCACCGGGAGGCGGATCGTCCGGGATTGATCGGCGATGGCCCGGGTGATGGCCTGCCGGATCCACCAGGTGGCATAGGTGCTGAATTTATGGCCGCGCCGGTAGTCGAACTTCTCCACCGCCTTGATGAGTCCGATATTTCCTTCCTGAACGAGGTCCAGCAGGTGGAGCCCGCGGTTGAGGTATTTTTTGGCAATGGAAACGACGAGGCGCAAATTCGCCTTGATCATCTCGTTCCGCGCCATTTCAGTCTTGATCTCGGCCCGGTAGATCGTCCGGAGCAGGCCTTTGAGCTCCGGAATGGGCAGGCGGGCCTCTTTTTCTATCCTGGCGAATTTCCCCTGGGCTTTCTTGAACGCCTGGTGACATTCCTCAAAGGTCTCCCCCTTGACCTCCCGTTCGGCGAGCGTCTTCCGGAATTCCCGTGGATTTCTCTTCCTCAGTCGAACCAGGCTTGGCAGTTGATCAACGGGAACCCGGGCCCGGTCCTGGATATCCAGGATTTCATCCTCCACCTTTCCCGCGTTCTCTCCCAGGTCCTTCAGTTTTTTGATCATCGTGTCCAAAGCCCCGGTCTTCCGGTTGAGCTCCCTCAGCAACAGGGTGATCCCTTCTTTCCCTTCCTGGAGCTGCATTTCCAGTTTCCGGCGTTTATCTTCGTTCCTCCTCTTTTTGGCGAGGCGTTCCCTGGCTTTCAGAATTTGCCCGGAAAATTTTTTAATCTCATGGATTAGGACCAGGATGGCCTTGGCATCCAGTTCTTCTTCGAACAGGGATTCATTATCCGGTTCCCGGACCGGCTTTTCCGGGGACTTTCCCAGGGATTTCAGCCTCGCTTCCAGATGTTCAATTTCTTCAAGGTAAAGGGGGGCGGATAAAACCGAATCGATCAATTCTCTTTCCCCCTCCTCGATTTTCTTGGCGATATCCACTTCTTTTTCCCGCGACAGAAGGCGAACAGCGCCGATCTCTCGAAGATACAAAGCTACCGGATCCTGAGGCTTTTCTTCCTCAAGTTCCACCTCGGTTTCTTCCTCCTGGGGAGAAACCGATCCGTCCCCGTCAGGTTTAACGAGCTCTCCCGCCTTGGGAGCCGCGTCAACCAGTTCAATGTTCATCGCTTCGATTTTCGTAATGATTTCCTCAATCTGATCCGCCGATACAACCTCTGGGGGAAGGAACTCATTGAGCTCCGCATAGGTTAAATAGCCCTTTTCCTTACCGATTTTTATCAATTGGTTAATCTTTTCCATTTTTTTGCCCTTTAAAAAAAGGAAAGAAACTTATGGGCTTTCCAATCTAAAGCGAGCCCAAACAAGATTTTATCGGCATTTTTTGGCCTGGCTTTAATTGATTCGCCCGATTTACATTTACTCTTGCCCCTCATGCCCCGATCAAGTACGAATTTACCAATAATATAAGACCATTAATTAAATTTTCCAGCCAATTTATCTGATGAATTCCTAAATAGTCGTTATTCCCGCGCCGCAGGAAATCCAGGATATTCCCAAGACATTGAAATAACTAGATTTTCCGTTTTACGGGAGTGAAAAAAGGGTGTGGAAAAGACTTTTTGCGACTCCCTAATTTATCATTGTAATCTTTAGATGCGTTTTTTTAAAGGGGGATGGAGATTTCTGGAAAAATATACCCGGAAAAAGTTGATCCCTCAAGAGGACAATGATAGAAAGCCGGGATAGCAGGCCCTGCTGAATTATCTTTTTGCCGGAGAGCTATCTTTTTCTTCCGGAAAAAACCAGCTGAATCCTCTTGACGGAATCCTCAGGGTCCAATAGAATTCCCTATAGGGTTGAGATTTTCATCCCTTCCTCGCTTTCAGGGTGACAACCTCATTCTTTGGATATCGGGGGAAAAATAATCTTCAGCTTGTCTCATTAGAAAATCGTTTTTTCCTCCCCATTCGGGGGAAAGATCAGGGAACACCTGAATTTTCATATCTGGAAGGAGAAAAAGCATGGCCGAGGAAAAAGCAGGGGGCGATGCGTGGGATTCCACGCAGTGGCATGTGGTGCAGAAAGGGGAGTCCCTGTGGAAGATTTCCGAGCAATATTACGGGGACGGGAGCCTTTACAAAAAGATTTTTGAGGCCAACCAGGATATTCTTTCCGACCCCAACCTGATCAAGGTGGGTCAGAAACTTAGAATCCCATAACCAAAAGGAGGAACGATGATGAAGAAAGGTTTTGCGCTGATTGCGGTCGTGCTTGTAGGTCTGATGCTGGTGGCCGGATGCTCGCGGGACAAGGAGCCGGCTGAGGCAGCGCTCAAGGCGGCGGAGGCGGCCGTGAGTGCAGCTAAGGCGGAGGCGGCCAAGTATGTTCCCGATCAGGTCAAGGGTGTAGAGGATGCCCTGAAGGCCGCCAAAGACGCCTTCGAGAAGAAGGAATACACCCAGGCTCTGAATGCGGCCAAGGATCTTCCCGCCAAGGCCAAAGAACTCGCCAGCGCGGCCGCGGCCAAAAAGGCCGAGTTGACCAAGAGCTGGGAAGAGATGGCGGGTGGCCTTCCGAAGATGGTCGAGGCCATCAAGAGCCGGGTGGACATTCTTTCCAAGAGCAAGAAGCTTCCCGCCAACCTGGACAAAGCCAAATTTGAGGGCGCCAAAAGCGGCCTGGCTGAAATTACCCAGACCTGGACGGATGCGGGCAACGCCTTCAAGGGCGGGAACATTGCCGACGCCGTAGCCAAGGCTAACGCGGTGAAGGCCAAAGCCGCCGAGATCATGACCACTCTGGGCATGCAGGCCCCGGCCGCCGCCAAGCCCTCTTAAGGGCGGCCTTTTGGGCACCCTCTTTCCATGCGGGGTGAAATCCTGAGGAAACAATCGAAAAATGACAGGGGGATCGAAAGATCCCCCTTTCTTTTTCCGGTAGAAATTCAAGCCTTCTGTCTACTCAGAAAACCGCGATATTTTGCCTTGATGGAGCCGGAATATTTATAGCAATGATAAGGGGAAAACATGGCTATCAGAATAGGAACTGGGAAATTTACTTATGAAGCCCATCCCGATTGGGCCAGGCTGCCCAAGGAGTGGAAGTTCCTCGAAGTCGTGGACGCGGCCGTGGACCCGCAGGACCGGGTCTATGTTTTCAGCCGGGGCGAGCACCCGCTCATGATCTTTGACCGGGAGGGGAATTTTTTGACTTCCTGGGGAGAGGGGCAGTTCAAAAGACCCCACGGGATAACGATGGGTCCGAATAACACCCTGTTCCTGGCCGATGACGGGGGCCACGCGATCTACCAGTTCACCCTGGAGGGAAAACTCCTGATGACCATCGGGACTCCCGGGAAAGCCGCCGTGTTCATGGGCGGCCAGCCCTTCAACCAGCCCACCAAGGTGGCCCGTGACCCGAAAACCGGCGAGCTTTTCATCTCCGACGGATACGGCAATGCCCGGGTCCACAAGTACACCGGGGACGGGAAATACCTATCCTCCTGGGGGGGGCCCGGAATGGGGCCGGGGGAGTTCAACCTCCCTCACAGCGTAGCCCTGGACAAGGATGGAAGATTGTTCGTAGCCGACCGGGAAAACCTCCGCATCCAGGTCTTTGACCAGCAGGGAAAAATTCTGACCATGTGGAACAACATTCACCGGCCCTGCGGCCTGCACATCGCGGGAGAGGGGGAACAACTGGTTTATGTAGGGGAACTGGCCCCCGCTTATCCATTCAACCAGAAGTACCCCAACCTGGGGGCGTGCATCAGCATTTATGACCTGAAGGGAAACCGCCTAGCGCGCCTTGGGGATAGCCACGCCGGAGAAGAACCCCATCAGTTTCTGGCCCCTCACGGGGTGACGGTTGATTCGCGGGGGGATATCTACATAGGGGAGGTTTCCTGGAGTTTTAAAGGAAAAACCCTCACCCCGCCCCGGGAACTGCCCACCTTCCGGAAGTTGGTCAAGGTCTAGCGCTGGATGACATGGCTATTGCCGGCAGGGCATGACCGCGGACGGCTGACCGCCGATGGCCGAAAGAAATTTGATTCAGGATGACTTTCATCATGCCTTCATGAACCCCACCACCATAAAATAAGTGCGAACCTTTTGGGAGGACCTTCCATCCAATCATGACAATTAGAAAAGCTTTGGTTATCGCTTGTGCCATCATGAAGAAGGAGTTGGAGTATCTTCAGACCGACGGGGTTTCGTTGGTTTTTCTGGAGCAATCTCTGCACCGGACCCCGCAGAAGATGAAGGGGGTCATCCAGGAGGAAATTGACAAGGCAGAAAAATGGAATGGGGACCAGATCGTCCTGGCTTACGGCCTGTGCAGCAACGGAATTCTGGGGATCCGGGCGAATCGCCATCCCCTCCTGGTTCCCAAGGTTCATGACTGCATCAGTCTATTCCTGGGCTCCCATGACAGGTACATGGAAGAACATCACAAGGAGCCCGGGACTTACTACCTGACCAAGGGGTGGATCGAGGAAAAGAAATCTCCTTTGGGAATTTTTGAAGAATACTGCCAACGCTACGGTAAAGAAACGGCGGAGTGGGTAATCCGGGAAGAGCTGAAGAACTACACCCGCATCGCTCTGGTTGAGTCGGAGCTCGGCATGGAAGAGACCCATCGGAAGCACGCCCGGGAGAATGCCCGGTTCTTAAATTTGAAATATGAGGAGATCAAGGGGTCCCTGGGATTTTTTCGAAAGATCATCCAAGGGCCTTGGGACAGGGATTTTGTGGTGTTGAAACCCGGAGAAGAAGCCCAGCAGGAGATGTTCTTGGAATAGAGTTATCATTTCTTGTAGGGGCGGTTCGCGAACCGCCCCTACGAATACCAATGCACCCGCCGTGCCAGGGCGATTCATGAATCGCCCCTACGATCTTACCGCAATCAAGTCACTTATCCTTTCTTGCCGATAAATTCCCTCAACTGGGCGGTATTTGCCTTCCCCGCGTCCATGAGCATGCGAATGTCATTCTGGTAGGTAAAGAGGCGCATCCCCTTGGCCAGCCACTCTTTTGCCTGATCTGTTTCCGTCAGATGGATTCCGGGGGCCACCCCGTGCTTATTGCAGGCGGCGATCACCTTTTCAAAGGCTTCGGCCATCCTGGGGTGTTTCATCTGTCCCACGATCCCCAAAGAGAGAGACAAATCGTGGGGGCCGATCATCACGGCGTCAACGCCTGGTAGGGAAACGAGTTTCTCGATGTTGTCGAGGGCCTTCTGGGTCTCCGGCTGGATCACCACCAGGGTGTTGGCATTGGCCCATTCCACATATTCTTTCTGCGTCGTGCGGCGATGGGCAAGGTGCATGTTGCTCATGGAGAGTCCCCGCTGTCCCATGGGAGCGTAATAGCAGCTGTCGGTGATATGGCGAACCTCCTCGGGAGTTTCCACGTGGGGACAGATGACCCCCAGGGCTCCCACGTCCAGGGCCCGGGCCAGATAGGGATAGGTAGCGACGGTTACGCGGACCAGGGGCACGATTTCCTCGGTGCGGGCCACGGTAAAGATGTCGGCCAGCCCCGAGTAATCGAAGAAGCTGTGCTCCGTATCCATGATCAGGTAGTCCCAGCCCTGGACGGCAAAGATCTGGGCGATCTGGGGAGTCCGGAAGCTGGAGACCATGCTGCCGATGCAGGCCTGCCCGGCCTTGAGAGCCTTTTTCACTTTGTTCACTTTTAAATCCATGCCTCTTCCTCCTTGGGAAAAATCCATTTCTAACCAGTGTTGCATCATACCACCAACCAGGGTGGGAATCTAGCCAAAGAAGGGTGCAGGGTGCGGGGGGCAGGGTGCAGGGGGGATGATACAGGGTGTCGGGGGTAGGGGGTAGGGTGTAGGGGCAGGGGAAAACAGTTCGGATTTCGTAGGGGCGACCCGCGGCTCGGCTGAGCTCGCCGAAGTCCGGGTCGCCCGTACGGAGTTCGGAGATTGTAGGGGCGCGCTGCCGCGCGCCCGTGGGGAGGTCACAACATAACCAGCGTTCAGTGTTGAGGGTTCAGTTTTTTGTAAAGAGACAACGGACGATAGACAACGGACTATGGACTCCCTACAACGGATCACCAGACATAAGCAACCAACAGCTGCCCCCCTCAGCGACCGGACGAGGAGACTCTCTCGATCAGCTTCTTGCGCCCCGCTTCCGACAGGCCCAGCTGGTCCAGTTCTTCCTTCAAAGTGGTCAGAGTTCCATACCCGCTGATATATCCATTCACCCGGGCGGCTGCCGTAGAGTTCACCAAGTTCCTTCCGGAGGGGAACATTATTCGGAACTCGGTGCCCAAAACAAAGTCCTGACGGAGGTAATATTTTTGATGGTAATCCTCGGCCAGGTAGAATTCGGTGGCCGGCAGAAGCTCCGTACGGATTTTTCCATTTAGCCGGGCAGCTTCCCGATCCCTGCTTTCCAGGGCCAATCTTTTCTGTTCTTCATTGTGGAAAAATAATGCCGTCCGGTACTGGCGCGACCAGGAGTGACTGGTCGGATCGTGAGCCTTCCAAAAAACTTCCAAGAGATTTTGGTATGAAATTTGGGTTGGATCGAAGTCGATTTGAATCGATTCGCTGTGGTCTCCAAGATCATGGTAGGTCGGGTTCTTCTTTGTCCCCCCGGAATATCCGACCCGGGTTCGAACCACACCTTTGATGGCCCCAAACTGGGCATCGGGCCCCCAGAATCACCCCAGGGCAAAAGTGGCGGTTTCAATTCGATCCGGAACCATAGCATCGATAGGGGGGATCTGAACTCTGTCCCCTTTTTCCTTCTGGGTCGAAATACCAGTTTCCATTTTGGACTCCTTGATTTGGCCTTCACTGCTGAGAAGATTACAGGCCTTCAACAAAGGGAGCAGGCCCAGAGAGAAAAGCCCCAAATCTTTCATGAAAGTCCTTCTGCTAAAGCTGGAATGTTTCAAAAAAGACGCTAGAAAAGCCATTTTCCGTTCCTTTTCCTGATTTCTGTTTCTCCCATATTTAAGAATAGGTTGGAAATGGATTTTGGGGTATAAGGAAGATCATATAAAAGGCCTAAGGAAAAAAGTTTGAGGTAAGAGGTTCGAGGCTTGAGGAAAACTATAAGGACAAGGGAAAAGAATAGAGCAAAAGGGAAAAGACACAAGGCGCTAGGTTCAGAGAGAAGGATCAAAGATACAAGACGTGAGGCCGAGGCGAATAGGCGAAAAGGGTGGGGAAGAAGGCACAAGGGCCGAAGAGCAGAGTTTGAGGAAAGAGAATCGAGCCTGTCCTAAACGATTCTTGATCTTGCAGATATTGTCAAGAATAGTCGTGATCAACGCTTTCACCAAAGCTGCAGTTCTGTAAAGCCGGGGCAACTAAGGATTTTGGGTTGAAAGTATTCCTTTTTTCTTTACTATCTTTCTTATCTTCTTTCTTGTAGCAAACGCGATTATCCTATAAGCACGCTCTAATGTTAGAAGTCTATGTATTATCAGCTTCTTAAGTATCCGTAATATGACTGGTATGGTGAAGAACGAGGCATTTACGCTCCTCCGGATCTGCTGAAGTTCCTCAAGGGATATCCTATCGGAATATACTTTCCCTGACCCTTCCTCAATATGGTAATCCTCACGCTCCTTCAGCATGTCTTTGAGGGGAGAATATTTGGGAACTCTTAGGATCGACAGGCCAAGAGTATCTACGCCAAGCTTATGCGAGAAATTTACTATATCTAGCATCTCATCCTTGGTTTCGCCTATATTCCCGATGATAAAATAGCAATGATAGATGAAATTAAATTGTCTCAAAACTTCAAAATATTCCCTTACTTTTGAAGTCGTAAATCCCTTATTCATAGATGCTAGGGTCTTATCCTGTGCCGATTCTATACCTAAAAGAAAAGCCACAAAACCGGCTTTATGCATCTTCTTGAGAACATCTGGCCTTTTCGCGACTTCTAATCGAGCATTTATAAAGTAATTCTTTTTTATACCCTCTTTTATGATTAGGTCACATACCCTTTCAACCCAGTCCATATCGGCCGTAAAAATATCGTCCACAAAGCCAATCAAATCAGCCTCTATGGTTTTAATTTCGGACACAATAGACTCAGGACTTCTGATGGACCACTTTCTCTTCTCTCCCAAAGGATTGAACTTAAAATCGCAGAACTGGCAGTTATATGGACAACCTCTCGACCCCAGCATGAGGTCTATTTGAACGTCTGATGTAAATCCCTCCAAGGCAACCATGTACTTGTAAGAACGAAGATTTCTTTTCGGGTAAAAATCGCTTCGAACGGGCTCAAGTCTTCTATTCTTGTTATGCACGATCTGGCCATTTAATCTAAATGACAATCCGTCTATATCGGGTGAAAGGCCCTTATGAACAATTTCCCTTGCAATCTCTTCGCCATCCCCACGAACAATTCCATCGATGCGGGGAATATCTCCAAAAAGTTCGTTCACCCGCTCTGTTGCATACCTTCCACCTACGACTAGGGTTATATTTTCGGGAATGCTATTAATGATTCCTTTAACAAATTCCTTTTCTTCGTCCCAATTGTAGCCTACCAGCACTAAATCTGTATTTTTATCGATAAATGCGGATAGGGGTTCCTTTTCATATCTCAAATCAATAATCTTTACACTTTCCACAATATCTTCAATAGCACTGGCCACATACTCAAGGCCTAGGGGGGGAAAAAAGCCGTAGCTTTTCAATTCCCGTTTGTACGGGTATATGCAAATAGCACTTTTATACCTCATTTTTTCTTACCCCAATCTTCTGTTGTTTGTGATCTAATAATAAGTTATGCCTGTGAACTACCCTACATCTTGTAACAGTCTATCAACCAGGCTTCATATACTCTTCCCGTCGCGATTGAGAGCGTGCGCATAAATCGTTGATTTTTTTGTTATTACTTGTTGGCGAGTAGGATAAATAAAAAGTAATGTCACTACGAGCATGGCCCCCCCACAAAAAGGCCCATAAATGCGGAAATCAAAAAAGGAAGAATGATGGCAGTTAAATATTCCTTTAATTCCACCCAGAGGTTTGATGGAATTCTTAAAATTTGAGTCAAGCCTGTCAAGACAATTTTTAAAACAGACAATTTTTGGAAAGACATATCAAAGCCTTAAATCACCCCATGGCCACCACTCTGGGTTCTCGATCTACCGGAATACATAAAATGCGGAGACATTCTATCGAGTACCAATTGAAATCTATACTTATTGGTAGAGCCTGTCAATCAACGATTACAAGAAGAAATTGATATTGGGTCTGATATTGGCTTCCAGATTCAGGGCTTCCTTTTACATTGAAAGTCTATAATCAACCGATCAACTTCAGGGTTTCCCGGTAGCGGCGGGGGAGGGTTTGGTAGAGGCGGGTGCCGGCGACTTTGGCCCGGGTCATTTCCGGGGAGACGTCGGCGATGATTTTGCCCGGGACCCCGACCACGAGTTTTCCCGGCGGGATTTTCCGGTTGTCGGTGATCACGCAGCCGGAACCGATAATGCAATCCTTTCCGATCTCCACCCCTTCATGAAGGATCGCCCCCATTCCCACGAGGACGTTTTCTCCGATCTTGGACCCATGAACGATGGCGCTGTGGCCGATGTGGCTGTCTTTTGCCAGCCGGGCGGTCTGCTCGGGAAAGGTGTGGATGACCACATTTTCCTGGACATTGGAGCCGTCGCCGATTTCGATGTAGCCGAAATCGCCCCGCAGGACAGCCCCCGGGCCGATGTAGCAGTTTTCCCCGATGGTCACCCCCCCGATCAGGACTGCGCAGGGATGGACAAAAGAGGTTTCTCCGACCTTGGGCCGTTTTCCTTCGAATTCGTAAATGGGCATATCAAATGAACCTTTCTAAAAGCGTGGAAGAGTTGTGGGAGGATATTCTGCCCTTGATAGGCTGCCGGGGGTAATTTCAGGTTGCCGGTTGCAGGTTCCAAGTTGCAGTTATAAGACAAAAACCTGGGACCTGATGCCTGAACCCTGAAACCGGTTTTTAAAAATGCGGAAGCGGGTCTGTAAGCCGAGTTCTGTCTCCCCGGAAGATCCGGGGATGGTGACCATTCCTCTTGCCCGGGCATTGCTGCCCGGGTCCAGCGACCTACCCAGGAGCATCGAGCGGGCCACTCTCAAACGCTCCCCTATTCGGTCTTGCTCCGGGTGGGGTTTGCCGTGCCAGCCCTGTCACCAGGGCCGCGGTGAGCTCTTACCTCGCCTTTTCACCCTTACCACGCGAAGCGCGTGGCGGTATGTTTTCTGTGGCACTTTCCCTAGGGTCACCCCCGGTCGCCGTTAGCGACCACCCTGCCCTGTGGAGCTCGGACTTTCCTCCCGCCGCGCGAAACGCGTGGCGAGCGATCACCCGACCCCCTTCCGCAACCGATAAAAACAGCAATTTAGCTGATAGCTCATAGCGCGGAGCAATGTAGCTCATGGCTCATAGCAATTTGGCTGAGAGCAAAAGTTTTTTTCCTACGAGCTTCGTTGCTATGAGCTATGAGCTATTTTGCTATGAGCCGTTTTTTTGATTTATCGCTTCGTTGGCCAATTGGTCGGCCCGGCGGTTCTCTTCTCTGGGTATATACAGGATACTATATTGAGAAAAACGGTTCAAGACCTCCTGGGCCTTCTGGTGAAGGATTTTCAGGTGGGGTTCCCGGACGCGGTACTCTCCCCGGAGCTGGCGAACGACCAGTTCCGAGTCCAGAAGGAGGGTCACACTCCTGGCGCCCAGTTCGAGGGCTCTTTCCAGGGCGTGAATTGCAGCCCGGTACTCGGCCACGTTATTGGAGGCCATCCCCAGGTAAAGCTTGAGTTCCTTCAAGGTTCGGCCCTGAAAGTCGGAAATCACCGCCCCGGCTCCGGCTTCGCCGGGATTCCCACGGGAAGCCCCGTCGGTATGGATGAAGAATTCGGGGAATTCCTTCCGGGCGGGTTCTGCCGGGGAAGGCTTTGCTTCTTCCGGAGCAAGGGATGACGGGGATGGTTGGGGTCCTTCCTTCAGCCGGTCTGCACTGTGCAGGAGGATCTCCTGAAGGTATTTCGGGCTGAGGGAGGGAAACCGCTTGAGGGTCTTGGTCACACTCAGGGTCTGGGAGAGGTACCGCAGGACACTTTCCGCAGAGGGGGGAAGGTTCTCCGTTTCTTCCCCGAAGAGAGGAAAGGAATCAGGGGTTTGGTCTTCACTCACGCTTTTTCGGCCTTCGTTGAACCGTTATCCAAAAAAAGAATGCGACTGCAATTGGGGCAAATAATCAGGATTTCCTGCTTCTGCAGCTCGATGTAAAGCTGGGGACGAAGGTTCATGTGGCAGGCCTGACATGCGCCCTGGGCCACCCGGGCCACGGCTATGCCCTGACGCTTTCCCGCCAGCATCCGGTATTTGCTCAGGAGTTCGGCGGAAATTTCCTTCTCTTGCTCCTCTTTCTGCCGCACTTCCCCGGCCATTTCCTGTTCAAAAGAGGCTTCTTTTTGTTTCAATTCGGAGACCTGCCGCTGCATCTCTTTCCGTTTTCCTTCCAGTTCCTTCTCCGCCCCGGTGATCCGCTTCTGACCCTGTTCGAGCTTCTCCAGGATTTCCAAAATCTCTTCCTCCCGCTGGCGGTTGAGCTTCTTGGCGCTTTCGATCTCTTTGAGGACGGCCTGGTATTCTTTGTTGGTTTTGATTTCGAAGACCCTCGACTCCGCTTTTTTCACCTTGTCACTTTCTTCTTCCAGGTCCTTCTCTTTCTGGCGCCGCTCCTTTCCGAGCTTCTCCATCTCCGCCTTTTCCGCGCGGGATTTGTCCTCTTCCTTCCTGAGCTCTTCCTCCAGGGAGGCGATGGACTGGGGGATCTCGCTCTTTTCCCTCTCCATTTCCTGGACCCGCAGGTCGATGGCCTGCAAGACAACGAGTCTTTCTATTTGTTCACGCAATTCCTCTCCCTCCCGAAAAAAGAAATGCACCCCGAGGGGTGCATTTCTTGATTACGGCCTCGCCGATTCTTGGCTGAAGCCTGTAAGTTTTGGCTGATTCCCGTGTATCCATGAAACACATCATGTTCGGCCTGGTGGGCCCACCTGGGTTCGAACCAGGGACCTTCCGGTTATGAGCCGGTGGCTCTTCCAGCTGAGCTATGGGCCCGCTGAATATCTAACTTAAAATTACCCGTTTCCGGGATCCTTGTCAAGGATCGGAAAAACCGTGAGTCGTAAGGGGTGAGTCGTGAACGGTCTTTCACCCCTCCACAAAAGCTCTGAGTTTCTTCGACCTCGAGGGATGGCGCAGTTTGCGCAGCGCCTTGGCCTCGATCTGCCGGATCCGCTCCCGGGTCACATCGAAATTCTGCCCCACCTCTTCGAGGGTATGGTCGGCCTTCTCGTCGATGCCGAAACGCATCTTCAGGACCTTCTCCTCGCGGGGGGTCAGGGTGGACAAGACTTTCCGGGTCTGCTCCGAGAGGTTGAGCTGAACCACCGCCTCGGCGGGGGCCACGACCTTCTTGTCTTCGATGAAATCCCCCAGGTAGCTGTCCTCTTCCTCGCCGATGGGAGTATCCAGCGAAATGGGCTCCTTGGCGATCTTCAGGACCTTCCGGACTTTGTCCAGGGAGAAATCCATCCGTTCGGCGATCTCCTCCGGGGTGGGCTCGCGGCCGAACTCCTGGACCAGATAGCGGGAGGTGCGGATCAGTTTGTTGATCGTCTCGATCATATGCACCGGAATCCGGATGGTTCGGGCCTGATCGGCAATGGCCCGGGTGATGGACTGGCGGATCCACCAGGTGGCATAGGTGCTGAACTTGTACCCGCGCTGGTATTCGAATTTGTCCACCGCCTTCATGAGCCCGATGTTTCCCTCCTGGATGAGGTCGAGGAACTGCAGCCCCCGGTTGGTGTATTTCTTGGCGATGGAAACCACCAGACGGAGGTTGGCTTTGATCAGTTCATTCTTGGCGGCCTCGGCTTTGGCCTCTCCGCTCCGCACCGCCTCCAGCGTCCGTTTGAGCTCCTCCACCTGCAGGTTGGATTCGGCTTCCACCCGGCGGACCTTCCGCTGGGCGTTGCGGATCATCCGGTCATATTCCTCCAGCAACTCCTTCTTGAGGTTCGATTTGCGGAGAAACTTGCGGAACTCTCCCGGCTTCTTCTTCATCAGGCGGAGAATCCGCTGGAGCTGATCCAGCGGAAGGGTGGCCCGATTCAGAACCTCCTGAATCTCGCCCTCGGCCTTTTCCACCCGGTCGGCCAGCCCTTTGAGCTTCTGCACGATCTTATCAATCTGCTTGGTCTTTAAATTGATGTCCTTGAGCAGAAAAACGATCTTTTCCTTGTTCTCCAGCAGCTTTTTGTCCAGGGGGGGCTGGGCGGAGGCGCGGGTCTTGGCCAGCTTGTCGCGGAGGTGCCGGTTTTTTTCGTCGAGCCTCCGGATCTGATCGATGAGGGCCAGGATGCGCTGAACGTTGAACTCTTCTTCCCAGAAGGACTCGTCTTCATCCTCCAGGTCGAGAGCCAGCTCCTTGGGCTTCACCTTTTTGGAGCGGAGCCGTTCGCCGAGCTGGATGATCTCCTTGATGGTCAGGGGAGAGTCCAAGACCGCATTGATGACCTCTTTCTCCCCCTCTTCAATGCGCTTGGCGATCTCCACTTCTCCTTCCCGGGTCAGAAGAGACACGGAGCCCATTTCCCGGAGGTACATGTAAACCGGGTCAATGGATTTTCCCAGCCCCTCGCCTTCCAGGTCGAGCTCTTCCTCGGGATGGAGCGTTTCCACCTCCTCCCGTTGCTTGCTCACCTTGACCTTGTGGGCGGCATCGACGACTTCGATGTCCATCTCCCCGAACATCATCATCAGGTCGTCGATCTGGTCCGAGGAGACGATGTCCGGGGGAAGAAGGTTGTTCACCTCGTCATAGGTCAAGAAGCCTTTCTTCTTTCCCATGTGGATCAAGGCTTTTACTTTTTCCATTTCATCTTCTTTGGCCATAACCTTCTCACCTACCCTTGGGCTCGTTCCCCTTCCCGGGGCGGCAAGGCTCCGGCGGGTTCCGCCGTCCACCTTTTCTGCTCCAGGATGAGCCGCTGTTTCCTCTTCAAAAGCTCCTTCAACCCCGGAACGTTCCAGGGTTCGTTTTTCTCCTGTCGGCTTCGCTGCCGAATTTCTTCATCCACCTCCCGGATCTCCTGCCGGACCCGGAAGAGCTTGACCTGCCGCAGGCAATCCTCGAGCATGCGTCCGGGGTCGAGGATGCTCCCCTCTTCCAGAAGCAGCTCGGAAACCAGGTCCCGCAGGTCCTCTTCTTCCACCCGGCCGAGGAACCCCTGGGGGTCCCATTCCTCCCCCTTTTCGTAGAGGTCCAGGAGTCTGCCAACCAGCTTCTGGTGTCGAAGATCCGAGAATCCCTCCAGCCCCATGACTTCCCGGACCCGGGAGACGGCCAGGGGGTCCAGGAGCATGAGCTGCAGAAGCATCCTTTCATGGGCCGGGCCGCGATGGGCCGGAGGCGCCCCCTTTTCCTCACCGGCGGCGGCCGGCTCCCTGCCCCGGAGCTGGTCCCGGATCTGCGACTCCTTCAGGCCCAGGCGCAGGGCGAACCGTTCGATATAGAGGTTCCGCTCCAGGGGGTCCTGCAGACGGCTGAGGGCCGGGATCAGCTCCCGGACGATCCGCACCTTTCCCTCCACCGAGTCAGCCCGATGCCGGCGCAGGGCCTGCTCGAAGAGGAACTCCACCAGGGGCGGGGCCTCGGCCAGGATCCTTTCGAACTTGTCCCCCTTCTCCCTGCGGATGAAGCTGTCCGGATCATACCCCGAGGGCAAGGAGACCACCCGGGCGGAGATTCCCTCCTGAAGAAAAAGCTCCAGACTCCGCTGGGTGGCTTTCTGCCCGCTCTCATCGCCGTCAAAGACCAGGAAGGCTTCCCTTGCATACCGGCCCAGAAGGCCCAGCTGGGAAGAGGTCAGGGCCGTTCCCAGCGAGGCCACCGCGTTGCGGAAGCCGGCCTGGTAAAGGGAGAGAAGGTCCATGTACCCTTCCACGATCAGGGCGTTTCCTTTCTCCCGGATGAATCCCTTGGCGGCGTTCAGCCCGTATAGGGTCTGGCCCTTGCTGTAAATGGGGGACTCGGGCGAGTTCATGTATTTGGGGGGGGGCACATCCCCCTCCCGAACCTCTTCGCTCACGATGATCCGGCCCCCGAACCCCAGGACCCGCCCCCCCTCGCTGATGATGGGGAAGATGACCCGCCTGCGGAACCGGTCGAAATAACCGGGCCGTCCGGCCGCCGCCGCCCCTTCCTTCCGGGGAAGGATCAGTCCCACGGTCTCGGCCAGGTTCAGGGGAACCCCCTTTTTCTGGAAGAAAAGGACCAGGGAGTCCCAGGAAGCGGGAGCAAACCCCAGCCGGTGCTCCCCGACCGTTTCTTCGGAGATCCCCCGCTGGGCCAAATATTTTCTCCCCTCTTCCCCCTCTCGCTGGGAGGTCAGGGTCCGGTGGAAATATTCGGCGGCGGTTTCATTCACTTCGTACAGTTTCGACTTGAGGCTGCGGCGGCGCTTCTCCTCCTCGCTCAACTCCTTCGTGGGAAGGGCCACGTTGTAGCGCTGGGCCACGGTTTGAACCGACTCGGGGAAGCTCATCTGGCCCGTGCGCATGAGGAAGTTGAAAACATTCCCCCCCGCCCCGCAGCCGAAGCAGTGAAAGATCCCCTTCTCCTCGTTCACCGTGAAGGAAGGGGTTCTTTCCGAATGGAAAGGGCAGAGCCCCAGGTAATTCTTCCCCGACTTCTTCAGGGAGACATAGTCGGAGACCACTTCCACGATGCTGGCGCGCTGCCGGACCTCGTTGATTTTATCTTCGGGGATCAGGTCACTCATCCTTCACCCGCGTTCGGCCCCCATTTTGTTCGCCCGGCGATGGGCCGGACGATCCGCGGGGGCGGGACCGATTTCCACCACCGTCACGCCGTTTCCCCCTCGGCCCGGGCCTCCGGGAAAAAATGACTTCACCGAACCGTGTTCCCGCAGATGCTCCCGGATGGCCTGACGAAGCCGGCCGGTGCCCGACCCGTGGATGACTTCCAGCTCCTTCAGGCCTCCCAGGAAAGCCTCGTCAATGGCCTTGTCCACCAGGGGAAGCGCTTCTTCCACGCGCAGGCCGATCACCTTGATCTCCCGCTTGGCCGAGGGGATGTGATAGTCGATGGGACCGCGCCGGGTTCCTTTCGCGGCCTTTTTCCCCGACCGTTGAGCAAAAACTTCCTTCAGCCTGGACAGGGTCGCCGGCGGAGAATCCTCTCCCACCTCTTCGCTTTTCTTCGACGCCCATTCATCGAGCTTTTTCTCCTCGGCCTGGATCTCCTCGCCGAGACGGTGCAGGTCGGTCCGGCCCTTGGCCTTGAATTCATTGATCAGCCGGCGCAGGTCCTCCCGGGCCTCCCGGACCATGGCCCCTGCTTCTTCCTGGGTCTGGAGGAGAATCCGTTCCTCTTCCTTGCGGGTTTGGGCCCGGAAGGCTTCGGTCTGCCTCCGGAGACCCTCGGCCTCCCGCTTCATCTCCTCCGCCTCTTTGAGCCTGGTCTCCATCTGGTGCTGGGTCTGCTCCAGGTTCTGGAGGAGCTGACTCACTTTGCGTTCCCCTTCACCCAGGTACCCCTGGGCCTTCTGGACCAGCTCATGGGAGAGTCCCCATTTTTCGGCCATGAGAAGGGCATGACTCTCGCCCGGACGGCCGTAGATCAGGCGGTAGGTCGGCCGCAGGGTCCCGGGGTTGAACTCCACCGAGACATTGACCACGTCGGGATGGATCGCCCCGTAAGCCTTTAAGAGGTGAAGATGGGTGGTAACCAGGGTCTTTGCCCCTTGGCTGCGCAGCCCGTCGAGCAGAGCCATGGTCAAAGCCGCCCCCTCCACCGGGTCCGTTCCGCCCCCCACTTCGTCCAGGAGAACCAGGGAGGAGGAATCCGCCTCCTGCATGATCTTGGCGACCGATCGGACCCAAGCCGAAAAGGTGCTCAGGTTCTCCTGCAGATTCTGTTCGTCGCCGATGTCGGCAAAGACCTTTCCCAAGACCGGCGCCTCGCTCCCGTCGGCGGCGGGGATGGGCACCCCGCTCTGGACCATGAGGGTCAGGAGCCCCAGGGTTTTCAGCGCGGCGGTCTTCCCTCCCGTGTTGGCCCCGGTGATGACCAGGGTACTTTGCCCCCGGTTCAGAAAGAGTTCGATGGGGACGGCCTTGGGCCCCAGCAGGGGGTGCCGGGCGTCCCGCAGATGCCAGCGGCCCTCTTCATTCAACAGGGGGATGGTGGCGCCGCAGGCCTGCGCCCATTTGGCCTTGGCGAAGACCAGGTCCAGATGGCCGAGGACTTCCACGGCCCGGCTGATCTCCCCCGCCTCCTCCCGCACCCGCGCGGTCAGGTCGAGAAGGATCCGTCGCTCTTCTTCCTTTTCATCCTGGAGGAGCAGGTTGAGCTCGTTGTTCTCCTCCAGGGTGGCGAGGGGCTCGATGAAGAACGTGGCCCGCGATTGGGAATGGTCATGGATGATTCCCGGCAGAGTGTTCTTGAACTCCGCCTTGACCGCCACCACGTACCGCTCGCTGCGCAGGGTGATGATCTGCTCCTGGAAGATCTTGCGGAGTTCCTCTTTCTCCCAGAGACCCTCCAGGGCCTGGCGGATCCGGGCCCGCACCAGCGAGATCTCCCGGCGGAGACGGCGAAGCTCGGGACTGGCCGAATCCAGGATCTCTCCCCGGGGGCCGATGGCCGAGTGGAGCTCCTCCTGAAGGTCCCGCAGGTCCGGGATTTTCTCCTCCCATTCTTGGAGCAGGGGGTGAAAGGACTCGGCTTTCCGCAGAAAGTCCTTGCCCCTTTCCGCGGCCGCCGCCGCGCTCTTGATCTGAAGCAGGCTCTCGGGCGGCAGGCAGGCCCCTTCGGCTCGGACTTGGTGAAGGTGGGGGCGGACTTCCGGCAGCCCTCCCAGGGGAATATCCCCTTCCAATTTCAGGAGGTCGGAGGCCTCGGCGACTTCGCCCAGGCGTCTTTCGACTTCCTCCCTGCGCGGCGAAGGACGCAGAGCCAGGCACAGGGCCTGCCCCACCTCGGAAGACGCGCGGGTCTGCAGGTCCTGCAGAAAAAGATGAAATTCTAAGACCCGGAGTGACCGTTCCTCCATGGACCCGCTCTAAGCCGCTGAAAGAGTATCCGCAGCGGACTCTCCCTTTTTTGAAAAAGGCTCCCAGGTCGCTTCCCCCCAGAGGGGAGGTCCAGAATAAACGGCGAAGGATGTTCGTTGATCGAAAGGTGAGGACTGGGAAAAGGCTATTCGCCGTCCCTGCGTTCCGTGGCCGGGATAGGGTTCAGCCCTTTGACCTATGGAGTTGCCCGCTCGATGCCGAGAAGTAAAGATTCGCGTTGTCAGGGCCTCGGGATGATTCGGAGGCGAGCCGGTGCAGAAAAACTCTCAGCCCGCCACTTTGGACAATGCCTGCTTGACCCTCTCGCTGACCGTCTTCCCGTCCGCCCGCCCTGTAACCTGGGGCATGATGGCCTTCATGACCTTTCCCTGGTCTTGGGGGCCGGCGGCCTGGGTTTCCTGGATCACCTGGTTGATGAGTTCTTCCAGCTCGGCAGGTGTCAGGGCCTGGGGAAGGTAGGCGAGAAGGACTTTGAGTTCCGCCTCTTCCTTCTCCACCAGGTCTTGGCGTCCGCCCTCGGCAAAAAGGCGTATGGACTCCCGTCGTTGCTTGGCGAGGGAGGAGATGGTCTCTATGACCTCGGCGTCCGTGAGCTCTTTCTTTTGCCCGCTGACTTCGCGCTTTTTGGCCTCGGTCCGGAGCAAACGAAGGGCAGACAGCCTTCGCTCATCCCGAGCCTTCAGCGCCTCGTTGTAATCGTGGCCGATTTTTTCTTTTAGCGTCATGTGCTGGATTACTCTTCGTAAATGCGCATGCGCTTCATGGCCCGCTTCCGCGCGGCCAGGGCCTTCTTTTTCCTTTTCACGCTGGGTTTTTCGTAATGTTCCCGTTTGCGGATTTCGGAAAGGATCCCCGCCTTTTCGCACTGCTTTTTGAAGCGTTTCAGGGCATTTTCGAAGGATTCCCCTTCTTTAATTTTGACCCCCGGCATTCATTTTCGCCTCCCTCCATAAAGCCGGAAATTTAAAATTTACATAGTCATGAAAATTTTGAAAAGATTGGTTTTCGGGTAAAGCAAAAAAAATCCACGGGATTGCCGCTGGGAAAGCGGTTCCATGGAAATACCTTGTGTCGCTTTTGGCCAAGGGCTGTAAATAACCAATTCTAATGGAAAATAGTCAGAAAGTCAAAGGAATTTTTTGGGGCTTCTGGTGGGGGGTAAAAATCCCAAAAATCCGGTAACCGACCAAAATGATTGAATTTATCGCATCCATACCCCTTTTCCCCTCAGGTAATCCTTTACTTCCTTCACAGTATGTTGCCGGAAATGGAATATGGAAGCCGCCAGGACGGCATCGGCCCTGCCCTGAATCAAAGCTTCCAGCAAGTGCTCCATCGTTCCCGCCCCGCCGGAGGCAATGATGGGAATGGTCAAGGAGTCAGAGAAGATTCGAGTCAGGGGGATATCGTATCCTTTCTTGGTTCCGTCCCGGTCCATGCTGGTGAGAAGGATCTCCCCGGCGCCCCATTCCTCGACTTTCCGGGCCCATTCCAGGGCATCGATGCCGGTCGGCGTACGGCCTCCATGGGTATAAACTTCCCAGGAGATCCGATTTCCCAGGGCGGCCAGCTCATCCCCTTTTCCCCCTCTGGCGATTTCCTCCGCCTGGGCCCAGCGGCCGTCTTCCGCCGGCCTCCTTTTGGCATCGATGGCCACCACGATGCACTGGCTGCCGAATTTTTCCGAGGCCTCCCGGACGAGGTCCGGTTTCTGCACGGCGGCGGTATTCAAGGAAACTTTGTCGGCGCCGGCCTGGAGAAGCTCCCGGATATCCTCCAGGGTGCGGATTCCTCCGCCCACGGTCAAGGGCATGAAAACTTCCTCGGCGGTCCGACGTACCACATCGAGAAGGATTTTCCGGCGCTCATGGGAAGCGGTAATGTCCAGAAAAGTCAACTCGTCCGCGCCCTGTTCGTCGTACACCCGGGCGTTTTCCACCGGGTCGCCGGCATCCCGCAATTGGAGGAAGTTGGTTCCTTTTACCACCCGCCCCTCTTTCACATCGAGGCAAGGGATGATCCGCTTGGCCAACATTTTAAGCTTTCTCTTTAGTCGCGATCCGAAGGGCTTCGGGAAGGTTCAAGGTTCCCGCATACAGGGCTCTTCCCACGATCACGCCCTTCACCCCGTCCTTCTCCAGGGGGAGGAGGGCTTGGATGTCTTCCAGAGTGGAAATTCCTCCGGAAGCGATGACCGGGATCTTCAACGACCGGGCCACCTTCCGGGTATCTCTCCGGTTGACCCCTTTCTGGGTTCCATCCCGCTGGATGTCGGTGTAGATGATGACCGCGGCCCCCAGCTCTTCGCACTTCCGGGCCAGGTCTGCGGCGGAGATAGGGGTTTCTTCGGTCCAGCCCGAGACGGCCGCTTTCCCCAGCTTCGCCGCGATGTCGACGGCGATCCGTCCCGGCCACCGGGCACAGGCCGCCTTGAGAAAATCGGGGTTGGAGTAAGCGGCAGTCCCCAGGATCACCCGTTCGATGCCCGAAGAGAAGTAATCCTCGATGGCCGCAAGATCCCGGATTCCTCCGCCCACTTCCACCGGGACGGAAGACTTCCGGGCGATGGCCTGGATCGCGGTGCGGTTGCGCGGAGCCCCTTCCCGGGCGCCATCCAGGTCAACCACATGGAGGAACCGGGCGCCCTGAGAGACCCATTTTTCCGCCATGGCGGCGGGATCTTCCCCGTACACGGTCTCTTTCCCGTAGTCGCCCTGGAAGAGACGGACGCATTTTCCTCCCCGGATGTCGATGGCGGGAATGATGATCATAAAAACAGTAGCCCAAAAGGTTCGTAGGGGCGACCCGGCGGGTCGCCCTTACGGAGTTCGGAGTGCAGTTTACAGATAATCCTTCCATCCCCTTTCCTTCAGCTCCTGGAGGATGCGGCGGACGTCCTGGGACCGGTCCCGGGGGCAGACCAGGAGGGCATCTCCCGCTTCCACCACCACGATGTC
>Ga0315294_10001235_pt1 | contig 27699 bp, 29 predicted proteins | sample YL17G13_40_MG_FD_203626 | JGI IMG/M metagenome (GOLD analysis project Ga0315294, IMG submission 203626) | Sediment microbial communities from Yellowstone Lake, YNP, Wyoming, USA - YL17G13_40 | ecosystem: Environmental > Aquatic > Freshwater > Lake > Sediment | place: USA: Wyoming | collected... | reverse complement strand
TTTTTCACGATGACTTTGATGATGTCGATGATATGGCGTATGAAAATAATGGCATAAAAATGGCTGAATTAGCTTTAGTAGAAGCTAATTTGAATCGAAGAATTCTAGCGGGCGCAATTAAAATGTTAGAAAATTCTTTTTTGTGGAAATTTGTTTCTTATAAAACTAAGTTAAAGATGATCTCAGAGTCTTATAAGACATTTTCCAAACTGATTTCAGAACATGAGGAATAATGGCGTTTTACGAATTCGAATGTAAAAAATGTGGTGCATACTACGAAGAATTAACTTCTTTTGACGAAACAGGCAAATATAAGGGCGTCAAATGCCCAGCTTGCAATTCATCTAGAAAAACCAAATTGGTAAGTATGGGGAACTTTAATTTCTCTAATCCAGTAGGCACAGATCGCTGGACTTCTGATGGACAAGGGCATGATTATCGATTTAGATATGTGCAACCTAAATTGAAAAAAGACCGTGAAACTGCGGAAAAACTCAGTCATGTGGGCAAAAACCCTTATAGAAATATTGATGACATTTCTCATGGTAAACACTTCGGTGACGTTAAATAATTTCGGAATTTAAAATGACAAATCTAATTGTTTTGTTTTTAGCGATAATTGTTGGTGTATTGCTCTCGGCTATAATTTTTGGATATCTAGGCATTGATCTTGGGGATTAAAATAATTTTATCTTTTGGACTTGTTCTCTATTTGTTTTCCTTTTATACTTTCTCATGTGCTAATTGATCTCATCCACAAACGAGATTAAGGCACTGATCTTAAGTTCTCATTCTAATCAGAGGAAAAAATAATGGGTGAAGAATTAAAAACAGGACTAGATTGGTTAGCAGGTCAATTTAATCATGATGAATTTAAAACGCTTCATGAAGAAATGTCATTTTCTCAATATATTGATCTTTGCCAAGCTCGTCCAAAACTCGCTCGTAGTGCATATCAACGTTTATACGATATGATTATGAGCAAGGGCACAAAGCAATGTAAGCGTTACCGTAAAACGTATACGCATTACAGTTTCTTTGACAATGAAAAAATCCCTATTTTCGGTCTAGAAGATACGTTGGACAAGTTTGTTAAATTTGTCCGTGGTGCGGCGGGTGGTTATGGCACTGAAAAGCGTATTCTATTGTTGCACGGTCCTGTGGGTTCTTCAAAATCTACAATCTGCCGTCTCTTGAAGAGAGGCTTGGAAGATTATTCCAAGCTTGATGATGGTGCTTGGTACACCTACAAATGGATTGGTTTGCCAACAGGCAAAGATGGCATTTATACGCATGCTGAAGATGAATGCCCGATGCACGATGATCCTTTGAAGTTAATCCCTCAAGAAATTCGCAATAAATTCTTCGCTCAATTGAACGAAGTTATGTTGGAACAAACTCCTGAAAAAGACAAGATTTCGGCTTATACGCTTAAGAGCGAAGGCGAATTGAACCCTCGTTGCAAGAAGTTTATGTCTGAACTTCTTCTTCGTTATAAGGGCGATTGGCTCAAGGTTGTGGGCGAACACATTCGTGTTGTTCGCAAGGTTTATTCGGAAGCAGACCGTGTTGGTATCGCTACCTTCCAACCGAAGGACGAAAAGAACCAGGATGCTACGGAATTGACCGGCGATATTGATTACAGCAAATTGCCACACTTCGGTGCCGATTCCGATCCTCGTGCTTTCAACTTTGACGGCGAATTGGAAGTTGGTAATCGTGGAATTGCTGAATTTATCGAAATGTTGAAGCTCGATAAAGCTTTCCTTTACGATTTGTTAGGTGCCAGCCAAGAACGCAGCATCAAACCTAAGAAATTTGCTCAAATTTCGATTGATGAAGTGCTAATTGGTCACACTAATAATCCTGAATATGAGAAGCTCAAAAACGATACGACGATGGAAGCTTTGCGAGATCGCACAGTGAAAATCGACGTTCCTTATCTTCTCCGTCACAGTGATGAATTGGCTGTTTTAAAGCAGGATTACGGTCCTAATAAGGTCAAACAGCACATTGCACCACATACGCTCGAAGTTGCCTCATTATGGGCTATTTTGACCCGTTTAAGTGATGATAAGGATGGGAAGCTATCTTTGGTCGATAAGGCCAAGTTGTATGATGGCAAATACCTCCCAGGATATACCGAAGATACCGTTAAGGAATTGCGAGACAAATATCCTGACGAAGGCATGTATGCTGGTGTCTCGGCACGATATGTTCAAGATAAGATTGCAAATTGTTTGTCGTCTCATCACGATTATATCAATCCATTCATGGTCTTAAATGAATTGCGAGATGGCGTAGCGAATTCTTCCTTGATTACAAACAAGGATGAACAAAACAAGTATATTACTTGTATCGATGCCGCCATGAAGGAATTGGATCAGATTCTTAAAACTGAAGTTCAAAAGGCTTTGGTTGGTGATGAAGAAACAATTATCCGCTTGTGTGCAAATTATATCGATAATGTTGTCGCATTCATTAACGATTCGAAGGTTGTTAATCCTTACACGGGTAAGGAACAAGAACCAGATGAACGATTAATGCGTTCGATTGAAGAGAAGATCGATATCCCTGAAATTGGTGTTGATGATTTCCGACGCAGCATCACTTCGTTCATGGGAACTTTATCGGCTCAGAAAAAGCAATTCACTTGGGACAGTAACCCTAAGCTGAAGAAGGCTTTAGAGGCAAAGCTATTCGAAGACACGAAGGATCATATTAAATTGTCTGCTTTGAATACTAGTGGTGCAACTGTTGTTGATAATGCTTTGCAAGAAAAGATTGATGCCATCAAGCATCGTCTTATCAAGCAACACGGTTACAACGAACAGTCGGCTACGGATATTTTGAACTACGTGGGCAGCATATTCGCTCGGGGAGACGTAGCAGACGAAAATTAATTCAATAGGGGTGAGAATTTAAATTCTCACCCCTATTTGAATTAAAGTCGGCAACTTTCGCACCGGGACAACTGAAATTGAGTTCGATTGAAGATTAAACCACGGCAACTCAACGCTGTTGTTGAGTTGCCGTTTGTTTTAACTAACAGTAACGCACAGAATAGAAAAGGAAATAAAATGTTTAATAACGGTACTGATTTGAAATTTACAGATATCTCTTCCGAGAAATATCGAGTTTATGATTTTGGCGATAAAGCGGTTAAGATTGAAAATCCTTTGCAATTAAATGTGTCTCGAAATGGACATAGGGTTTTCGATAAGCAAAACGTTTCGCATTATATCCCATTGGGATGGGTGCATTTGTATTGGGAAGTCAATGACGGACAACCTAATTTTGTAAAGTAAGTTGAATAAAACACACAAACAAAACAGCACCTTCGGGTGCTGTTTTCGTAAACTGATATTGAAAAAATAAATATATCAGTTATACTTGCAGTGGGTCAAAACTAGTACTTGGAAAAGTGATATGTTTAAAAAATATAAAACTGTTGTAAAGGAACAAACTCATGTGCCCACGCAGAATTGAGGAAGATCACAAGGACTTCCGTGATGTATACGGCGGTAGAATCCGTAAAGCATTAAAGAAGTTTGTCAATAATGGGACTATTTTTCGCACACGTCCCAATGGTCAAAGAGTTCCTATTACTATCCCTAAAATGGATATTCCTCATATCGTTCATGGCGATAATGGAGAAGGTGTAGGACGAGGCAAAGGCAAAAAGGGCGATATTATCAAGAAAGGTCCAAAGGATGGACAAGGTAATGGTGCCGGTCAAGGAGAAGGTGATGGAATCATCATTTCTTTGGATTTAGAAGAAGTATTAAAATTCTTGCAAGATGAATTGCAATTGCCTGATCTTAAGCCAAAACCCAATGAAACTTTCGAAGAAGAAGAATTGAAATATACAAGTATTTCATTGGTTGGTCCTCAAAGTTTAATTCATCGTCGTCGCACAATGATTCAAGCTTTGAAGCGACATGCTGCAACAGGTGATTTAAATAAATTACATTGGATTCCTGGCTTCGACCAGCCAGTACAGTTGATAACGCCAATTAATTCCGACCGTCGTTATCGACAATATAAGATTATCAAAAAACCTGCCAGCAATGCTGTTATCTTTTTCGCAAGAGATGGATCAGCATCAATGGATCAATATAAGTGCGATATTGTTTCCGACATGTGCTGGTGGATTGATATCTGGATTCGCCGATTTTATAAGCGAGTTGAGCGTTGTTATGTTTGGCACGATACCAATGCTGCTGAAGTAGATGAAAACAAGTTTTATCGTTATCGTTACGGTGGCGGCACAATTTGCAGTTCAGCACTTAAATTAATTGGCAAACAATTCGAAAGTAGATTCCCGCCAAATAAATGGAATTTTTATGTGTTTTATTTCACGGATGGTGAAAATTGGCACGATGACAACAAAGAGTTTGTAAATACCATTAAAGAGCAATTCCCGCCAGATACCGTGAATTTCGTAGGTATTACTCAAGTGATGGCTGGGGCTTATCAAGATAGTTTGAAACAATATGTTGATAAGGAATTAGCGAGTGTGGAAAATATTCGCACTACAGCCGTGGGAATTGAGAATAATAAGCAAAGTTCTCAAAACAATTACGGATACTCGCCGCAGTTGTCTGATGAAGAACGAGATTCTCAGATTAAAAAAGCAATTATAGATTTGCTTGGTGCAAAAAAGCCTAGTAAAAAAGCTGATAGTGGTCAACTCACACCGGGAGGGGTTTAAATGTCAAATAACTTTCTGCATGGCACATCGCTACTTATGGGCGATAATACGGTTCCCGGTCTTCAAATCCCTGAGGATTTGAAGAAGCTAATTCCAGATATTTTCAAAGCATGTCGTGATTTCGGTTTGGATTTTTATCCTACCGTTGTGCAAATGCTTACTTATGATGAAATTAGCGAAGTCGCCGCTTATGGTGGATTTCCTGTTCGTTATCCGCATTGGCAGTGGGGAATGGAATACGAAGAGTTGCAACGTGGATATGAGCATGGAATGCACAGAATCTACGAAATGGTTATCAATACAAATCCTTGTTATATTTATTGCCTGGATTCCAATACGATGGTCGATAACGTAACAGTTATCGCTCACGCTTTGGGTCATAATGATTTTTTCAAAAATAATGTATTTTTCAGCCCAACTTCTCAAAACATGATGAACCAGTTGGCTAATCATGGAACAAGAATTCGCAAATATATTGCTCGTTGGGGTAAAGAACGAGTTACTGAATTTATCGATCATTGTTTAAGAATTGATACGCTTATTGATTTTTCCAAGGCTTGGAACAAACGAAAAATCAAAGAGCCTGTTATTACCGATAGTCGCAAATGGAAGCATCCTAAACGATTAAATGTTGGTGAAGGTCATGAATATATGGAACCACACATCAACACTGAAGCTTGGAATAAAAAGCAATTAGATAAAATTGAACGTGAAGAAGTGGCTGCGGAGCTTGGTATCTTTAAAGGTTCCACTAAAGATATCATGGGCTTTATTCGTGACAACGCACCATTGAAACCCTGGCAGGCTGATATTGTGGATATGCTTTATCAAGAAAGCATGTATTTCGCTCCACAACGTTTGACAAAAATGCTCAATGAAGGTTGGGCTAGCTTTACCGATCAACAAATTATGTGCCGTCAAGGCTTGGTTGGTTTGGGTCAAAAAACTCACGACTCTGGCATTTTTGAATATGCTCATCACAAAATGGGTGTGTTGGGCGGCAAATATTCCACGAATCCTTATAAACTTGGCTTTTGCCTATTTATGGAGGTGGAAGAACGTTGGAATAAGGGACGTTTTGGCACGATGTATGATGAGTGCGACAATCTCGAAGAACGTCGTGTATGGGATGAAAAACTTGGATTGGGTCAAGAAAAGATATTTGAAGTTCGCAAGCATTACAATGACTTGACGGCATTGAATGAATTTTTCACGCCTGATTTTTGTGATAAATATGAATTTTTTGATTGGAAACGTATGCCTAACGGCGATATCCAATTAGAAGATCGTGATTTCAAAAAAATCAAATCTAAGTTGATGCGTAAATATGCCAATGGTGGATTACCAGAGATTGTGATGGTTGATCCTAATCATCGTGGCAAAGGCTATATGCTGCTTCAGCACAAGAATGAAGGGCAAACGCTTTATTCTTCGTATGTGGAAGCAGTTATGCAATCTTTATATTTCTTTTGGGGTCGAGAGATTTTCTTGGCTACGAATGATAGAGATGGCAATGAAATTGTGTATGAATGCATCGGCACTGGCGATGGTGATGTGGGAATCACAACACGAGAACGATATGAAGATGAAGTTTCAAGGAGCAAAAACGGATGAAAAAATCCACAGCAGTTGAATTAGTTGCTTATTTGAATGAGTTTTCATCTGTCTATGGACGATCTTTTCCTGTGGCATACGCAGGAGAATTAGGCAGTGATGAATTTTCAAAAGCAATCAGTCAAATGAATGATTTGCTAGGAAAAATATATAACATCATCATTGCAGACATTGAACCCTCTAACGATACAGCGGCGGTGCTTTATGATTGAATTATTGAAAAATATTGTTTGTTTGGAATCCGATGGACAGAATCATGTGGTTCCTGTGGAAGAATATGATTTTGTTTACAAAGATATTGATCTAGGCGATCCAAGCCAAGGTTCATTGCCAAGAATTGATGTTTATCAATTTGATGATTGTCATTCTGTTCATTTGTGGGCTATTGAAGAGGCTCATATTTTTCAAATGAAAGAACAGGTAATGCATAAATTTGACCCTCGATATCAGAGTCAATATAGCATTGAAAGCATCAATTGGGGTAAAAATGGACTTTTGCAAGAATGTCGAATAACTGTCGTAAATGCTAGCAGTGATAGCACTTAGAAAGTTATTAATTTAATATTTGTTAAATGTATGGTCGAACTCTATTTATATAGGGGAACTTTTAAATGGAGAACGACCTACATGTCAGTCAAAAAGAAGACGGAATTAGAGCAGTTAATCAACGATATACACAGCTACCATTTAAATTATCATACCAGGGATATTTATCTTCATAGTTGTTGGGGAGATGATGAAGACGGGTTTGAGCGTGGTGTTGATTATCGGATGGCTACGACATTTGTCAAGAATTTGCATGTATTGTTGAATCAAAATGCGGAAGCTCCGATATTGGTTCATATGCATAGTGTGGGTGGCGAGTGGAATGATGGAATGGCGATGTTCAATGCTATTCGTTTTTCCACGGCACCAGTATCTATCTTAGCCTATGCTCAAGCATCATCGATGACTGGAATTTTATTGCAAGCTGCGGATTATCGGATTATCACACCTGATTGTGAATTTATGATCCATCATGGATCGATAGCTTTGAGTGATACGTCGATGGCAGTAAAGTCTGCGATTGATGTGAATGAACGTTCTTGCAAGAGAATGTTGGATATTTTTGCTCGTCGTGCGAAGACGGGCAAATTTTTTAAAGAACGTGGATACAATGAAACTAAAATTAGAGCATACATTGACCGTAAAATAAAAGACAAAGGCGATTGGTTTTTGAATGCCGAAGAAGCCATCTACATGGGCTTTGCAGATGGCATTCTTGGGACAGCGGGACACGAGACACCGGATCAATTGCGAATATACGAAAAATTTAAAGGCAAACTATGACGCAAAGAAAACAATATGATGTAGAATTAGCTCATTACGATATTTTGGCTCGAACTTATGCTACAGATGCATTTCAATTTGCTGGGTGTTCAAAAATATTAGATATCAATCCTTGGGAAACAGACGATTGGAAAGCTGATTTAAAGGTTAAATTTGCCGATGCCGATGCTGATGTTTGGTATAGATTTGAAGTAGAAATTAAAGAGTCTAGTATTGATTGGACATTGGAAAAATGTAAAAATTATTATTGCCCCTTTCCTAGAGCGACGGTTCAAGTTTTGGGTAGAAAAATTGATTTTTCTTATGAGGTATCAAAAAAAGGAACCCAACAACACCCGCCAGATTATTTTATTCTTTTTAATAAAGAAGGAACGTTGGGGGCATGGATTGCTTACAAAGATGCCGCAAATGCATCATGGAGATATGCAAAATGTAAAGGCAAAGCCAAGGAAAATATTGAAAGATTATATGAAGTCCCAAGAGATAAAGTTCTTTGGCTGAAAAAAGAGAATAATGTTTGGGAATACGGAAAAGATAAAAATCGAGATGATAATCAAAAAATAAAATGGCGTAAATTTAAATTACAAAAGGAGGCACATAATGTCTGAAAGTTTAGAATTTTTATTAACAGAAGAGTTTCAGGTTTTCTCGCAGAAGATCAAAGAAATTTTTGATCGCAAGAAAAGCAAACAAGATGAATTAAAGCAAATTTATGACAAAATCAAAGTGGAATTAAAAGCCATTGATGATGAAGCGAAAGCTTTACAACAAGAATGGGAAGCTTTCAAAGCAAGCAAAGGGACGACAGAATAATGGTCAATCATTGGTTGAAAAAAAAAGATAATGTTGTTGCTGAAGGCATACAATGGGGTTTGGCGTGCGGAGCTTGGGGTGTCGATGCAGGCGCAGAATATTTATCTGATAAAATAGCTGATCCTGATCGTGATTTATTGTTATCTTTTATTCCAGCAGAGCATAAAGCTGCTGCGGTTGAAGTATTGGATAGAATGCTTGATTGGGCTATTCAAGAGACATTGAATTACGAGGAATACAAAAAGAGTGATGAAGAATTTTTTGCACATGTGGATGCCATAAAAATTGAAGCTGAGCCTTTTTACTATCAGCGACAACTTATTCAAAATGAAGTTGTAACGATTGGCAATGATCGGTATGAAACTTGTTTCTCTGCAATGAAATACCTACCGGATGCAGGAACAATAATGGGTCGAGTGGCTGTAGGTGGAGTGCAAATCAATAGTTTTCAAATTGATGAAAATGGTAAATTTAAGTTTAAAGTGTCCGAGCCAATTGATGTCGAAAATTGCACTATTAATTATAAAACGGGTGAAATAAAAATATCTTGGCAGGCATGGCCCTCTTTCAGTACGTATATTGAACTTGACTACGAATGTGATATAGTAGAAGAAGCTTATAAGGAACCAAATAATGTCTAATTTCTGGATGGCGACTGAAGAAAATAAGCTTTTGCGACAACATGTTATTGATCTTGAAAAGAAAATCAAAGATCATAAAGCTTTAATTGTTGCACAAGCAGATGCGATGCATGAACAGGATAAAATCATTCATTCCTACCGCACCGAATGTGCTAAAATTAGTCAGTTGCTAATAGATAATTGTAAAAATTTAGATCAAAACGTGCATTTGTCAGATGCTGTTATAGTTCTAATTAATGAACGTGATGCAGAAGAAGATGCAGTTCATGATTTCATTGCTCAGGTAAATTCAAATTGGGATGGCGGCGGTTCTATTATCGACGGCATTAGATCAATTATAACATTGTTAAGTGGCTGACTGCTAATCATCCAAATTGGAATCCAGATAGAAAACAAATTGAAAATAATTTGTTTTTTAGAAAACGTTGTTGCGGATTAGTAATGGCCACATTGCAAGCAACAGGTCGTGTTAAAGATAATAAAACAGCAAGTATTTTGGGATATGATTACAAACAATTGCAGAAACATATTGAATCACATCCAAATTGGGATAATGTAAAAAATAACATTTGGCATGTAGATCATATTTTCCCTATAAAAGCATTTTTAGATCACAGCATTTATGATTTTAAAATCATAAATGCTCTTGACAATTTGCAGCCTTTATCGCAACATGCGAACAATGTTAAAGGTGCTAAATATTCCACTGTAGAATTTGTTAATTGGTTGAAACATAAAGGTATTTAAATTGGACATTTTTATAAAGAAGGGAGACGGAGTGAAGGATAAATGCGTTGGCTTTGAGCATTTACATCTTCACTCCGACTGATTATCCCCCGAAAGAATTTCTTTCGGGGGATAATCAAAATTGAATTTTCTCTACTCGACGGCTATGGGACAGTAGAAGAATATGCAGAACGTGCCAGACAAATAAATCAGCAATATCTGTGTATTTCCGATCATGGGGTGATGGGTTCTATTCCAAGACAAATTCGTGCTTGCGAAGAACATAAAATAAATCCCATATTCGCTTGCGAATTGTATGTCAACCCACAGCAGCCAGAATTAAAAGAAGGTGAAGCTGGTGGTGAGTTTGCCAAACAATTCGATCCCGAAGCTAAAAAACGATTCAGAAAATCGTATCATTTATTGGCAATAGCCTATACAGATGTAGGTTATTCTAATCTTGTTAAATTGTCATCATGGGGCTGGACGAAAGGTTTTTACTATCGTCCTAGAGTAAACCATGAACAATTGCTGAAATATAAAGAAGGGATCATTTTTACTAGTTGTTGTTACAACGGTGAAATTGGTCAAGCTTTCGACCGTGGCGGCGATGAAGCCGGGTTTGCAATGGTCGAAAAATACATGGCGATGTTTGGCAAAAACTTCTACTTGGAACTTATGTTCTTAGATTTTGCTAAACAAAAACCATTTGATGCCTTTATTATTCGGGCACATTTGAAATATGGCATTCCATTAATTATTACCAACGATTGCCATTACTGTCTGCAAGAAGATAGTAAAATGCAACGTTTGACCTTGATGGTGCAAACTGGGAAGACGATTCAAGATATCCAAAAAGCTCTTGAGGAAGATGAAACAGCAGATATGTTCGAACTACAGGATCAAAACCTGTGGATGAAATCTGAAGAAGAAATTACTGCCAAGTGGCGGTCACATTATAGTGACATTGTTGATTTCGATTTGTTGCAACAGGCTAAAAAGAATACAGTTGCAATTTGTGAATTAGCTAGGGGAGTGCAGTTAGATCGAACAATTAAATTGCCACAATTTGATTCCGCCGATCAGAAACTCAAAGAAGCCACAATTGCAGGATTTATACGTAGAGGATTGCCCCAACAGACCGATTACAGAAAAAGAATAGAAGAAGAATTGTCGCTAATTACTCAGAAAGGTTTTTCTTCTTATTTTTTGATTCAAAAGAAAATGACGGATGAAGCTCGTAGGAAATGCCCTGAATTACTAGGTTGGGGTGATGGGTCTGAAGCGGTTGGTCCTGGGCGAGGCAGTGTCTGCGGGAGTTTAGTGGCTTATTGTTTAGGAATTCATGATGTGGACTCTATTAAACATGATCTGTTGTTTTCTAGATTTCTTAGCCCTGCTCGTGGTGGTAAAACGTTGAAAACTAAATTTACATCAGACCCTATTTATATGGAACAAGTTGCAGAAAGTTGTCCTTTTTAATGATTTCTAACTTATGTTGCTAATTGGGATTGGAAATAAAAAAGCCCCTTGCGGGGCTTAGATTTATTTATTCATGAAGGCTTTCATAAATGCTCTTTGCAAAGCATCCTTTAGATGCTCGTGCGGGAGTTTCTTTTTCATTGGATTGACGTTTTGATCTGGCGATTCATCATCTTTTCCAAATGGATCAGAACCTTCTTCATCGTCATGACCTAGATCGCCATCTGATTCATCGTCGAAGTCGCCGTTTTCTTCTTCATCGTCATCTTCGTCAGTGTCATCATGTTCTTCGTCTGGATCAGTTTCTTCATCGTCATCGTCTTCTAATTCATCATCTTCTGGTTCGACTTTATCGTCGTCCATATCTCTATCGCCATCGGCATTTGCTTCGCCATTGCCCAAACCCATTGGGGGACCAACGGCTTCTAGTGCCATAGCACGGGCTAAATTACGGGCTCTTTTTTCGCCTTTTTCATCACCGAATAAACGAGTCAATTCTTTATAAGCTTCTGGATGTTCTAGAGCGGCTTCTAATAAACGACCAAGACTTCCGGCTCGTTTCATATCAAAAATAAGGTTTTCAATGAATTTCTTGTTCTTAGTGGAAAGAGCGGCAATATAGTGAATTGCTTCAGATGGATGGGGATGACCAGATTCATCAATCGAAACGGTTGGCAAGTTGTCAAATGTATCCCGAGATTGTTTAGCCATATATTTAGCAAATTCACTTGCTGATAGATCGCTGGTTTTGTTTAAAAACTGTTCGGTTTTGCTAAGCTTGCCACCTTTTGGCCAATCGCCGCCTAATTCTTTTCCAAGAGCGGTTAATTTAGAATTGCCGTCTTTCATATCAGGTTCGTATTTTAATTTGCTATCACCTAAATCGGCAAAACCACCTTTTTCTGCTTTTTGAGCAGCGGCATTACCATTGGCAGATTTATAAGGTGCTAGGTCGCCTTGTCCTTGACCTTTAGTTGGATTGTGAGGATCAGGACCGTCGTAATCGGCAACTAATTTTACTTTTGGCGATCCGACTAAACCACTTTTGGCATCGACGCCTTCTTTTCTTTCCTCGATATAATTCGTGAACTTTTTGAACATTTATTTTCTCCGTTACGGGTATTTATTTCATTAATGATGCAGCAATTACATAGACGAATATCCCTGGAACAATTCCAGTGCTTAAAGTAGCCAATACAACACCAATTCGGATGAAAAATGAATCGATTCCAGTGTATTGAGCTAAACTGCCGCAAACTCCTGCTATGACTTTATCAGTTGAACTCTTATTCATGATCCTCCTTGATTTATTATGTAGACTGTTGCTCTGCATTATCTATGAGAGAAACTGTGGATTTTCCCAGTTTCACAGCATAGATAGGAGTAACAAGAAATTTTTTTGGAGCCGCTTTACAAACTCAGTTTTTGGCGTATAATTGAACTACCCGACCGAAGAACGAAAGTTCCTAGCGTGGGGCACGTCAAAAGCAGAGAGAAAGCGGCGAAAGCGGCGAATGTGGGTTTCGGTTTTTCCGGCATTTGCGTTCTCCATTAAGAAAGCTCTTGACGAAAAACCGATTTTTGATAAGATGTGAGGACAATTGGACACGGGTAGAGGTTGAAAAAAGACTGTTGACACCTAGTTCATGACGCTAAAGTGCCCGCTTGCCTGGGCTTAACCGTAAGGCGGTGAAGACGACCGCAAGATAAGGGGATTAGAATGTCCAGATGGCGACTGGCTAGTGGAACATGAGGCGTCCTTTTGATGCAACTCCCCTGCCCCTAGAAATAGGTGGCGAGTGTCGAGGTGACCTGTTCAAGAGGCGATAAAATTATAATTTTATCGCCTCTTGAACGTAGGGGTTTGGTTTAATTTTGGGGCCGTACCGGCATCGATTCACAATGTAGTAATCAGATGGCGTGCAGTGGTTGGACGAAAGGCCACTTAAAAAATCGTCTAAGCCTTAACCGGCGAAACTCAGTATGCTCTCGCTGCCTAAGAAGTAGCGAGCAGGTTTAGGAAGCTCGTTGAAGGCGTCCGAAAACTTGTTGCAAATTTCAACTGGTTTTAGTTCACGCAGAGATACTAGAACGAGACAAAGATTCTGCTGGTTGCATTAAATCCTTAGCTTTATGTGGATTAATGCAATGAGATGCGAAAGCGAAAACAATAAGACACGCACGTAGAGGTCTTTTTATAAGTTGCAGAAGAAAGGGGTTCGATTCCCCTCGGCTCCACTAAACTCCGCTCGACTTTGCAAAGTCGAGCGGAGTTTTTTTATTTGAAATTTGTCCGCCTCCACTATATATTTTATATTTGGAGGTGGATATGATAAATTTAATTTGTGAAGTCTGCGGGAATGAATTTCAAAGAAGACCTGCGGAAGTAAATCGGAGTAAAAAAAATAGTCGAAAAATATATTGTTCTTTATCATGTGCAGGCAAAGCCAATGCAGATAATTTCGGAGATAAAAGAAACAAAGATGTTTCGAAATTAAAAAAAGGACATGAGTTAGATGAGTTCTCTGCTTTTCGATGTTTGTTTAATTCTTGCAAGAGGCATTCACAATCAAGATCAGACAAAAGAGAATTTTCTATTACATTAACTGATTTGAAAATACAATGGGACAAACAAAAAGGTCTTTGTCCTTTTACTGGTTGGAATTTATTTATTCTTCCTACAACAAACAGAAGATTTAGTATTCCGACAAGACCAGATCAAGCAAGTTTGGATCGTATTGATAGTTCTAAAGGATATGTTAAAGGTAATGTTCAGTTTGTTTCTTTGATTGCACAATATGCGAAGAATGGCTGGGATGGGGAGGAAGTTGTAAAATTTTGTCGTGCAGTTGTAGAAAATGACGCCACCCGTTCATAACTATGATGCACGAAAAAGGGTCACAAAATAAAGTAATGGGGATGCACAGTTAGGATGCAAATTAACAAAAGAATAGGAGGCGCATGCCGCATTACAATGGGATGGGTGGGAGTTTTGGTGAGGAATACGATGATGATGACGATGATGACAAAGAATTATTGCAACTAATCGAACAGGCTAAAAAAAGTTACATGCAATATCAAAAAGAAAAAATCCTTCGACAATTTCATGGGTCAGATTTTTTCACATGTTCAGAATCAAGTTTGGCCATAAAAAATGCCCTGAAGCAAGCAGAACTCGATTTCCATAGAAAATATGGAATTTGATGAAGAACGATGAGCAGCAGAAACGAAGAATATTTTCCACATTATTCTTACGGTCGGATACTTTATGATCCCCGTAAGTCTGATCCTAAATTATATGAGCCTTGGTGGTCACTCGTTATGTGTGATCGAGGCATCATTGATTTTTATTCTTGGCTTTGTTTGAAATGGGGCATGCCTATTGACAAAGCTACCGCTTGGGGTCCGCACATTAGTTGGATTAAAGGCGAAGAACCAATTAATAAACATCTTTGGGGTTTCAAACACGAAAAGATAAAATTTTATTATAGCAATATTGTTCGTTGTGATAATAAAATGCATGCATGGCTCGATGTTTGGTGTCCGCAACTTTGGGTATTTAGAAAGGAATTAGGTTTGCCTGAAAAAGCATTCAACTTCCATTTGACGTTGGGGAGATTGCGCTAAAGTCTTCTAAAGTTTGGGGTTACATTTGACGATATACATGGTATAATCGGCAAACAACATTTCAAATTTTGGAAAGATTTATGGCACCTGAATACAACGCATCACATATTTCTATTCTCAAAGGCTTGGAAGCTGTTCGTAAGTCACCCGGCATGTATGTCGGTGATACCGATAAAAAAGGCTTCCACCATTTAATTTGGGAAATCGTTGACAATTCTGTTGACGAAGCAATGGCGGGATTTTGCACTGAGATATTTATCCATGTAGCAAAAGACGGAGAAACGATCAGTGTTGAAGACAATGGTCGTGGCATCCCCGTTGATATGCATCCCACTGAAAAACGATCAGCATTAGAAGTAGTTTTAACTACTCTGCATGCTGGTGGTAAATTTGGAGAAGCAGGCGGCACCTATGAAGCTTCTGGTGGGCTCCACGGCGTAGGAGCTTCTTGTGTAAATGCTTTATCTGATAGTTTAATTGCTGAAGTATGTCGAGAAGGCTGGCTTTATCGACAAAAATATTCCATCGGCAAACCCTTAACAAAAGTCCTCAAAGTCGAGGAATGTAAAAAGGGAAAACATGGAACAAAGATTACATGGCATGCCGATAAAGATGTATTTAAAAATGGGGTGAAAACCGACGACACCTTAGTCATTCGCAGAATACGTGAAATGGCTTTTTTGAATCGTGGTTTGAAAATATCTTATCAAAATGATGCCACTGGCTGCAAAGAAACGTTTCATTCAACAGGCGGTATCGCTGATTACACGAAATATCTTTGTGAAGCTAAGACCGCTTGTTATCCTGCTGAAGTAATTTATGGCGAAGGTAAAGTTGATCTCACTTCACGTCCAGGTTCTTGCCAAGTTCAATTCGCTTTATTGTATTCAGAAGAAGATGATGAATCGGTTGTTTCTTTTTGCAATAACATCATTACTTCTGATGGTGGCACGCACGTAACTGGTTTCAAAAATTCATTGACCCGAGTTATTAATACGATTGCCAGAAACAATAAATTGCTAAAAGACAACGCTAGTAATTTAAATGGCGATGATATTCGGGAAGGTCTTACGTCAATTGTTAGTGTTCGATTTCCTAGACCTGAATTTACTTCTCAAACAAAAACTAAATTGGGAAGCACCGAAATTGAAACGGCTGTGAGCAATGTTGCCACAGCGGCTTTGACTAGTTATTTCGACAAAAATGCTGGAGTTTTGAAGAAGATTGTTGAGCGAGCTATTCTTGCTCAAGAGGCACGCACAGCTTCTAAACGCAGTGCTGAATTAGTTAAACGAAAAGGAATCCTTGGCAAAAACAATCGCATGCCAGGAAAACTCTACGATTGCAATACTGAAAAGAAAGAACTTTCAGAATTATTCATTGTGGAGGGCGATAGTGCGGCTGGGTCAGCTAAAGATGGTCGTGATCCCGAATTGCAGGCTATTTTGCCAGTGCGAGGCAAAGTCATCAATGCTGAGAAAAATGATATTGCTGATTTGCTAGAGAATAAAGAAATCAATGCGTTGATTGTGGCGATTGGCACAGGCATCAAAGATAATTTTGATTTAGCTCGATTGAGATACAATAAAATCATTATCATGGCAGATGCCGATGATGACGGTTGTCATATTGCGACATTGTTGTTGACGTTCTTTTATCGCTATATGCGACCGTTGGTTACGGGTGGTCATATTTATTTGGCACAACCTCCACTTTTCTGTATTGAATCCGGCAAACAGAAAAGCTATTGTTGGACTGATAAAGAAATGACAGCAGCGGTTAAAAATGGCAAAGTAAAGATTGTGCGGTTTAAAGGGCTTGGCGAAATGGACGCCGAACAACTCGCAGAAACTACTATGCAACCTGAAACTCGACGTTTAATTAGAATGCAAATTAATGATGTGGGTGAATCAGAACATATGGTTTCTGTGTTGATGGGCAGCAATGTTCAATTGCGAAAAGAACATATCATCAATCAAGTAAATAGTGTGGTGAAAAAATGAGTTGGACGGCAGTTTACATGCCAGCAGGCCAATCAGATCGATCACGCTCTGGCTTTGACAACGAAGATGCTGCTTGGGATTGGATTCACGAAACTCAAATGTGCGAGTCTTGTACACGATCTTATAAAGAATATGCGGCTGGTGATGAAGATGCTTATTTCGGTTGTGATGGCGAATGGCTTGTCATGAAAACTGAAGATTATTTGGAAGCCGGAACTCTTCCTGATTTGTTGAAAGCTGCCGGTTATAAACGTGTGGAAAAATTAGGTGATTTATGAGCAAAACGACAGCAGATCAACATTTAGCGGAAGAAGAATTAGCTTCAGCTTTAGATTCTAGATTCACGCAATATGCGTTCATGAGCTTGGAAGATCGGGCTTTGCCTGATGCCCGAGATGGCTTGAAACCATCGCAGCGTCGTGTATTGGTTGCCATGCACGATTTGGGACTTTCAACAGGCTCAGCTACAGAGAAATCTGCTAAGATTTGCGGCGATACAAGCGGCAATTATCATCCTCATGGTGAAGCGGTTGTTTATCCAACCATGTATCGTTTGGTGCAAAGTTGGGTTTTGCGATATCCATTGTTAACTGGGCAGGGTAATTTTGGAAATCCTGACGGCGATCCACCTGCTGCCATGCGTTACACTGAGAGCAAGCTTTCTCGGTTTGGCGAAGCCATGTTGGCAGATTTGTCAGATGATGTTGTGCCTTATGTGCCCAACTATAATGAAAAACGTAAAGAACCAACCATTCTTCCAAGTTTGCTTCCCAATTTATTGGTGAACGGTTGTGAAGGAATTGCTGTTGGTTGGGCAACAAAAATGTTGCCTCATAATCTCAGAGAAATTGCTGTTGCAATTAGAAAATATATTGAAAATCCTAACATCACAGCCGAGAAGCTGTTAAAGATCATGCCTGGACCGGACTTTCCGACAGGCGGGAAGATGTTGGGACAAGAAGGCGTTCTAGATTACTATAAGACAGGTCGGGGTCGGATTACGCTTGAAGGCACTTATGTTATTGAAAAAGATGCCAAAGGCATTTTTCGCATTATTGTAACTGAATTGCCTTATCAATCGAGCCCTGATGAATTGTGTGTTCGTATCAAGCAGTTGGTGGATACCGATAAAATCGTTGGCATCTCAGATTTGAAAAACTTGTCGTCTAAGAAGACTGGCATTCGAGTTGTCATTGAAGTCGCCAAATCTGGCAACGCTAATTTAATTTTGAATCAGTTGCTCAAGCAAACGTGTTTGAGAAAATTCATTTCGGTCAACCAAACGGTATTGATTGATGGCAAAGTAGTTCCAGAAGCTAGTTTGATTCAGTTGTTAAAGGCTTTTGTCGATCATCGCACTGAAATTCTTACTAAGAAATTCACGGCTGAATTGGCTCGGGCTTTGGCTCGTATTCATATCCTTGAAGGTTTGATTGGCATTTTCGATGTATTAGATGCAGTCATTAAGTTGATTCGTGCATCGGATGATCCAGAAAATGATTTGCTGGCAAAAAAATATGTAAAAACCATTGAGCAAGCCAAAGCAGTGTTGTCGTTGACGCTACGTCAACTGTCCAAACTAGAAGTCAAGAAGTTGACTGAAGAATTGAATAAGTTGAAGGAACGAGTTACTTGGTTGAAGATGGTTTTGAAAGACCCTGGGGAAATTGCCAAGTTAATCATTCAAGAGCAAGAAGAGATTGCCAAAAAACTCGGGGATGAACGTCGGACTCAATTGGTCCAAGATGTTGAAGAAATTGCCGATGAGGATTTGGTCAAGGATGAACAATTGTTGATCTCGTTGACAGGCGATGGTTATGTTAAATCGGTGCCATTGGAAAACTATAAAACTCAACAACGGGGCGGCATGGGCTCAATGGCTGTCAGCAAATCTGATAAGCCAGAAAACATTTTTGAAATGTTTGAGAGCAATAGTAAGAGTTTGGTGATGTTCTTCACCAATCGTGGTTTGGTTTATCAACGAAAAGCCTATGAAATTCCACAGGGCTCAAAAACAGGCAAAGGACTTCACGCTAGTAATTTGTTGAGTTTGGCTGCTGATGAATTTGTCACGAATATGGTTTCGGTAAAAAGTTTGGAGCAATCAGGGTTCCTAGTTATCGTTACCACGAATGGCGTCATTAAGAAAAGCGAAATTAGTGAATACGACACCACTAGAAAAAATAGTGGTATTACGGCGATTGTGTTGGGTATGGGCGATTGTGTTGCTTTTGCTTGTGTGACTGATGGCAAACGAGACGTGTTTATTACGACTGCCAAGGGGCAATGTGTCCGTTACAATGAGAAGATCGTTCCGATCCAAGGACGAGCAACAAGAGGTAGTCGTGCTTTGAAATTGGATTTAGATGATGCTGTTGCCCAAGTATTTACTTTAGACGCTAAAGACGTACCAGATATTTTGGTGGTCACAAGCGGCGGTTATGGCAAACGAACTTCATCGAAAGAGTATCGTGCTTTGACCAATCGACAGGTTAAAGGCTATAGTGTGATTAAAAAGAATACTTTGGTTAAAAATGGTGATGTGGTAGGGGCTTGTGCGGTCTCGAAGGGCGATTGCTTGTTGGCTTTGACTTCGGCGGGCAAATGTATCCGAATTGATTCTCATGACATAAGAGAAACAGGAAGAACCACTAGTGGAGTTAGAATCATCAAGTTGGATTCGAATGAGAGTGTCGTTAAAATGGCAAAGGTATCAGCAGAATGAGTGATGATATTTTTCATTACATGTATCCTTACATGCATGTAATGATTTTGGATGAAAATAAGCGTGAGTGTATTCCCAAAAACGAAGGGCAAGGGGCAGGTTGTTGTCTTTTGCCTTTGACCGAGAGCGGCGAACTGCATTCTAATTATCTTGTCGAATACAAAACGGATTCTATCCTCAACATTGCGACGGCGTATCGTATTGGTCCAACGTCATTTGAAGTTCAGCTAGGTTCCCACAAATTAACATTTGGGGCGATTGATTCCAATGTTTATTCCTATGTTGGCACGGCTCGTCATTCAGATGCTGATTTTGATTTTGGCTTAGTGGAGGTTGGTTTCGCTCAAAGCCTTGCTGATTTATTTGCAAAAGAACACATTGTTGTTGTTGGTTGTGAGCCTGAAATGCATTATCATTATCCAACACCTCGGTTGGATTTTGAAAATTCTGACTCTATTTTTATCACAGGCGGCATTGGTGATATTTTTGCCTTGGATAGTTTTTTCAGCGATGCTTTTAGAAGCAAGCTTAAAACTGTTTATTATGCCACTAAACAACATTCTATTATTCACAATTTAATCAGTGCCGTATATGATGTTGAGCATGTCATTGTTTGGGATGATTGGAGAAATTTTTCCAATTTCAAATATAAACAGGATTGTTTAGATTTGATTCCGAATCCTTCGGAGGGATTACTGCAATCGTTGGATTGCAGTATTTTCAATGTGTTCCCTCAAATCACCGCAGGCAATTTAACATATAACAATTCGAGTTGGCTTAAAGAGGCAAATTCGGCAGATGATTATGTGGTAATTTGTCCATATGCCAGCGGCAGTTTTAGAAATGCTGATGGATCACCTTGTGAAGTGACCAGGAATTTTGATGATGCTGATTGGGCTTCTGTTTTATCATTTTTGGAAGATAAACAAGTTCAGGGATATGTTTTAAATGATAAAAAAGAATCTATCCCCACGCATTCTAGTTTAGTAGATTTATCGGGTCAGACGAGTATGTTGGAATCGATTGAATTATTGAAAAATTGCAACCGATTTATGGGTGCTGATAGCAGCATGTCGGTCTTGGCGTCAAAGTTGCTGCCGGTTGATCGCATGTTGGTTAAGGTAGTTTTATTGCATGGGATTCGTTGGAAAAGAGTTTATTGGGCACCGCAGCAGAACTTTTCATTTTTGAAGTCTCGGATTGACACAAAGTATTTAAGTTGATATTGATTTTTGTTTTTGATTTTAATAAAATTAGGCTATGTCATTACAAACAGAAAATAAAGAGCTAAATAAAATTTTGGCATCCGAAGTAGCGAAGGTTGTTAAAGCTAAAATTAAAGCTCCACGTCCTTACGAATATGACGCACCAGATGAAGAAGAAGAATCTTCGGGCGCATATCAACAATGGACTTCGACAGACAATATCAAATTCTTTCCTGCGGGAAGAACTTATGATGAACTTGGCCCGGCTTTATGGGAGCCAAAGTATTGTCCTAATCGAGGCTATTTTCTTGAAAAGGTAGATTGCAATACAGAGGGTTTGCTGGAATTTCCAGAAACAAATTCTCAACGTGTTGTTGCTGAAATTCAAAAATTTTGGGAATTAGAAGCTAAGTTTCGAGAAAATAAATTGCCCTATAAACGAGGCGTTATTTTATGGGGTCCACCGGGCAGTGGCAAAAGCAGCACCATCAAATTAATCCTGCGGGATGTATTTGAGCGTAATGGGATTGCCATTAAATTTGGTGTGCCCAATATATTTATTGAATGTATTCGTGTTATTCGCACAATTCAAAAAGATACCCCATTAGTTGTATTAATGGAGGATATTGATGCCACGATTGAAGAATGGGGAGAAACTGATGTTCTCAACATTCTAGATGGCATTGAATCAATTGATAAAGTTGTTTATTTGGCAACAACGAATTATCCTGAAAAACTAGGACCACGAATCATTAATCGTCCTAGTCGGTTTGATCGTCGTTACAAAATGCCGCATCCTAAAGAAGCTTCTCGTCGTCTTTATTTCGAGCATTTGTTTAAAGATAAGACGCACGATTATGATCTTAATCGCTGGGTGAAAGATACGGCGAAAATGTCAGTTGCTCATTTGAAGGAGTTATATATTGCTGTTTGTATTTTAGGTGATCCATATGATGGGGTCATTAAAAGCTTAAAGAGCATGGTGGAAGAAAAAGTATCTTCTGAGGAAGACGATAAAAACAATTTTGGCTTTACCCATTTTGAAGGCAAAGATAAAGATGACTAAATTATCTATTGGTGTTGGCGAATCTTATTATGAGCGTGATATCATTGATGATATTTATAGCCACACACAAGAGGTAATGCGATCTGTTAATCGGCTACTTCAAGCACATGGGTTGCAATTTGTAGAGGTTGAAGATAATGATCTAGAACATGTTGAATATGAGTTGAAAAAAGATGCTTAAATTCGTAAGATCAGGGGCTCAAAGTGGTGCCGACATTGCAGGGTTAGCGACTGCTAAGAAGTTTGGTTTGCCTACGGGCGGCATTATGCCCAAGGGTTGGATTACAACGGATGGTCCTAAACCGCAATATGAGAGCCTTTATGGTATTGTAGAACACGCTTCAGCTAGTTATGTCCCCAGAACATATCAAAATGTTAAAGATGCCGATGGGACAATTCGTCTTGCTTTTAATTTCCAATCACCGGGTGAAATTTGCACATTAAAAGCCATTGAACAATATAAAAAGCCACATATCGATGTGGATTTGAATGATCCTCGTCCGGCGCAAGAAGTAGTGGATTGGCTTTTAGAAAATAATATTGAAACTCTTAATGTAGCTGGCAATGCCGAAAAGACTTATGGCGGCACGAATGTAGCTACTTCTGAATATTTAACCGAAGTTTTTAAACTACTCGGTTTATCTGCAATCTAGTCTAGGCAGACTTTAGATTCTTTGATATTCTACTTCCATAAGGAAAAATAAATGGAAGTAGATGTTAAAAGCGTTTTGTTTCACGCTTGTCGTGATCGTATGGTTGCCTTGGGGTTAACCCAAGGGAATTTTGTTGATCGACTCACATCAGAAGTCAAAGAAATTGAAGCTTTGATGGAGTTTGAGTATTTTTATGATCTATATAAAAAGAAATGTAAATTCGCCAAGAATGAAAACAATTTATTCTTTGCTTATCTTTTGGGTTTAGTCGATGATTTTGATATCGATGAACCTCCAGTTTATGTTCAAGGTGAATTTCCAGATATAGATATGGATTATTTGCCTGTAGTTCGGGATTATCTTAAAACCGAATGGGCATTAAAAGAATTTGGCGTCGATAACGTTTGTGCTATTGGCAATTACACAACGTTCGGCATCAAATCATCTTTAATTGACATGGCTCGGGTGCATGGCAAAGATCGTAGTGAAGTCTTAAAACTTACTACTAAAATGGGTTTGAAAGATGATGACGGCAATGCTTTGACTTGGGACAAAGCATTGGAGCAATATCCTGATTTAAAGAAATATTGTGAAGAAAATCCAGACGTAGCAGAAGCTGCCAAGAAGCTATTAAATCGTAATCGTGGCACTGGTATGCATGCGGCGGGTCTCATCATATCTAGCCGCCCTATAGATACATTGGTTCCGTTAGTTCGTGGTAAAGATGGGGCTCACGTTTCTGCCTTCGTTGAAGGTTTGCACGGGACGGATTTAGGTCCATTAGGATTGATTAAATTCGATTTATTGGCCATTATAAACCTCTTGCAGATTGCAAAAGCTTGTAAAATTATCAAAGAACGACATGGTATCGATTCTATTTGTGCCATGCCAGGACAATCAGATTGGAGCGATACGGCTTATTTGAATGATCCAGCCGCATTAGCTTTGGCTAATGAAGGTAAATTGAAATGTATATTCCAATTTGACAGTGAGGGCATTCGAGAATTAGTGCGGCGTGGTGGCGTTGATTCATTTGACGATTTGGCAGCTTATTCGGCACTGTATCGCCCTGGTCCGATGGGCTTGGGAATGCATGATGTTTATGTATCTCGTAAACGGGGTTATGAACAATATGAATTGCATCCTGTGTTGCAACCTATTTTAGGTTCGACCTATGGTGTTATGGCATTCCAAGAACAATTGATGAAGATTCTGCGTGTAGTTGGGAATGTTCCCGATATGCATTGCGAAATTGTTCGTAAAGCCGTATCTAAAAAGAAAATCAAGATATTTGGTCGATACAAAGAAATGTTCATTAAAAATGGACAGAAGACTTTGGGATGGACTGAGGCACAAGTTCAAGGATTATGGGATCAAATTGAGGCATTTGCTGATTACGGATTCAATAAAAGTGTGACCAAAGGAACTTTAGTTCCAACTGATAAAGGATTGAAGAAAATAGAAGATTTTGTCCCTGGTGATATTGTTTATTCTGTGAACGAACAAGGCGAAACTATAAAATCACCTGTTGTGGCTTTACATAATCATGGGATTATAGAGGGTTATGAAGTAACATTTGATGATGGATATTTAATAATTTGTAGTTTAGATCATAAATTTTTAACTCCAGAAGGACAAATTTCTTTACGAAAAATTTGCAGAACACGCTCTACTATATATAGTGACCCTAACTATAGGAGCGTGGATGAAAAATATATGGACGACTCGGTGCGGACAAATTGTGAATTCTCAAAGAATGATGTATGCTCATCACAAGTCTTGCGAGAAATGTATCCGAACGGCTTGGAAGAAAAAACCCAATGGAGAAACAATAGTTCATACGGCAAGATGTGGAGAAACTTTTGTAACTTGGAGATTGCGAGAGGCTCATTTAAAGACCTGCTCCAAATGCAACATTGTCAAAGCCGAAAATATTCGGATCAAAATGGAGAAGTTAAATGCAGACAATTTGTCTCCCGAAAGGAAAGCAATTTTTTCCGAGACAGCGAAGAAGACTTCTTCGAGACCAGAAATATTGGCTGCTCGGGCGAAACAGTTGAGCGAATGGCGAAAAAACAATCCAGAGAAGTTTGCCGCCTGCACCGAAGCAGCTTGGAAAAGTTCCAAACGATCAAGAATGGAACAGTGGTTGAAAGCAACTTTGGGATGGGAGATGTCGAAAATTCGATGTGGGGAATTTCGCAAACAAGTGGATTTTGTGAAAGACCATGTTTGGATAGAAATCGATGGTCCTCATCATTTCAAAGAGACGTGGCCTGTGAAATGGAACAGACCTTGGAGTATTATTCAAGAACGGGATCAAATGCTCAAAGAAGAAGCAATTTCCCGCAAGAATATAACTTTAATCAGAGCAGGTATGGAATGTTTCAAATCGTCAAATGGAGCAATGAAGGAAGAGTGGTTCCAGGTTCTAACTTACATGCTGGGATATCCGATACCAGGAATTTGGTGTCTAGGAAAATTGTACGAGTCCGTGCCGTGGGCAAACGACAAATGTATGATCTTGAAGTTGCCTGCCCAACGCACAACTTTATATTGCCCACAGGAATTATAACATCAAACAGTCATTCTGTTGCCTATGCGTATATTTCTAGTCGTTTACTTTGGTTGAAAGCTCATTATCCTTTGGAATTTTTTACGGCGACTTTGAGTTGTGAAAAAGATGCTACGAAAATCAAGGGATACCGACAAGAGGCGGAAAGCATGGGTATAAGTATTGGGCGTGTCACGCTCAATAAATCAAAGGTTAAATTTGATATTACCGATGACTCCATTTATATGGGTTTTGCTAATATAAAAGGCATTGGTGATGAAGTCGCTGAAAAGATAGTAGCCAACCAACCTTATTCAGGTTTCGAAGATTTTCTACATCGTTTCGGCACAGATGCCAATGTGGTAAAAGCTTTAATTGCTTTGCGTATTTTTGAGGATGATGAGCCTGTTCAATTATATGAATATTATGAATATTACAAAGCAGCACATAAAAAATTCATGGATGCTCAAAAAAGAGCGGCAGATAATCGGAAAAGGCTTATCATAGAAACAGAAGCTATCTTGTCGCCGATGGAGGAAAAATATACCGGACCAGAAGGCGAAGAAGATTTATCTCCTAGAAATAAATGGCTCTTAATGTTTTTGGCACTTAAAGGTAAGATGCCGACTAAGCAGGTAACTGAATTCGAAATAAATCCAAAATATGAGAAAGTTTTAACATGGGGTGCGGAGTTTGATTTAGAAGAAGATTTCCACACAGAGATGCAGGCTGCGCAGGATGCAGAGTGCCCTTGGCATAGTATTAGTGCAGAGGATATGAAGGCGTTATGGAAGGCGGTTCAAAAATATAAAAGATCGATAGCTAATTCTAATAAAGAAGTTATTATTGATCCTTTAGAAGGATTTATACCGAGTGGCGTGTTGACTGCGGACATGAAAGAGCTTTTGTGCGAGGTGCCGCAGGTAGCTGAAAGTAAATATTATGGATTTAGTTGGAAACACTTATTAGAGAGCAGTCCAGATTTCCAAGGCGACAGAGCATTTTCTGATTTTGAAGAAGACGAGACTGTTTCGGTTCGTGCTTGTGAGCTACATGTTGTGGAACGCCCTAAGCGAAAAGAATCGAAAAATAAAAAGACAATTTATTACACGGTTTTAGTTGAAGATGCAAATTCCAAGTCGCAAACTATTACATTCTGGTCTGACGACTATGATAGATTTAAAGAAGAATTAGAATATTGGGAAAACGATGTTAGAAAAGGCAATTATTTAAGCATTCGTTTGAAAAAGCCAGAGGGTGGTTGGCAATCATATACTTTTGATGCACCTTCTAAACAAAATCGTTGGAAGGAATTGCCAAAAGAAAAAGACAAAGATCATCGTATTGTGGTTATGGCTAGACCGACAATATTGGATGAAACGGAAGCATTCCAGCCAATGAGTTACCCCAATCAACTTATCAATCTTGGAATTAAGGTGTTAGAAGTATGACTGAACCTGAATTAATTATTGATGAAACGAATTTTAGTAAATATTTTTTCGATGTCAGAAATCATACTTTACAAAAAGGTCAAATTATGGTTAGATATTCAGCAATAGCTGAATTCGTATCTAGCAATGAAAAGAAACAAATGATTGACTTGTTGCATATGCCCAATAAAGGTGTGTCAGCCTCTCAAATCATGAAAAATTTGTTGTATGCAACTGAAGGCGATTCAATTCGTATTCCTCGTGAAATAGCCGAAGACATGGCGAATGGCATGACTAGAGAGCAGGTTTTGGAAAAACCTTATAAATACAAAATGGAAATATTTTATTATTGTGATCCTAAGTATCTTCCGGCTGATCCTCATTGGGACAGCATTTCTTTACTTAATCTTTGAGGTGTATTGTGGCACTAAAATTGAAAAATTTTTCTGATAGCAAATTTGATTTCGAAGAACTTAATTTGTCTTATTACAACACACGTAGAAGTGGTAGTTTTGCGTTGTTGGCAGGCAAGAAAAAAGCTAAAGGAACGGTTTCGGGTTGGATGAAATGTCGAGATGCGTTTCAGACTGAATCTTACAGAATAGATAAGTTCTTGTATTGCAGTGAAAAAACCAGATTGAAAAATATTGCCGCATTTATTCAACACATTGAAGATAAATTAGATGTAACGCCAAAAACAGAATTCGGTCCAACGAATCAAGAGGATGTTGTGTGGGTTAAACCGTCGAGATGGTGGACTAATTTTTCTATGCGACGTTCTTTGTTCACTATTTTATTGCGAGCGGGGAAAAAGTTTAACAGAAAGACTTTTAATGTGCCCGATGTTATTGAAGGTCAAGTGTATTTGAAAAATACAGCGTATGCTGTCAATTGGTTTTTGGAAGGCAATACTAGCTATCGTGGGAAAATGACTGGTTGGTATAATCAATTTTATTATGGGGCTATGAGTGGCAAAGCACCCAGCCAGAAGAAAGTTCGAGAATTGTTAGTAAAACCATAATTTCATAACTATATAAATTATTATGAAAGATCAAGATTACAATGACTTCGAGAAGTGGCAGGCAGATTGGGATGCCGCTTTAAAAACCGATGCCTT
>Ga0315294_10001234_pt1 | contig 27704 bp, 23 predicted proteins | sample YL17G13_40_MG_FD_203626 | JGI IMG/M metagenome (GOLD analysis project Ga0315294, IMG submission 203626) | Sediment microbial communities from Yellowstone Lake, YNP, Wyoming, USA - YL17G13_40 | ecosystem: Environmental > Aquatic > Freshwater > Lake > Sediment | place: USA: Wyoming | collected... | reverse complement strand
CCGGAGAGCCGTTATCCGAAAACGCGGACCTACCTCCTGAACTTCTCGCGGCAGGCGTTGGCGTTTTTCGATTACTGGCTGGACCATCAACGCTGGATTCCGTTCACGACGAACATCGCCGAGTCGGGCTTCAGCCGGGTGGTGAATCGAATCAAGCGGGTCGGTCGCCGCTGGAGCGAGCCCGGGCTCCTGAACTGGTTGACGATCGCGATGCGCAAGATCTTTCATCCCGCGTTGTGGACGAGTCTGTGGCGCCAATATCTGCGGCTTCATCGCAACTTGCATCTCACCGCCCTAATCTCCGAATACCGGTGGATCAATGCCATCACGTAACTTTGGAACAAGCTCTAAAATTAACAAGGAATAGAGGCAGAGTCAACTAGGCTGAGTTCATTACCTCAAGCGTCCCAAATTAGTAATTAAACCCCTCCCCGTATCAAGCCGTTGTCACAGACCTCTTTTCCGGCGGACGCTGTGGGGACACCACGGCAGACGCAAGAACAGAGGTCTGTTTTTGTGCGAATTGACAGGGATTCTTCATTGGAATATATTCACTTAGGGGTATAATAGATTATTGCTTAAGTTATGCTGCATGCAGCCGACGCCAATCTCACCTAAGTTAAACTTCGTTGTATCGATAAGGGGATCATAATTGCCGTCTGGTTATAGTGAAGCCTTCTCCCGAATCCTTATTGACAAGGCGCTCGAAGCAAGCGAGTGGAACCTGCTGGACTCTAAACAATTCCGGTTTGAATATAATACTGTAACCGGCCGGGCCGATTATCTCCTTCTGGACAGTTACGGCCGAGTGCTGTGTGTGCTCGAAGCCAAGCGCGAAGATCGCGACCCTTATGACGCCAAGGAGCAGGCCCGAGGCTACGCCGAGAATCTAAAGGCTCCGTTCATCATCCTATCCAACGGTCGGGAACACTGGTTCTGGAACTACGAACGGGCAGACCAGCGCGATGCTTATCGTATTGAACGCTTGCCTTCGAGGGACGACCTTGACCGGGTCCGGCTGAAAAACCTCCAGCCTCCACGACCGCTAATGAGCGAACCCATCACGCCAGAATACATACGACACCTTAAATATGACCTCACGCTCCGTCGCTACCAAATCCGGGCTATGGATGAGGTCGCGAAGCTCTTTGACTCGGACGCTCGCCGCAAGTTCCTCCTCGAAATGGCCACCGGCACCGGAAAGACGCTCCTGTGTGCCGCCCTTATCCGTCGCTTCCTCATAACCCGAAACGCCGAACGCGTCCTGTTTATCGTGGACCGAATCGAGTTAGCGAAGCAGACGATGGAAGATTTCGCGGTCGTCCTCCCGGAGTTTTTGCCGGTTATCTTCAAAACCGCCCGCCGCACCGGTGAATTGCTTGGCGCTTCAGTCGTCGTTGCCACCATCCAGTCCCTTATGATTGACCGTCGTTACCGAGAAGAGTTTACGCCCTTCTATTTTGACCTCGTCATTAACGATGAAGCACATCGGTCGATTTACGGAGACGCCCGCGAGGTAGTTCAGTTCTTCCAGGCCACGCGCATCGGTTTGACGGCCACGCCTAAGGCATATCTAAAGAATATCAATGTCAAGGAGCTGGAGGCCGCCAACCCGAAGGCTCTTGAGGCACGCCAGCTTCGCGATACCTATCATTACTTCGGCTGCGAGCCCGGATTTCCGACATTCCGCTATGACATCATTGACGCCGTCAAGGACCCCGAAGGCCCGTTCCTCTGCCTGCCAAAAATCTTTGACCTGCGTTCTGATATCACTACCCAGGCGCTCGCGGAGACCGGCTGGGCGGTCTATGTCAATGAGCAAGAAGAAAACTTCAAGATTCAGGACCTTGAACGGAAAATATTCACGCCGGCACGGAATCGCCTCATGTGCGAAGCATTCCTCAAAGAAGCCCAGAAAGACCCTGCCGGAACCATCGGCAAGTCAATCGTGTTTGCCGTGAATCAGACTCACGCGACGAACCTCACGAAGATTTTCAACGAGTTGCAGCCCGGTATCGCTGTAACTATCACGTCCCGCATCCCAGAAGCCTCCTACATTTCCAAGGAGTTCCGTGACGGCAAGCGTTCCGAGCGTATCGCTGTCTCTGTAGACATGCTCTCCACCGGCTACAACTGCCGTGACCTGCTCAACATCGGCCTGCTGCGTCCCATCTTCTCACCAACCGAATATGTCCAAATCAAGGGTCGTGGGACCCGCCTCTTCACGTTCAGAATCGGCAATACCGAGTACGAGAAGAAGAACTTCTTCGTCCTCGACTTCTGCGGGGTCGCCGAGTATTTTGAGGACCAGTACGACTATTCGGCCCCTCTCAAGCTCCCGCAGGCGAAAAAGGAACCAAAGCCCTATCCTCTCGGGGGTACAAAGCCAGGATTCATCCAGGGAGTTCCCGATTCTCAACCGGAATCACAGGCTCCATCCCACGAAATCCCCGTCTGGGAGGGTCGCGATATAATGGTCAGCCGTGAGGTTATTGAAGTCGGGCCGGATGGCGAGAAAGTTGACGTGATGACCTTCCGTGGTTCCTTCGAACGTGACGTCAAGAATTTCACCGAACAAGATATGGAGATGGAGACGGCAGTCGAGGAAGAAGACGATGATGCCGTCGAGATAATCGTGAACGAGCGTTTCTTCCACAGGCCAAAAATGTTTTACTCACACGACAAACTCGTCGCCTCCTACGGAGTGCCTGCGCCGACACCGGCGTTCATCTATAATGCGGTCGGGAAAAGGCCGCTACCTACAAAGGATGAAATCATCTCTGATGTCGTCGATTCCATCGCCGCCCGGTTCAATCTCCGTTATAACGAGCAGAAATGGCTCGACGCGACTACACAGTTGCTCGTGGAAAACCCAGATGCGCTTCGAAGGTTTATGTCCGGAGACATGACCATTTTCACATCCAGCCAGTTCAACCAACTCGGCGGCATCGCCGCCTTGGCTCAGTTCGAAGGTCGCGAACAAGTTTTTGAGGCCCTGCGACAGTCCATGCTTGTTCGGCAATTACTCTTAGGAGCATCGACCCAATGACGAATTCTCTCGTAGATAACGGGAAATCCAACGGCGTCAACTTCTTTTCCTCCGGTCTCCGCCAAAAAGTCGACCAGCTGATGGATATTCTATGGGCGGGTGGCGTAAACAACCCGATGGATTCCATAGAGCAGATTTCCTATCTGCTCTTCCTGCGCCTCCTAAGTGAGAAAGACGATGTGCTGGCCTCGCTCGACAGGAAATACTTCCGTATCTTCTCCGACAAGTGGGCGAGATTCGCTTGGGGCAACTTCGTTACCCTCACCGGTGACAGCCTTTTCAACGCCGCCCGCGACGCCATCGAGAGCCTACATGAGCTTCCCGGCCTTACCGACACAGGCAAACTCCTCTTCAGCCGTGCTACACTCAAGATTTACGACCGGCCCACGCTCCGAGCAGTCATCCAGGGTATCCACGGCCTTGACCTTGCCGCCCACGAAGGACATGATTTAAAGGGGGATATGTACGAGTATCTCCTGAGCAAACTCTCCTTATCCGGTACCAACGGTCAGTTCCGCACCCCACGTCACATCATCGACCTGATTGTGCAGCTAGTGAACCCACAGTCCGGCCAGCGCATCTGTGACCCAGCTTGCGGGACGGCAGGCTTTCTTATCTCTGCCTTCACCCACATCCTGCGCCAGCATACCCGGCCTGCGGATCTAAAGCGCGGCCTTGCGGACGGCACGCTTCTTAAAGCCGCGCACTGGAAATTCCTCGAAGAACACGCGTTCACCGGCTTCGACAACGACGCCAACATGGTAAAAATTGCCATACTCAACCTTTACCTCCACCAGTTGGAAAAGGCGAGCGTCTCGATGATGAACCCGCTCACCACGGGCTTTGGTGGTGCCTATCCAGGACGGCGATTCGATGTCATCCTCGCCAACCCACCCTTCGCCGGGAAGGTGCAAGACGAGAGCATACTTTCTGACCTCAACTACAAGCTGAACACCCGCGCTACCGAACTGCTGTTCCTCAAGTGGTTTATTGACCACCTCGCCTCCGGCGGGAGAGCAGGAGTAATCGTACCCAACGGTGTCCTCTTCGGCTCCAATAAGGCTGCCACCGGCCTGCGCGAGCTGCTCCTGACCGAGTGTGATCTTCAAGCCGTCATAGGCCTCCCAAGCGGCGTTTTCAAACCCTACTCCGGCGTCGGCACGGCCGCGCTTATCTTTGGCCATCCTTCGATCCCCAGTTCTCAAGCCGTGACACAATCCGTTTGGTTTTATGACATCACCGCCGACGGCTTCAGCCTCGATGACAAGCGAACGCCGACTGAAGCCAATGACATTCCGGACGTTCTGGCCAAGTGGCCTAACCGCGAGGAAAGCCCAAACAGCTATAGAGTGCCGATTGAGAAGATACGGGAGAACGACTGGAGTCTCTCGGCGGGGCGATATAAGCCCGTAAGAACGGAAGTCGTGCATCATGACGCTCCTGGGGAAATCCTCGGCGAAGTGCTTAGGCTGGAAAACGAAATCATCCGGCGCGGCAACGCGCTACTCGCGCAGATAAGCGAAAAGAAATGAAGCGCGGGCCGACAAAAACGCTGGGCGAAGTCCTTGAAGTCAGCCGCGAGCGAATCGAGCCGACTGAACATCCCAACACGTGTTTCAACTACGTCGGCTTGGAAAGCATCGAAGGCCATACCGGCAAGCTCCTGCGGTATCAGCTGACATCGGGAGTGGAAATCAAGAGCACAAAGAACGTCTTTCACCGTGGCGAAATCCTTTACGGCAAGTTGCGTCCTTACTTGAACAAAGTCCACCTCGCCACCGGGGACGGCATTTGCTCGACCGACATCTATGTTCTCCGGCCGCGACAGCGGCAGATTCATCCGTCGTTCGCCGCATACTATCTTCGGTCTCCATCGGTTCTAGCATTGTTATCAAACGCGATGGCCGGAGCGAATTTGCCCCGCATCAGTCAAGAATCCTTGCTCAGTATTCCCGTTCCCCTGCCGCCCTTGGCGGAGCAGGAGCGTCTGGTGAAGCTGCTGGACGAAGCGGATGAGTTGCGGAAGCTGCGCGCCCAAGCCGACCGCCGTACATTCGACCTCATCCCCGCCCTCTTTTACGAAATGTTCGGGGACCCGCTGTTAAACCCAAAAGGCTACCCTGTTCAGCAACTTGAATATGTATGCAGCAAGATAACGGACGGAACACACCAACCGCCGCCATTCTCAGATAAGGGTATCCCCTTCTTGTTTGTCAGAAACATTGTCAAAGGATACATAGACTTTGACACAGAGAAGTTCATTACAGAGGAGACTTTCGCCGAATTGACGCGAAGGGCTAAGCCGGAGCTCGGGGACATTCTGTATTCTACAGTCGGAAGCTATGGGGTGGCAGTTCAAGTGGAGACAGACAGGAAATTTGCGTTCCAAAGGCATATTGGCCATCTAAAGCCAGACCGAAAGAAGGTTGACAGCGGTTTCCTCACAGCCCAACTCAACACGCCCTTTCTGAAATCCCAAGCAGACAAGAGCGCAAGGGGGGTTGCTCAGAAAACAGTCAACCTTGCCGAAATTCGCAACTTCGAGGTGTTAGTTCCCCCCCTTTCGCTGCAAAAGGAGTTCGCGATGCGGGTGGCGGAAATTCAGGCATTGGAAGCCGAACAGGCCGCGAGCCGCAGCAACCTGGATGCCCTGCTTCAGTCCCTCCTCCACCGCGCCTTCAGCGGAGACCTATGATTAGAATCCTTGGGAATCGATGGCAGTCCGCACGACCTGCTAGTCTGTTGGAAGAGGCAGGTCGAAGCCTGAGGTCCAGGGGCATGGCTTCCCGGTTACGAGAAGGACGCTTGACGCGATTTGCCGCCTCAATGGGATAGACGACAGAGAGGGAGTGAAATTCTCAATCTTACTGTTTCCACCTTGACAGGCGATTAGTATTATGTCATCCATTATTATTGGGAGGTTGAAGTGACGATAAAAGAAATCGAAGAGATATTCGAAATTATCGGTTTGGCAAGCGAAAGGGAGAAGGAGCGGTTTCTTAAGATGGCGGGGCAATTCGAAACCAGAAATACTGAGTCAGAACAAGTTTTCATTCGGATAAAAGCAGATACAAAAAAAGAGGGGGGTACAGAAAATGCCTAATTGGCACGAAATTCTTTCTGAAATTAGCAGAGAAGGAAGTACTTATGACATTATTCGCCGAAAGTATATAAAAGCACTTCACGAAAAAACTGGCCGAAACGTAATTATTTATTACTCGGGCTGGCTTCAAAAACCCACAATTCAGGGAACAGATTTGAACGATGCTGATAAAAATGGCTTTATGACTGTTATTCATAGACTCGACCGATCAAAAGGTTTAGATCTGATTCTCCATACTCCAGGAGGCGAAACGGCTGCAACTGAATCCATAGTTGATTATATTCGCTCGATGTTTGGCACAAATATTCGGGCAATTATACCACAACTTGCGTTATCGGCAGGAACGATGATTGCATGCGCATGCAAAGAGATTATCATGGGTAAACAATCGAGCCTGGGACCAGTAGACCCACAATTCCGGGGAATCCCGGCACATGGTGTAGTTGAAGAATTTCTACGAGCTCATCAAGAAATTAGAACTGACCAGACCAAAGCCTTTGTTTGGCAACCGATTATTGCCAAATATCAGCCTACCTTTATAGGTGAGTGTGAAAAAGCAATCAAGTGGTCAAATGAGATAGTCAAAGATTGGCTTCTTACTGGTATGTTAAAGCGAAGAAAAAACGCGGAACAAATAGCAGGCAAGATTATTGAAGAATTGTCTGATCATGCGTTGACTAAATCGCATGCAAGACACCTCTCGATTAATAGATGCAGGAGAATTGGCCTAAACGTGACGTCTCTTGAAAAAGATCCGGGACTTCAGGATGCTGTTCTATCGGCTCACCATGCTTGTATTCATACCTTGTACGGTACGAATGCGTTCAAAATTATTGAAAACCATGAAGGGATAGCATTCATTCAGATCGCGCAAACTGTAGTTATAAAAAGCTGATTTGCAGAAATTCTAATTCTTTTGTTGCAGGAATGACCAAAATTTAAAGTTCCCTGTCAGGCGAGCTTTAATCATTCCTAACCGGAATAGGCCGGACCTGACTTGATACATCCTGTCCGTGCTTGTGATGATTAGACTTGACCTGGGATATGCCGTTGTTCATGCCGTCTGGACAGCCGCCCCCTCCCCGGCCTTTCCGCGATACGGTAGCGCTGGCAGGGTATCTGTAGGTCTTTCCAGGCTATGGAACTGGTCTAGAAAGTCGTGGCAGACCTCTTCCTGTGTTCACGGCCCTGGAGTACCGTGGGGACAATTTGGGGACAAATGGGGACAAAAATCCCCATTTGTCCCCAAGGTGTCCCCAAATTTTGGAGGGGTCTGGGGGAGGATAAGGATTCACAGGAAAAGGGTAGAGAGGAAGCAGGACACAGAGAAAGAGAGAAGCAGGGAGCCAGGCAGGGGGACAAGCAGGGAGGGGTCTATTATTGACTCCGTGATGTCTATGTGGCGGACACACAGGGAGAGAGGTCTATTCCGGATGAGACACCCTGTAGATTATTCCTATGGTGGCTATCAGCAATGAGATAAAAGCTATAGAAACACCGATCGGCGTCACCCATCCTTGATTTCGCTCCCACCAGCTCGTTATATGAAATTGAACGCTCTTGTGGTCTTGCGATAAGTTCTGCTCATTGCCATAGGTAAAGGTGAATGATATGTCGTAATCCCCTTGTGGAACATCCTCAGCTATATTGACCTTTAACAAAATTGGCGGGTCAAACCCTCCTGTCGTTTCATTCCATGCGTATTCGCTGACCACAGGTCTGAGCTCGGTTTCGATAGCTTCTTTATCCCCCTTCCTGGCCAGAGACGGCATTTCTTTAAAGACAAGTTTATTCAAGCTAATTATCATGCCAATTTTATCTATCGGCCTAGGTAGTTCCAATGTTTTCGATGGTTTGCCTGTTTTATCATCGATGGAACCTAGGCAAAGTATCACGTTGCCTGGGTCTTTCTTATTTATGATGTACGGCGATGACCATTGAATATTTAGTTTGTTTTTGTCGGGCACGCCGTGACCAGATAGAAATATCTCGATCTCTACTTTTCCCCCCGGATTAACTCTCGGGCTTCTATTACGAGTGACAATTGAATATATGGCGCTCATCGGCTTAATGGGTTGCTGAGCCCCTTGAACGGATAAGACGGCAATAGATAATAAACAAATCGACACCACTAGTAAGAGTTAAATCCTTTTCATTTTTGATCCCCTCCCGGTTAAATTCTATGAGATTCACTTTCCGGTGTCAAATATAGCAATTCGTCCCTTATTTTCTTGGCTTTTCTTTAGGCTCTCGTAGCTGGAATTAGGCGACTTTAGGCATCTTCCTGTGACAAATGAGTGACAAAGAGGGAGAGGCTTGTCTTTGTCCCCAAATTGTCCACAGGGGGGGTATAGAGGGAAGGGTCTGCCGTCCGTATTTGACTCACTTTTCTAATAGTGCTATTCTCTTGACAAACAGCCGTCTGGGGAAAAAATGCTACGAAACGTCCCAAATATCAGATCGAAAATTCTTGGGGCTTTATTCCTCTTCTCGATCCTTGTCGGAGCACAGAAAATTGAGACGGTGAACGGCGTCCGCGTCATCCACAATGAAAAAGGCGGACAATGGGGCGCCAATCCGGAAGTCAAGCTGGAATTGGTTCGAACAATCGGCGGGCTTGATGCAGAAGAGAATCTGTCGTTCAATGAGCCCTCCGACATCGTCCAGGATTCGGCCGGGAATCTCTATATCCTCGACTCCGGCAACAACCGGATTCAAAAGCTCGATTCAGAAGGAAAGTTCATCAAGACAATCGGCCGGAAAGGCCAAGGCCCGGGGGAGTTTCAGGGCGCTAGGTCAATGGATATAGACGAACAGAACAACTTGCTTGTTTTCGATGTGAGGAGTTGGCGAATCGAGGTTCTTTCATCCGAAGGAAAGTCATTGAGGACCATCAAATTCCGTGCCTTCTCGCAGGATCAGATTCGGCTGTTGAAGCCAGGCCTAATCGCAAAAGGAGGTTGCCTTGATAGCGGGATAAGGTATGGCACGAAGAAGAAGCTGCCCAAGCTCCTGGAAGTGGTAGATCAGAACGGAAGGATCAAGTTTGCCTTCGGGGAAGCTACTGATTATGGAGACGGGAATACCAATTGGTACGCTAACCGTATCTATCTCGATACGGACGCGGAGAAGAACATTCTCCTAAGTTTCATGGTTCAGAACAGAATCGAGAAATACTCGCCGGACGGGAAGCTCCTCTGGCAGGCGGACCGGCCTTTGAATTATGGGACGGATGTCATCGAAAAGGGATTCATCAGCCGGGGGAGAGGCTACAGGGGCGTACAGGGCCCAAAGATGAATCGGGTTTCTTATGGGATCGCTGCGGACGGCAAAGGACGAATTTGGGTGATTACCCTGCGCCGCCAGTTGGCGGACGAGGAGAGGGCTTTCGGCACCTCGGTCGTAAGGTCGGACGTGGGAGTCGTTGCCCAGAAAAGGACTCAGCCTAGGGTCGTGAAGGAGGACGTCTACAAGCTCGAAATTTTCAGCCCGGACGGTGTCTTCCTGGGCGAAATTCCTCTAACCCATCATGCCCACGGCATCCGGATTTTCGGCGATAATCTTTTTATCAGGGAATATTACAACACGATATTCTATCAGTATAAGATCATCGAGAAATGAGGCAATGGAATCAAACCTCTTCGTTTCCGATTTCTTTGTGCGAGGCGGGCCGAAGCGCTCTCAGCGTCTTTGTCCCCGTGTTGTCCCCACGGTGGGCAAGCGGGGAGAAGTTTATGGTAGCAAATTGACATTTTTCCGCGAAGGGCAATATCAATTCCGAGCTTATGGAAGGCAGGGTCACGCAGCGCAGAAAATCAACTCCTTATCTGCCGAAGACAAAAATGAGCCGCTTTTTTGGTCTATAATAAGGAAAATGAGCATGAAGAATGGCCAATGGATGGCGCTTGCGATAGCGGTCATTTCCTTCTTCCCGTGCTTCGTTTCCTGCAAAAAAGAGAACGCGCTCTGGAAAGGAAAGACAACGGAAGAGAATGGGGTAATAGTCGTTAGGAATCCCGCAAAACCGATGCTCGGGAAAGATGCCTGTTTTGTTGAAGAAGACTTGTCGATTGGAAGCCCTGGAAGCGAGGAAGAACAAGCGTTTTCGGAAATAGCAGGCGTGGCAGTCGACAGAGAAGAAAATATCTATGTCCTCGATTCAAAAGAAGCCCACATCCAGGTCTTCAATAAAGCGGGCATATACTTGAGGACTATCGGAAAGAAAGGCCAAGGACCAGGCGAGATGCAGCGGCCGATAAACATCTCCATTACCCCCGGAAACGAAATCCTCGTCAATGATCGGGGCGCCCGCTTTCTGCATTTCTTTGCTCTCGGCGGTGAACATCAAAGGTCTATATCCCTAGCGAGGATTCAATCTTTCTCTCGTCCACTGGCTGATTCTGGAAACAATATCCTTGCCAGATTTGGGACATTCATGCCCGACCGCGTCTCTTTTGTTCTGGCAAAATTTGATCCGAGGTTAAAGCAGTTGTTTCCAGTCTTCTCCTACGATTATGACAACAGTCCCAATATCTATGACGTATTTCCGCCGGACTGTTTTTGGGCCGTCGGAAGGGATGACAATATCATCTGGGGATATTCCGATAAGTATGAGTTGAATATTCTAAATAAGGATGGGCGCCTAGTGCGAAGGATCATCAGAGATTATGCCCCGGTAAAGACAACCGACGATGAGAAAAAGGACTGGATTAAGTTTGCTTTCGGAAATGAAGGCGTTCCCCCTGAAGTAAAAGTGAAATGGCCGAGTTATCACAACGCATTCCGTTCCCTCATCGTCGACGATTCAGGAAGAATCATCGTTGAGACCTACGAGAAAGCTGCTGACGAGCGCGGATTTTATTACGATGTCTTCGATCCCGAAGGACGATACCTAGCCCGAATTCTCCTCAATGCCGCGCCGCGGTCCATCACAAAAGACAAGCTCTATACGATCGAAGAGGTTGAGAAGGGCTACCAAGAAGTCAAACGTTATTCAGTTACCTGGGGATATTAAGGATGAAGCCAGAGGCCCGAGGGCTTGGCTTCCCGGTTGATGACAGGACGCTTAGCGCGATTTAACGCCTCGATAGGATAGACGAATCCTGGGAGGGGAAATTCTCATTTGGCAAACGATGTGGTATACAGGAAGCACTCTGCCCTTCATATTTGACTCATCTAGCTATTGGTGTTATCCTTCCGCCAACCACCCAAAAAGGGAGAAGACGCTATAGAAGGTCCTAAATTTTATAATGGCGATCCTTCTTACTTTTCCCTAGGCAAGTGCGCAGCTCTTCAGTCTTTTTCTTGCGAAGCAGTCTTCTCCTAAACGGTTTGGCAATGAGTTAAAGCCTTTCTGGATGATCGATTCCAAGACCATATTGTGAATTTCTGACATAGGCTCATCGGAAAAGGAGCCTGCAATATAGGGAGGAAAGTGACATGAAAATTGACTGGAAGGATAATTTCTATATCGCCGGAACAGAATCAAGTCCTGATAAGGATGAAACGCTTAAGCCAGAGAAATTACGGCCGAAAATAGAACCTTGGCTTACTGCCCTGGTGCAAGCAGAGCATTTGGCAGTGCTTGTGGGAAATGGATTAACAAAGGGCGTTGCTTCGATCGCAAAGGCGACTGTTGCCGAAATGAACGTCTTCAACACAAAGATTCTCACAGAAGAGATCAAAACAGCTATGGCGAAGTCGGCAGAAAGGTCTGGCAGAAGCAAGGCAAATCTTGAAGACCAGGTAAGAGTTATCAATGAAGTCGTCCGGGGTCTCGAAATCCTTAAAGATAAGCGCTCATTGAAGCTGAAGGAAGAATTAGATGCCGCTCTAAACGCGTTTCTGAAGGCAGTCTGCAATGCAGAACGTGGAATTCGAGAAGGAGGAGAAGCCGGAGTCCCAAGGAGCGCTGCTCATTACCTTCAGTCGTTCCTCTTGAGCTTCGCCAGTCGTGCCCCTTCTCGCGAGCGGTTGCATTTGTTCACGACAAATTACGATAGACTCATTGAATATGCAGCCGACTTTGCTGGTCTACGTATTATTGACCGCTTTGTTGGAGCTTTGTCGCCCAGGTTCAGTTCCTCACGAGTTGATATAGATATGCACTATAATCCGCCAGGAATTCGCGGAGAACCCCGATACCTTGAAGGAGTGATCCGTGTAACGAAGCTTCACGGATCAATCGACTGGCAAGTCGACGGCCGCGACATAGTCCGGATTCCTTTGCCTTTTGGTGCGGAAGAAGGACACCCAGGACTTCCTAAACAGGTCGCGGGGACTGTAATGATCTATCCGAATGAGGCAAAGGATCGCGAGACCGCAGAATACCCCTATGTTGAGTTGTTTCGAGATTACGCCGCTGCCGTATGTCAACCAAATAGTGTTCTCTGTACATACGGCTATGGCTTCGGGGACGAACACATTAACCGAGTTATCACAGACATGCTGGAAATTCCATCGACCCACGTTTTGATTATCGCATACACCGATCCTGAGAAGAGAATCCAGAACTTCTGCAGCGACCTTGGCCGCCCTGCGCAGCTGTCGATATTGTTCGGTGAACATTTCGGGAAATTAGAGACGCTCGTTGACTACTATTTGCCCAAGGCCGCACTGGATCTTGCGACATCCAGGCTAATGGAGATCAAGAAAGACCGCCAGGCTCTAAAAGAGCCGCATGAGGACAATAGTGCAGAGGGAGTTAAGACATGACAAGCCCCGTGGAGAGAATGGCACAACGCGTCGTTGCCTCGGTAGAGTCTGTGGCCCCAGACGAAATACGTGCGGTACTTGATACAGACGCACCAAGATCAACGGCTATTGTTGAGGGTATCGTATCTCCTTTCCCATCAATTAACAGCTACGTCCTTGTTCCAACCGCTTGTGGCGCAATGGTTGGGATCATAACGTGGTTGGGTGTCGAACGTTCTCCGTTTCCTAAGCGCAGCGGTTTTAAGGACTTTGGCCTGATTGACCTTCCGTATCCACATCGCAAAATGTGGATCTGTCCGGTCGGGATGTTGACGACAGCCGGTGACTCCTGGCGTCTTGACCGTGGTGTGCGAACATTCCCCTCCGTTGGTGATTCTGTCGTTTTGCCCACACGTGATCAAACCATCGCTATTGTCAGAGGAGCGGGCGAGGATGGACGTATTCCCTTGGGCACATGTCCTTCGGCATATGACGCTCAAGTAACTGCAGATCCAAACAAGATGTTCGGCCGACATTTAGCGGTTCTCGGGAACACGGGCAGCGGTAAGTCGTGTACAGTCGCGGGACTTATTCGGGCCTGTGTCACGTCTGCAGAAGAATCCTTAGAGACCGATATAAAAACGCCAAACGCACGTTTCATTGTGTTAGATCCAAATGGAGAATATTCAACGTGTTTCAGTGGCCTCGGCAAGGGGTGCAGAGTTTTTAAAGTGCCGCCTCTTGGATCGGAAGAACAGCCATTCCTCTTGCCCGCCTGGATGTGGAATAGCTCCGAATGGTCATCTGTGGCACAGGCGGCACCACGCACGCAGCGACCGTTACTAACCGACGCTCTTCGAAACCTCAAAACGAGGGGAACCACCGAAGCTGGCCCCGCATGTAGCGTTTTGCCCAGAACTCGGCAAGCGCGCCAGGTTCTTCTTCCATACCGACAAACGGGGACGGGCAGTCCGGCAGATCACAACGGCATAGGAAACTACCTTGGGCCACTGGCGGTGGACTTCGCTGTATATGAATCGCAAGTTGAGGATGTTGATTTACGAGCTACGATCCGCACACTGCGTGAAAGAGTCGAAGGTATCGAGGCTGAGAAGAAATGGGCCACGGGTCGGTACAATGCGTTTGGAGCTACGGAGATCCGAGATCTCCTTAGCCTGATGGACGCGGTCCTCGCGCACATTCCAGAGTCTGAAATTGTTGCGGGCGCGGAGGATGCTCCAATCCCATTTGCAGTTGATTCCCTAGCAGAGCATTTGGAAGCAATCGCCGCGCTCCAGGGGGGAAATGTACAGCAGTTCATCAGCTTTCTAACTATGCGAATTAGGATGGTACTGGCTGATACGCGGATGAGAAGTGTAGTGGTTCCAGACGAACCACCCACGCTCGCTAAATGGCTGGCAGCCCACATTGGTGAGAATCAAGCTGAAAATGGACAGCTCGCGGTAATCGATCTATCTCTTGTTCCCTATGAGATTTTGCATCTGGTCATATCCGTGACAGCTCGACTGGTATTAGAGTCTTTGCAAAGATATCGGCGTCTTGAGGGGATAAATCTTCCCACGGTTCTTGTCTTGGAGGAAGCTCACACTTTCATCTCTCGCAAACTTTTGGGAGGCGATGACATTCCGACTCCCGCAGACATGTGCCGGACTACATTTGAAAGGATTGCTCGTGAAGGCAGGAAATTCGGTCTCGGCCTTGTGCTGTCATCGCAACGTCCGAGCGAACTTTCCGAGACGGTTCTGGCGCAATGTAACTCGTTCCTGCTCCACCGAATTACAAACGAAAAAGACCAAGACCTTGTATCGAGGTTAGTGCCTGACAATGCTCGTGGACTGCTGCGTGAACTTCCGAGTTTGCCGACTCGCCAAGCTATTTTCCTCGGTCTCGCAACGAAGATTCCAATCATCGTGGACGTGCCGGAACTGAGAAGTGAAGACCGGCCCAAATCCGATGATCCCAAATTCTGGGAAGTATGGACGGGCATAGAGAAGCGAACAATTGATTGGGAGAAGGTTGTCAAGGACTGGATTGGGAAGATCGTCAGTTGCGAAGGTGAAGAGACGAGCGAATAAGACAAATTGACTGGCGAAATCAATGGAGCCGTCAGGTAGTACATCCTAGCCATCCACCCCCTCCCCCGCCCTTTTCGCGATACGGCAGCGTTGATCCGGCCTTTATCGCTCTTTCCAGGCTATGGAGCTGGCCTCGAAAGTCGTGGCAGACTTCTTCTTACGTTCACTGCCCTGGAGTACCGTGGGGACAATTTGGGGACAAATAGGGACAAAAATCTCCAAAAATGGCTCAGTTTTACTTTCTCAGGCTAACGATCAAAAGCTGTCTACGTGACAGATAATTCAGGGAAGGAGGATGGTGGACGGTAGGGGACTCGAACCCCCGGCCTCAGCGTTGCGAACGCTGCCATAATGGAGCTTAATTCGCTTTTTGATCTGAAGGATCTGTAGCCTGAGATAGTCAAACTGAGCCATTTTTAGCGATTTTGTCCCCGCCCTGTCCCCACGGCGGGTATAGAGGGAAGGGTCTACCGTTCGTATTGACTCACGTTTCTATTAGTGCTATTCTTTTTACAAATAGCCGTCTGGGGAAAAAATGATACGAAGTTTCCCGAATGTCAGATTGAGAATTCTTACGGCTTTATTCCTTGTTACGGTCTTTGTCGGAGCACAGAAAATTGAGACGGTGAACGGCGTCCGCGTCGTCCACAATGAAAAAGGCGGACAATGGGGCGCCAACCTAGAAGTCAAATTGGAATTGGTCCGAACGATCGGCGGGCTCGACGCTGAAGAGAACCTGTCGTTCAACCTTCCTAACGACATCGTCCGGGATTCAGTCGGAAATTTATACATCCTTGATTCCGACAACAACCGGATCCAGAAACTCGATTTAAGGGGAAAATTCATCAAGACAATCGGCCGTAAAGGCCAAGGTCCCGGAGAGTTCCAGCGTGCGCAATCCATGGATATCGATGAACAAGACAACATATTCGTATTTGACTCCGGGAACGCGCGGATCCAGGTCATATCGCCTGAAGGAAGGCCGCTGAAGACCATCAAGCTCCTTTTTTCGGTGGCGGGTCGGATCAGACTTTTAAAATCCGGTCTGATCGTCAAAGATGGAGCCTTCTATTACTCGGTTCGGATAGAACGACCGAAAAAGCTCCCCAAGCTCCTGGAAATTATAGACCAGAATGGGAGGACTAAACTTGCCTTCGGTGAAGCAATGGATTACAAGGACGCAGATGTCAATTCCTGGGCTAACTTCGTCAAATACGATACTGACGCGGAGAAGAACATTTATTTGAGCTTCGACCGGCAGAACCGGATCGAAAAGTACGCGCCTGACGGAACGCTCCTCTGGCGCGCGGACCGGCAACTGGACTATGGAACGGGATACGTTAAGGGTAGTACCAAACAGGGCATGCCGATGAACGTTGTGTCCAGGGGTATCGCTGCGGACGGAAAAGGCCGGATCTGGGTGATCACCAACCGCCGCCAAATGACCCAAGAGGAGCGGGGCAAACGCATTTCGGCAGTGGGAGTTACTCGAATGATTGCCGAGCCCAAGATCGATAAATTGGATATCTACAAGCTTGAGATCTTCAGTCCCGAGGGGGTTCTCTTGGGCGAAATCCCTTTAAATCACCTCGCCGGCGGCATCCGCATTTTTGGCGACACTCTCTTTATCTGGGAATATAGTAACACAACTTTTTATCAGTATAAGATCATCGAGAAATGAAACGAAGGGATGAACAAAAGATTCGACTTTTTGGCTTTGACGCTCGGCCTTATGCTCATGGCGCCGCCGACACGATCGACGGCTTGGTTGCGACGACCATTCGAGAACTGATCGCAGTCGCCCAGGAATCACCGATAGTGTAATTGGGGAGCTCTTGGCGGGGGCATGCTTCAACAATCAACAGAAACTCCTTAAACACACTTTTTATTCTTTATGTTTAATGTTGAGGTTTGACCGCGTTTTTTTCTTGACGAGTGTTGTCCTGTATTATAGGATAATTTATATTTCCATTGGAGATAAAGGACATGGGGGGTAAAATGAGAAGCACGACTGGGAAATATTGTTACTATTTTACTGTATTTATCCTTTATTCCTTAGCGTTTCCAATGGATCGTTCAACTGTACAAAAAATTATAACGGAAAATGGAATTCCAGTAATTCATAATCCGAAACAACCCGTTCCGGCTAAAGGAACTCCGAACCGATTGATACCTAGACAAGACCTGATTATTGGCAAATCAAACGGAGACGAGAATTATATATTTTCGGAATTACGATTCATCCAAGTCGACAAAGAAGGAAATATATTTGCTCTCGACTCGAAGGAATGCAAAATCAAAGAATTCGATAAATATGGAAAGCATTTAAGGACCTTCGGCAAAAAAGGTCCCGGGCCGGGAGAATGGGAGGCTCCTTCGAGGATGAATTTAACACCCGATGGAAAGCTCGCCATCCTAGATAATGGCAATAATAGGATCGGATTTTACTCCTTAAAAGGAGAATGCTCATTAGAAATCTCGACAGCTAGATGGGATTTCCTCCAAATGAGGATTGATTCCCGTTCTCATATATATGCTGACAACTTAGCTTTTAATAATAAAGGCGTTTCACAGAAATTGTTGAAGTTCGATCCAAGCCTAAACCTTTTAGCCACCGTAGCCGAAAATCAAAGTGATATGAAGCTGCCTAGAATCAATCTAATGACTGACCGTTTCGTGTATGATATTATCCAAGGCGATCATCTCGCATGGGCTTATACGACGCGCTACGAAATACAGGTATTGAATCCCGAGGGTAAAACGATTAGAAAAATCGTAAAAGATTACGAACCTATTAATATTACGGAAAGAGATAAACGAGAAATTATCGAAGAAAGATACGGCAAATCAGGGCCGCCCCAGGGGATTATCTTAGAGTTTCCAACCCACTTTTTTCCTATTTATTCAATAGTGGTTGATGATAAGGGCCAGTTTTATGTTCGTACATATGAAAAGGACTCAGATGGAAATTATTTGATTGATGTGTTTAATAACGAAGGCATCTATACGGCGAAATTCTCACTCCCTGCGACTGATATCCTTTCCACTGTAAAGCAGGATAATCTATATTGCCTAGTCGAAGAGAATGAGGCAGGCATTCCACAAGTGAAAAGGTATCATCTCGAGAGGAAATAACGCTTGACGCGATTGACCGCCTCAATGGGATAGACGAACGCGGGGAGGGTAAAGTCTCACCAAATGGCAAACGATATAATGAAAGAGATCGTCGTCCTCGAATGGACATTCGCTCCGCTAGACTATTTCGAGCAACCGATTCACATTATCAGGGATAACTATGAGATGACTATAGACAAAGGCAAAGTTGAGGCAAGAATTGAGGCTCAATATTTTGACAGTGAACCCGACTTCCAAATGAAGCTACATGAATTATTGAAAAGTCGATTTTATGGAGCCTCAATTCTCAACCAAAAGCCATTTGAGCTTTCAAAGCCATCGATGTACAGAATTCATCCAGATGGAAGAAAATCATTTACTCTATTTGCAGAACCAGGTGCAATGAGAGTTACTGGAGGGAACGCCGATCTTATAGTTACGGGTCCTGATGGAAAAGTAATAAGCGATTCACGGCAGGAAAGAATCGAGAAGAGGAATATACTTGCCGAGCGCGTTGAAAAATACAGAACTCAATGTCCTGTTCTCCAAGGTATCCTCAAAAGCTGGCATTCCTCTTTTCTTAAACCCGAGAACGAACTAGTTTACCTATATGAGGTTCGTGACGCGCTGTCCGAGAAGTTTGGCGGATGCAAAAAGGCGTGTCGAGTCCTTAAGGTAAATGAAGATTCATGGAATACATTTGGCGGTTTCGCCAATGATCCGTCACTAGAACAGGGAAGGCATCGCGGAAGAAATGTTGGAAGCCTAAGGGAGGCGACAGAAGATGAACTAACTGAAGCTCGAACCTTTATCAGAGAACTAATCGAGAAATATTTGGACTACCTAGAAAGCAATCAGCATCCATAGCCTATAAGCCATGTAGCGATTTAACGCCTCGATAGGATAGACGAATCCGGGGAGGGGAAATTCTCAATAGGGAGGTAATCAAATGGAAAATGATACTTGTCTTCTGTGTGGTGGCCTTGCTACAAGCGCGGCTTTTTCTCCGGACCCTGACAATACAAAAACGGCTGGAGGCTGGAAATATGCCTGTGGGACCTGTGGACGTTATGCTCTTAGTGTGCATGAACTCCATTTCATCGAAAACTACTGTTCTCAGGAACAGCGCCTTCAGCTTTCTGAGTACGTCAATAATCATCCTGACAAAGAAAGGAATTACAAAATCCTGACCATGGCGGAAATTCGACAAGTCCTTAATCTGCCAGATAAGCCCAAATCAAAATCAGGACTGAGGGACAAACTCTGAATGGAGGCCAAAATGAATGATAAGGACTGTGGGAATTGCGATTATCAGGGAGATTTTGTCACGCCACAAGGAATTGAATGCATGGTGGACCAAAAAGTGCATGAAAGAGGCTATCGCTGCGAAGGCTTCAAGACTCATGTCCCTGGCAAGAATCAAATAGTAAGACTGGAACAAGCCCGTGCAAAAAGAGAAGAGAGGGAAGCCAAGGCGTCCGAAGAGAGGAATAGGGAATTCGCTGAAAAAATGGCGGAGAAAGACAGAGAGTGCGCTGATAAAATCGCTCGCATAAACAGGGAACATGACGAAAAATTGCAGCAGAAGGGAATGGCATTTGAGAGGAGACAAAGGAGAACGAGCTTTTGGAGGCAGGTAGTACTCGCTGTCTTTAGTGCCTTGCTTGGTTTCATCGTAGGTTGGCTCCTAAAGTCTTGAAAGACGAAAGCCTCCTCGTTGAACTATATTGAAAATCAGACAGCCTAACTAGTTTGACGATCCTCTAATTGCTTCCTCCTAGGCAGCCATCCCCTCCCCTACCTTTCCTCCTCCATGGAATGTAAAAGAAGTTTACAAGTGCGTCGTGATAATCTTCTCGGGGAAGGAAAGCCGGTTTTCCCCATATAAAACTGAGTCGCATAATAGCTATTAGGGTAATTATCATTAACCAGAAGCCCAACCTTGATCTCCGGTCAGAGCAATGGGCTGTTCTCGGGGCTACCATGGCAGGGGAAAGGAAGAAAAGGGGGATATGAATTTTCGGGATTTACAGAGGAAAATCAGGCTTTCTCCCCATATGCGAGTCATCCTCAGATGGCGTTTCCCGGTCTGGGTTACCATGAAATATTGAGAGTGTGTAATCCGTTACCCATGGCAGAGGGAAGACAGGGGAGAGAATAATCGCCTAGGTGGTGAGAATTTCAGGAAGCCCTCTTTGTCAGTGATAAAGAGTTTAGAGACCAACGGCTTTTCTCATCAATGAAGCCAGAAGCTCTTTCAATATTTCAAAAGTGACAGAGCCTGCTTTTTCAGCCACGAATCCCATGGCTGTCTTCCATCGCATGTCTTCTCTCGCAGCCTGACAAAACTCATGCCCTGCCCATGTCAGCATAAAGATTCTAGACTTCGGACTTGTATCGCCAACTTCAGTCGCCTCGTTCCCTCTTGCTAACCCTGCATCAATCAGAAGATAGGCATGGTATCCGATTACCTTATCCGGATATCCTTCAACCTTCAACGGGTCAGGTGCGTAACCTTCTGGATAGTCTTCAATCGTGATGAGCATTTTCCGAATCAGTTCCATATCTCGCTTCATAATATACCTCCCGCTTATTGGCTATTGGTATTTGACTGCTACTCGATTCCCGTCAAATTGGAGACTCTCTCGGCTGTCAAAACCGGCGGCTCTTTTTCTGGCTGACTCTTCACCCATTCAATCAGCTTCTTCTTCGCCTTATCGTCGAGTTTCGGTCCGACATATTGAAGCCAGAAATACTTATCGAGTGCTTCGTTAGTTATCTCGTATCGCCTTTCAACGCAGTTCGGATTCTGGCAGTCGATTTCTTGATACGGGGAATACCTACGCTCCACGGATTTAACATCCGCCCTTTCTCCGCAAAGATAACATTTTGACATTTTCGGATTGCCTCCCTTCGATGAGATTTTGACGCTTACTTGCTGATGTCTTCCTTCTCCTTGACTCCAAAAGCTCTGAGAAGATCGTCGGAGATTTTATCAGCGCCGACACACTTGCGAATTAGGCCATGAAACGAAAGGTACAGATCGAAGCATCGGTCACTTCTTTTCATTGTTGGTGAATCAGCCAGAGATACACATTCTGAGACGAGATTGTACCCCGATAAGAGAACCTTTTCGGGAAGATACATAAAGTAGCTTTGCAGAAGATCATTAAATTCCGAGATTATCTCTGACTTTTTCGCGTATTCTGAGACTTTTTGTTTAGCATCTGGAGAAGTCTCTCCGAGCCAGACATCAATCGTTGAAATATATCCATTAACCCCTGGAAGGATTTTGGCGGCTTTATCGTAAAACTCTGTTTGCTTGCCGAAGAGAACCTCTGTTGGATATCGCCGCGTTTCGCGTTTCTGTTTGAGCAGGGAGAACAAGTGCTCCAGGCTAATGCCTCCAAGTGCAGACACTAAAGAAATCAGGCCCCCGATCAAAACTGGATTCAAAGAGGTTTCCTCCTATTCCATTTCACTTAATTCAAGACAGCCGCTTCAAATTTGCTTGTCCGATCTAGCAAGAACTTGCAAAAATTGATTCCCTATGTGGCATTTAGCCGAAGGTATTCTTCCAAATCTCGGCAAACAAGAACAGGCTTGCCGAAATGAGTGAGTTCCTTGGCTATTCGAACAACGCTTGTATCTGGATTGACGATTATCAAATCACCCAGAGGGTTTTCAGAAAAAGCCTCCAGGAGTAGTTTTCTGGTAGAGAAATCAGTGGGTGCGAAGGAATAACCAATCATAATTAAACGTTTGCAGGTAGAAAGTTCCTCGCGTGCTTGTCTCCATATATCTGAAAACGGTGGGTTCTCGTAATACTGCTCTTTATAGAGTACTGGCGTTATGATTAGCGGATCGAGAATCCACCCTCCGAGATCAGGCGGTTCGGAAAACCACCAATGACCCCTAATCAGCAACACCTCTTTCAATCTTTCTTCGGGCAATTCCTGTTCCGCGGGATCAAAAGATTGATATTTACGGATAGGAAGATATTGGAACCAATTAAGTGAGCCATGCAGCTTCAGCGTTTTCCAGGAATAGAGCTTGTTCGCTGGATGGCCGTAGAACCGACTGCCCTCTGCGTATGTAGACAAGCCGGCCCGTTGGAGTTGAACATAGTCGAACTTGATACCATAGCCTAGTGGTCGATTCCAGTTGAAGTGGCTATACGGTAGTTCATCATCTTTGACTGTCCCTTCTTCATTGGGGCCGCCATGAAAAGACTGGGGTACAATCGTATTGACGCCAGACGCAGTTTCGATGGCAGCCTCAATAACACAGTCATAGTTCAGCGATAGGATGGTTGGATGCTCCCGATAGATAACTGCTCCGAATTCCCTCATTTGATCTGAGGTAACAGCAAAGGTTTCGAATTCCGACAGATATTCAGCCAAGAATGATTTTAGTAGGAATTCCAGCCAAGCAAGTCTGTCGAACTCTTTATGATCTTCCTTCCGTTCTGCTTCGTTTCTCTGAAGTTGTAGCATAGTGAAGCAATCCTCAAGGTTAAAGGGTTCATTCTGAAGATCATCTCTGTTCTTCTTCCAGAAGTGCGAAATATAATCATATAGAGGAGCAATTCGCTTTGAATAATGTTCTCCCTTGAATTTTTCACTCCGCAATGCCATCTGGAAGAAGTTGTTGGCAAGGGGTGGCTTCAGTCCATCCCAATCAGTTACAATCTGATTCACACCGGCTCCGAGCAGATAGATGATCTCACTCATATTGCATAGTCTCAGAGAACATGCCCACTGTTTTGCCTGTTATTGTTCTTTCCAAAACATGTCTTCTTTGTTGTACCCAGCCATTTTCCCGGTCTTAGGACACTGGAAGGCATTGTTAACAAGCTTGCTGGATTCGAACGACTTCTTGTCGCCGAAAGCTATGGGAGATTTGTGCTCTTCCCCGCACATTTTGCATTTGTAATATACGGCCATTGTAAATCCTCCTTCTACCCCCTAAGTACAAACTTGGGTTCGGATAATTATACATCTATCAGATGCGAAAACATCATATTCAATCTCCGACTTTAAGTCGAACTTCTTTAGCCATAAGTATAGCACATTGGTAGAGCCCTAGCATTCCATTGTAATCATCAAGCTGTAAGCTCGGGGGACAAAGACAAGCCTCTCCCTTTGTCGCTATTCATCCAGGTTTCAGGGCTTAGCTTAAGGCAGAAATAGACCTCTCCAAAATCTTGTCACCAAATTGTCCCCAGGATAGTGAAAAATCGCCTACTTAAAGCTGGGGGAGGGGAGGGTAGGCCGCCTGGAGGATAAGAATTACAGGGCACTATCCTCCCCGTGTGTCCGCCGTGGGGACAGGGCGGGGACAAAATCGCTAAAAACGGCTCAGTTTTGCTTACTCGGGCTTAAAACCAAAAATCAGGCAAACATACAAAAATTCTCAAATATCAGGGGAAAAGGCTTGGCGGGAGGGTATGGGAGTCGAACCCATCCGGGACCTTCGTCAGGCCCCATACTGGATTTGAAGTCCAGATGGCCCGCTAAATAAACCTCTCCCGTGTCACAACTGTGTCACAAAATTCGCTTAATCTGGTTTAATGGTGCTTAAAAGGAACATCCAAAGAAAAATTAAAAAATCAGGAGTGTCGAGGGCCGGACTCGAACCGGCACGCTTCTTGCGAAGGGGGGATTTAAAGTCCCTTGTGTCTGCTAATTTTGCGCCCCGGAGAGAATGACATAGCGTATGCCCAAATGTTTTTGATTCAAACTCTATTTATAAAATCTTTGAGAAATCTTTTTCCGCTTAGGATATAAGAGCCGGAAGAATTCCGTGGATTTAGATTAAGAAACCTTTGTCTTTTCGGACTGCGGGGGGTAAAGGGGGGTGTTGAGACCGCTCTTTGCTCCGCCGGAAGTACAGACCATATCTACCGCCGCAGGGTTCCATGTTATAGGAGGGCGATATGTCCCGCTGCTCGCTGCCACCCGATGATGCCTAGATATGCCTCTATGTCTTCCTGCTCTCCCTTCCCCATTAACTCGTCCTTAGGTCAATTATTCTTGCGCTCAGAAATTAGTTTTTCCTCGGAATTCCAGATCCGAGACTTTCCCCCAGGTCGGCCGTCTAGATTAAGGAAGCAATTATTTACTTGCGAGCTTCATTTTGTTTCTTGGAAGGCTGGGCTTTCCGGCCTCCGCTCGCCTCAAACCTAAATTAGCTGCCCCTCACCCCCGCCAGCCTCTTCCTGGCATCCTCGACTTCGGGGAGACCGGGGTCGGTGTCCTTCCAGAGGTCGAGAAATTTGCGGTACTGCTCAACCGCTTTCGCCTTCAGGCCTTTCTGATCATAAAGCTTGGCCAGCCTGTAATGGTATTTGGGGTGAACGAGATAGCGCGAGAGGTTTTTGGGGTCAAAGGTGATCAGCCGCTCATATTCGGCAATGGCTCCGTCTCTATCTCCTTTCTGCTCATACGCCCGGGGCAAAACGTCCTTCATCATGGGCATGTTGTACAAGATCAGCGTGTCTTTCCAATTAAAATCAAGTGGGCGCAAGGGTGTTTGTTTCTCAAACACGGCGATGGCCTTTTCGGGGGATCCGGCCTTGAGCGACAGCTCGGCACTTAAGAAATTCATATAGAGCGACACCCAGTCTTTCCGCCAGGGCGGCATCTTGGCATAGAGTAATTTCATCCCTGATAATATGTTCTTGGCCGAATCCATATGCCCGGACTTTAATTCCAATAGCCCCGATAGGAATTTATAGACCCCCTGCCAGTATAGTGTATTTTCAGGATAAGCTTTGATAAAAACGTCAAGCCAGGCTTCATTGGACCTGCGGCTTTGATCAGGCTCCCCCAGGTCGTAATAAATGAAGGCCTTGAGCAAGTTTATATAGGGCCGTCCCCAAACGTACCCTGGTTCTGCGTATTCTTCGGCCTCACGAAAGTAAAAATCGCAGTCCTTCAAACTCCCCGACAGAAGGCGGCAAAACCCTTTCCAAAGATAAGCCGTCCTTTTTTTCTCCGGAGAAGGGGCCGTGGCGATGAATTTATCCATCCATCTCATCGCCTCAGCATACTCCGCCTTCAAGGCATAAATGTACCCGACACTAAAATAGGGACCAAAAAGATCAGATTTTATCTTTAACGCGTCTTTGTAATTCGCTATGGCCTCATCCAGCCGGCCCATATCAAAATATGCCTCAGCCAGAGAATCAAGAGGATTGGCTTCACCCGGGCTCAAGGACACGTATTTTTGAAGATGCTCAACCGCCTTTGAAAAATCCCCTGTAGCGATATAGACATAACCTAATTCATTATGGGCCAATCCATAGTTAGGATCGAGCTCCAGGGCTCTATTTGACTCTATTATGGCTTTGTCATAGGCTCCTCTATTCATGTAATAAATACCCAGAGCATAAAATATTCCTTTTTCCTTAGGGTATTTTTCGGCAATCTGCCGGAGAATGCGGTAACTTTTTTCAGGATCTTTTTCTACGAGGCCGGCATAATACTCCTCGATATAGAGCCTCTCCTTTTCAGTTGCCTTGAGCGACAAAGCTTTGGCCCTTTTAATGGCGGCGGCCTCCGCTTCAATATTTTCGAGGTCAGCATTTGATAAAGCGAGTAAGTAATAAGCCATGGCAAAATCCGGGTCAAGCTTAACGGCCTTTTCTAAAGCGATCCGCGCATCAACGGTATAGAGCTTTCGGTAATTCTCCCTCCCTTCCACATAATATCTGTAAGCGTCCATCGAACTCGTTGTGACATCAGCGATCGGCCTCTCTGCGGGTTCAACGCCTTTTCCCGCCAGGCCTACGCCCTCGGAGATCTCCTTGGTCAGTTCATCGATCTGGTTATTGATGATGCTGGAAACGCCCTCTCCCTTTGAACTGGAGCTCCTGAGGAGTTTTTTTGTGTCCACATCCAGCACTTTCACATCCGTGGCAAAGGTCTCTCCGGCTTTGATGTAGCTACCCAAAACGATGGCTTTAATGCCTTCCCTCCGGCACAACTCGAAACCGAGCGGCCTGTCGATGACTTCGACATTCTTTTTCCCCATCTGCTCAAGCAGGTCTTCCATCCGTTCCCAGGTGGCCACATAAAGCCCACTTTCCCGCTCCAGGCTGGTGATCAGAAGGTCAGGGATGGCCTTTTGCAGGTAGTCGAAGGCCTTGTCTCCGGTGTGATTCTCAAAGCTGATGACGGCGATGGAGTTCTCGATCTTGGGCGCGGCGGGCGCCTTTTGGTGAGGGATGAATTTCCAAAGAATGACGGCCGCGGCGGCCAGCACAATGACGGCTGCCAAAGGGACGGCGAGTTTTCTTAAGTTGAACTTAACGGTGATCTCCCGGGAAGTGAAAGACTTCTTGGGAGCGATAACGCGCTCGGTCGTCGGCAGGCCCTGCTCGACCTTTTCAAGGTCGGTCCGCAATTCCTCGGCCGTCTGATAACGCTTGACTTTGTCCTTCTCCAGGCAGCGGAGGATGACCCGGCTCAGGTCCTCGGGAAGCAGGGTGTTGAGCTCGCGCGGGTTCCGGGGCCGCTCGCTCTTGTGCTTCACGCCGATCGTGAAGGGCGTGTCGCCCTCGAAAGGCACTCGCCCTGTCACCATCTCATAGATGATGATGCCGAGCGAATAGATATCCGAGCGCTGGTCGACGTCTTTTCCCTCCACCTGCTCAGGACTCATATATTCCGGCGTCCCAATCATTACCCCAGCACCCGTTATCCCCTTCACTTTGAGCGACCGCGCTATCCCAAAATCCATGATCTTGGCGTTCCCGGCCTCATCTACCATAATGTTCTGCGGCTTCAAATCCCGGTGAACGATTCCCAGGCTGTGGGCTTCGGCCAAACCTTCACAGACCTGTTTGGCAATGGAGATGGTCTTCCCCGCCGACATCTGCTCAACTTTCCTGATCAGCCTCTTGAGATCCTCCCCGACGATATACTCCATGGTGATATAGTAAGCACCTTCATCCCTGCTCAGGTCATGCATGCGGCAGACATTTCTCTGGCTGATTTTCCGGGCGAGCTTAAGCTCGTTGCGGAAGCGCTCGATCATCTCCTTATCGATTCCGATTTCAGGCTTGAGGAGTTTAAGAGCGATTTTCTCCTTGATCTCTGTGTCAAAGGCTTTGTAAACCCGGCCCATCCCACCTTTGCCCAGCTCTTCGATAATTTGGTAGCGGCCGGCAAAGGTCGCACCTGTGGACAGCTCTTTGATGGGCGTTTGTAAGGTTTCTGTGACTTCCGGATGGATATCTCCGGAAGAGGGCAGCTGTGTGCCGCAATCAGCGCAGAACTGCTTGGTCTCGGGATTCTCAGAATGACATTTCGGGCACTTGATGGTCACTTCTAACCCCTATGGTTCCTTGGTAAAAGAATAACACCGATGGAAAGGGGAGTCAAATGCAGAGAACAAACCTGTCCCCCCGCCCGCCGTGGGGACAGGGCGGGGACAAAACCGCTAAAAATGGCTCAGTTTTGCTTACTTAGGCTAAAAAACAAAATCAGGTTAAACGATTGAAAAATCAGGGAATAAGATGGTGGACGGTAGGGGACTCGAACCCCCGGCCTCAGCGTTGCGAACGCTGCGCTCTCCCAGCTGAGCTAACCGCCCAACCCAACAGATTCTAATATGCTTTATTTCGAGTGAGTTAATTTGTTGA
>Ga0315294_10001233_pt1 | contig 27707 bp, 16 predicted proteins | sample YL17G13_40_MG_FD_203626 | JGI IMG/M metagenome (GOLD analysis project Ga0315294, IMG submission 203626) | Sediment microbial communities from Yellowstone Lake, YNP, Wyoming, USA - YL17G13_40 | ecosystem: Environmental > Aquatic > Freshwater > Lake > Sediment | place: USA: Wyoming | collected... | reverse complement strand
CATGGTTCTTCGATTCCGTCCCTGGAAAGAACCACGCGCAAGATGCGCGTGTTACGATCCGAGAAGAATCACGCGCAAGATGCGCGTGTTACGATCCGAGAAGAATCACGCGCAAGATGCGCGTGTTACGATCCGAGAAGAACCACGCGCAAGATGCGCGTGTTACGATCCGAGAAGGATCACGCGCAAGATGCGCGTGTTACGATCCGAGAAGAACCACGTGCAAGATGCGCGTGTTACGATCCGAGAAGAATCACGCGCAAGATGCGCGTGCTGCATGTCACAATGCATGAGACGCTCTACATAGCCGGCAACATTGTGTTCGGGTACGTCCCCGACAAACTTGTGCTCGACCGCGTGGATTTCCATGTCGACAGCGGTGAGCTTGTCGGGCTGATCGGTCCGAACGGCGCGGGGAAGAGTACTCTTCTGAAGCTTCTCGCCGGGCTTCACACGCCGAGGTCGGGCGAAATCAGGTTTGAAGGTCGCCCGATAAGAGAGTACTCACCGAGGCAGCTCGCGAGGAGGGTCGCGTATCTCCCGCAGGAAGACGAGATACACTACCCGTTCACGGTGGGGGAGGTAGTGATGCTGGGACGTTGGCCGCACAGCGGCGGGGCGTTTTTCGATAGCCCGAGGGACAGGCTGGCGGCCTCCAGGGCAATGGACAGGGTGGGCGTGTCGGAATGGGCGGGACGGGTTGTGACGGAGCTTTCCGGGGGGGAGCGCGCGAGGGTGATGCTGGCGAAGGCAGTCGCGACCGAGCCCGCCTGCCTCCTGCTGGATGAGCCCGCCGCCGAGCTGGACCTGAAATATCGTACGGAGGCGTATCTGTTATTGAGATCGCTTGCCGATGAAGGGATAGGGGTTGTGGTTGTCGCGCACGACATGGGGGCGGTGTCGAGGTGGTCGGACCGTCTGACACTTCTTTCGGGTGGCCGCGTCGTTGCCGACGGGCCTCCCGCAGAGGTCGTGGCCGAGAGCGTGCTGGAAAGGGCGTACGGCATCGGCGTGAAGGTGATCGCGGACGGGAAGGATCGCGCCGTGTTCGCGAGGGGGGGCGAGGAGAAATGAAAGAGTCGGCAGGGGCGATCAGGGCGCTTACCCCGGCGAGGTTCTGGGGCTGGATGCTTGCGTTCGGGGCGTTTGCCGCGTTGTGCGTGGTCATCGCCCCGATATTCGGCTCGGTGAATATCAGCTTCGCGCGAGCGCTCGATTTTTCCATCCCCCTGGTGAACAACCCGGACAGGGAGATACTCTTCGCGACGCGCCTTCCCCGGATCGTGCTCGCGCTTGTGACCGGCGCGTCGCTTGCGCTGAGCGGGGCCGCACTGCAGGCGCTCCTCAGGAATCCGCTCGCGAGCCCGTTCACTCTCGGGGTTGCGTCCGGAGGAACGCTCGGGGCGGCACTGGTGATTTTCCTGGGAGTGGGAGGCGCGATGCTGGTGCCCGGCACCGTTGCGGGCTCATTCGTCTTCAGCCTCGGCACCCTTGCCCTCGTGTGGGCGCTTGCCTACCGCCGCGGCAGACTTCCCACCGGCACCCTGCTTCTCGCAGGCGTCAGCGTGAATTTCCTCTTCGCCGCCGTAGTGCTCCTGCTCCAGTACCTGAGCGATTTCGAGCAGAACATGGCGCTGATCCGATGGATGATGGGGTCCCTGGACACGGTGGGTTACGCACCGGTCTGGGGGATACTCCCGGTTCTGGTGATAGCGGCAGTCGCGCTCTTCGTTTGTGCCAGGGCGTTCAATCTCCTGGCGCTTGGAGATGAAGCCGCGCGGACGGCGGGTGTGGACCTGGAGCTGCTGGAGGTGGTCGGATTCCTGGCGTCGGGTCTTCTCGCGGGAGCTGCGGTAAGCCAGGTGGGTCCGATAGGATTCGTGGGGCTGATAGTGCCGCATGCGGTGAGGATGATGGTGGGTCCGGACTACCGTCTCGTGCTGCCGGGAAGCCTGCTGGTGGGTGCAGGTTTCCTGGTGTTGTGCGACCTTGTGAGCAGGACGGCGTTGGGCGGGACCGAGCTTCCGCCCGGAATCATAACAGCGTTGCTGGGAGCGCCATTTTTCCTCTGGCTCCTGAAAACGAAATCGTCAGAGGTGTTTGTGTAACATGCGCATCTTGCGCATGGTTCTTAATGACGAGAGAATACGAAGCACCATGCGCGGGACGCGCATACTACAGTATGCAAAGCTTGTAGCATGCGCATCTTGCGCATGGTTCTTAATGACAAGAGAATGCGAAGCACCATGCGCGGGACGCGCATGCTACAGTATGCAAAGCTTGTAGCATGCGCATCTTGCGCATGGTTCTTCGTGGACTGGAGTCAAAGCACCATGCGCGGGACGCGCATACTACAGTATGCAAACCTTGTGGCATACGCATCTTGCGCATGGTTCTTAATGACAAGAGAATGCGAAGCACCATGCGCGGGACGCGCATGCTACATTATGCAAACCTTGTGGCATGCGCATCTTGCGCATGGTTCTTAATGACAAGAGAATGCGAAGCACCATGCGCGGGACGCGCATGCTACTCTGTCACACTTCCGCGAGGATTTGGTCTATGTTGTTGTCGTCGAAATCGTCGTCATCGGACCCGTCGACTTTGACGCCTGACGCAACCGCGGGGTTGACCTCGAACTGGGCGATGTCGTCCCCCTCACCATTGATGGATCTCAGGATCTTCCGGCAGGCGGAGTAGATAATCTCGCGAGGCTTGGAGCCGTTCTTCGGGCCCACCAGACCCATCTCCTCCATCTGCTCCATCACGCGCCGAGCTTTGGGGTAGCCCATGGCGAGCCTGGTCTGAAGCATGCTCGTGGACGCTTCCCCTTCGGCAAGGAAAACCTTCAGAGCGCTCTTGAAGAGCTGCGCTTCCTGGGAGAAAAATTCGGATGGATCGGCGGGTGCGTCTTTCCGGCGGGACGGGCCGTGCTCGGCAGTGACATCCTCGTCGTACTCAGGCGTTCCCTGCTGCGAGAGCACTCGCACGATGCGCCTGATCTCGTCGTCATCGACATAGACCCCCTGGGCGCGGGTCGGCGACTCGGCGTCGATCGGCTTGAACAGCATGTCCCCGTTGCCGAGAAGGTTCTCGGCGCCCTTGTGATCGAGGATCGTGCGCGAGTCGATCTGCGACGCGACATTGAAAGCGATACGGGCCGGGATGTTCGCCTTGATGTTTCCGGTGATGATTTTCACGCTCGGGCGCTGCGTGGCAAGAATCAGATGAATGCCGACCGCGCGCGCAAGCTGGGTGAGGGCCGTGATGCAGGTCTCGATCTCGTAGCCCTCCTGCGCCATCAGGTCCGACATCTCGTCGATTACGATGACGATGAAGGGCATGCGCTCGTCGGGAGGCACCGTGCGGTTGAAAATCTGAATATTCCTGGACTGGGCCGCTTTCAGCTTGCGGTACCGCGTGCGCATCTCCTGGATGGACCATCTCAGCGCGTTGATGGCGTCGTTGATCTCGTTCACCACCGGCGTGAGAAGATGCGGCAGCCCCTCATAGAAGCCGAACTCGACCATCTTGGGGTCGATGAGAATCAGCTTGAGCTGGTCGGGAGTGAGTCGGAAGAGCAGGCTCATGATGATGCCGTGGAGGCAGACGGACTTGCCGCTGCCGGTCTGACCCGCGACTAGGAGGTGGGGCATTTTGCCGAGGTCGGCGAGCACCGGCTGGTTGTTAAGGTTCTTGGCGAGGGCCATGGTGAGAGGTGCCCTGGCCTTCTGCCACTCCGGAGTGCCGACGAGCTCTCTTAAGCGGACCAGGTTCGTGCGGCTGTTGGGGAACTCGATGCCGACCGCGGTCTTCCCCGGGATCGGGGCCTCGACTCTCACGCGCTTGGCGGGAAGGGTGTAGGCGATGTCCTTTTCCATCCCTTCAATTTGCTTTACGCGTATACCTTCTCCCAGAACCACCTCCACCCTCGTGACCGCCGGCCCCGTGATGACGTCGCAAACCTGGCATGGGATACCGAACGTCTCGAGCGTCTTGATGATGCGCTGGGCGGCGAACTCGCGGAACGCGTCGTCCATCACCGGGTCGGAAGGCGGGTCGAGAAGATCCATCGGTGGGAGCTTGTAGAGCCTCTGCCTGGGCAGCGGAGCGGGCTCGTCCAGCGCAAGCTCGAGCTGGCTTCCCGGCGGCGCGACGGGTTGCGGTGGAGGTGCCGCCTCGCTGACCGGGGACGGTTCGGGAACCGGAACTTCGGCTTCCGCGGCTATCTCCAGCGGGAGCGTCTCAGTATCGGCAGCGGCGGCATTGGCGAACTTCGGTCGCGCCGGCATAGGTCGTGGCCGGACTGCGATCTTCTTCAGCGCCTTCCAGGCCGAGATGAGCACTGCCTTGGGACTGAGTCTCAGTATGACAAACGTCATGACGACGAGGAGAACGAGGGACACCGCGACGGCGGAATCGCCGACGAGCAGCCTCAGAAGCCTCCCGGCGAGAAGTCCGATCCAGCCCGTCATGTCGCGCGCTTTGAGGTCCCAGTAGAAAATCCTCGAATACATCGCGTTTTCCCACGCAGCGAGGATTAGCGGAATGGCCCAGAACGCAAGCCTTGTGAGTCTTGGGGCGAACGGGATTTTTCCGGCTGCGAGGAGATGGACGGTGCCGGTGACGAGGGCGACGGCGATGAGCCACGCTCCGACGTCACCGAGGAGCGGCTTGATGAGAACGATCAGTGTCTCCCCGACCAGTCCTCCCCGTCCGCTGAGTCCGAGGATGTAGACGATGGTGAGGGCAAGGACGATTATGCCCCAGGCCTCGAAGGCGATGATTTTCCTGAGGGCCGCGCGAGGGTCGGAGGCGGAATCGAGGAAATCGAGGTTAGGTGAGTGTTTCTTGTCCGGCATGCAACACCCGCGCCGGGACACACCGCCGGCGCATTAATAGAATCAAGTCCAACTTAATTTTTCTGAACCCGTAGCATGCGCCTCCGGCGCATGGTTCTTAGGCTCTCACGTGCTTTGTGAAGAACCATGCACAGGATGCGCATGCTGCACGGTTTGTCGGGGAATAGCACGAAGTCTTTGTCAAATTTGATCGGACTGAAAGGATATTAAATCGTGCAGGCCGGCTTACCGACCTGCTCGAGGCGAGAGGTTTGACCATGGTTAAACGTTATTCGATCCTGGCACTGGTATGTATGGCTCTGATTCTCGGGCTCTCGGTTCCTGCATGGGCTCAGGAGCAGGAAGCCTGGTCCATGGGCGGCGGATACTGGACGCTTCCCAACGTAGATGACCAGGCCGGCGCAATAAGCACTTCAGGAATGTACGCGTGCGCGATCATGCACAGCACGGAGTACCAGGTCGAGTTCGACTATGCGTTCGGCGATACGAAGTTCTACGCGCTGGCGGCGGATTACCTCTATCCGCTGACCGAAGGAGCGGATTATTTCGGCGGCAGCGCCTTTCTCGGCGCAGGCTACACGTATTTCTCGGCGGACGATCTCGACAATCAGTCGGGATTCAATGTCTTACTGGGCGCAGCGGTCGGCGACAAGCTGTCGGGCACTCTCAGGTACGACTTCCTTGGGTCGGACCAGGAGCTTTTCGCACTCGGCGTGTCGTACAGCTTCTAAGGACATCGGGGAAATTCGGAGTGACGACCCTGGATCGGGATCTGCCGGTTCCCACGAAAATGAAAGCAACAAAGACACTGATGACGGCGATGCTGGCGGCTTTCGCGATCGCGGCGATGCCGTCGCCCGCGCACGCTCAGGACCTGGGGCTGATGCCCTCGAGCCTGGGGCGGTTCTCGGTCGGCGCCGGAGCGTACCAGGCTCCCGGTGGCGAAAAGAGCTCAAGCGGGGTGTATGGCCTGGCCAGGTTTGAGATCACACAATTCGAACTTGAAATCGATTATGGCTTGTCCGATCAGAATTTTTTCCTTGGGGCCGCAGATTACCTTTACTACATACCGATGGCCCAGGGCCTCACCGGTACGGAGGCGGCGATAGGGGGTGGGATTACGCTTGTGAATGACGATCCCTCTCTTGATGAATCCAAGTTCGGGCCGAACCTCCTGGCGCAAATCCGATTCATGGATTCGTATGCCGTCCAGCTTCGCCATGACTTCCTCGGCGGCAATTCGAACTTGTGGACGTTCGGACTGAGCTATTCATTCAACTGAGTGAGACAGAAAAGACGCAGGCCTCCTTTCCTGAACAAAGTCCACCCACCCTCATCCTCCTCCCGACGACCCGCCCACCGGCGGGTCGTCGACTATGCAGCATGCGCATCTTTGGGCTGTTGAAAAAGTCCAATTTCGCGCAAGGAGAGCTTAAAAGGCGTGGCACCCTCAGGCGAGTCTTCGAGCCTGGGGGTGCTGGACTAATCACCTGAATGCCTCATGAATAGCGGGATTAACAGATCGAACACCCCCAGGCGGAAAGCCTGCTCGCGCAGTCTTTCTGCCTGAGGGTGCCACCCGATTCGCATGGTTCTTCTGTTGTCTCCCGGGATAAGAATCATGCGCAGGATGCGCATGTTACATGCGATGCGCATGCAGCGGTTTCGGCAAGCTGGTATACTTCGGGCCCTGGGGAGTATTCCGACCGGGAGGATGCCAGATGGTCGAGACGCGTAACCTGATGAGGCCGGGGAAAGCCGTCCTGATAATCAATATCCTTGCCATGTTTCTGCTGATCTCCGCATTCGGTGTCTCCACGGCGAGAGCGGATGAGCAGGAGTCCGGCGCAGCGAGCGGACAGATACCGGCGGGATATGGCGGCGTCGAGCTGTCGGCGCAGTTGGGGAATGTGTCCTCCGACCTGCTTCAGGGGGAAGCCGGGATTCCGCAGATGCTTACGATGGAATCGGCTGTGGAATGGGCGCTTGAGCACAACAGGGAGATAGCCCGACTGACGCTGGAGATCGATGCTGCCCAGGCTGCGGTGCGCGGCAGCCACCTTCTGTACATGCCCTCGCTCGACATCGGGGGCAGGTCGATGAGCATGGGCCCTGCCGGGACCGTTGAAATCCCCATACCGGGCAATCCCATAGAGATCCGGACGAGCACCACGGACATCACCAACACGATTTCGATGACCTTGTCGCAGCCGGTGTACACATTCGGCTCGTTCTCGCTTGCCGGGAGGGGCGCGAGTCTGGGTCTGGACCAGGCGCGCCTGAATCTGGCGAGAGCTCGGCAGACGGTGAGAAACGATACGGAGGAAGCGTTCCTGAGAGCAGCGCTGGCGCAGGCGATGGTGGGGGTGAGGGAGCAGGCTGTTGCTACGGCCGAGGAGCGACTGAGGATCGCGCAGGTGAGGTTCGACGCCGGGGAGGCCGCGCGGTTCGAGGTCTTGAGGGCCCAGGTGGGAGTCGCGACGTCGCGTCAGGACCTCCTCCAGGCGCAGACATCCTCGGACCTCGCCATGAGCGCTCTGGTGCAGAAAATGGGCCTGCCGACCGGCACGACGATCGATATCGAGCCCCCCGTCGCGGAAGAAGTGGACGCGGTCGCGCCCGGATTGACGCTCGATGAGGCATGGCAGACCGCCCTCGACAACAGAATGGATTTGAAGGCGCTGGAGCTCGCGGTGGAGCTGTCGGAAGTCGGCGCGCTTTCTCAGCGGAACCGTCCGATGCTCGCATTCCAGGGAAACTACTCGAGGTCCGATAGGGCGTCGATGTTCGCCAACAAGGAAAGCTGGAGCGTCGTATTGAGTTTCACATATCGGTTCTACGATTTCGGACGGTCGCGGGCGTCGATGGAGGAGGGGTGGGCGAAGAGGGATGCGCTCAGGGCGCAGGTTGAGGACATCCGGACCCTCGTCGGGCTGGAAGTGGAGAGCGCGTACAAGTCGCTGATAACGTCGCTCGAGAGGATCGAGGTGGCGCGAGCGACATTGGAATCGGCGCGAGAGGCTGTGCGAATCGCGGAGTTGGGCTACTCGGAGGGCGTAATCACCTACATAGATTTCCAGGATGCGGACCTGGGTTACCGTCAGGCGGAGACGCTCCATCTGCAGGCGGTGTATGAATACCTGACGGCGGTTAGCGGGCTGAGGGCTGCAATGGGGGTGGACGACTTTCCGATGCAGGCGCAGTGAGGCGAGTGCGATCGACCCGCCTTGGCGGGTTGCATCGCATGCGAAATAGTGCTATAAATCTGCTATAATTCGATGTGAAAAGCGATTCCAGACGGAGGGGTCGGGATAGTCCCGGGCGGGTTGATCATTCCTTTGGAGGTTCGTTCCGGAATGCGAAACATCATTCTCATGGTCATCATGGCCCTTGTGCTCGGGTGCGCGCACAGCCAATCGCCGGTAGCGCCGGACGGAAAGGACACGGGGGGAACCACCGGTCCTCAGAAGGCGGCTCAGATCCCAGGCAAAGCTTTGTGGGGGATTTTCGAGGTGACGCTGGATCCGATCGCCGAGACGGCGACAATTGTCCCCCTCAGGACCGCTGCGTTCAAGGCCAACGTGACCCAGTTTCTTCAGCCCCCTTTGGGGAAGCCCAACTATGTCGGCTTCAGCAACCTGGATTTCTCGGATTTCAGCTCTGAAGGGATAGTGAGGCTGCAGGTGGGTGTGACGCATCCGTTTCCCGGGCTGAACCAGTATCGCGGTTTCGACGTTCTGGGTGTGTTCATGTCGGATGCGTCATTTGCGAGCCAGGCCGAACCCGGCGCGATTCTGCCGATGCAGGATGGGTCGGACGCAAGGCTGCTCAATGCCGACGGGTACACCCGCTGGTTCAATCCCGGCGAGTTCCCCGCCAAAACCATCTTCGGGTTCGTGCCCGGCATCTACGGGTCGCCCGGGTTCACGCCGGACGCGACAGTGAACGGGTACAAGTACTTCTGCGATGGCCTCGGTCCTGCCGAGGACCTGAGGATCTTTTTCACCGATCCCGACAATCTCGCGAATCGCGGCAGCTTCACGCCCGGCACCGTGAACAGGCGCGACTATGAAATCCAGTTCCCGAATCCCCTAAGCCCTCTCAAGTACCAGTACGCAATCCTGGCGAGCTGGGAGCAGCCGTCGGACCCCCACAATCCGACGCTGGACAAGTTCTCCCTGACGGCCAACCAGGCCGAGCCGTTCCTGCTTGTCGCGGATACCTCCGGCTCGACCGTGTACTACGAGAGTCCCGACAACAACGGCGGGATACTGCACATAGAGCTGACGGTTTATGACTGGCAGGCTCTGGCGGGCGAGGGCGGCGGGATACCGGTGGGTCAGCAGATGGACGGATGGTGGGTCGAGAGTTTCTTCGATGTGTTCCTCAGTCCGCAGGACGCACTCCCGGGCGCGACCGTGGCGGTCGATGGACCTGCGTCCAGCACGTTCACGGTGGACATAGCGGATGTGAATCCGACTCATGCCGGCGATGAGTGGCTGATGCTGGCGGTCGAGAGCGCCGACCCGAGCTCATACGATCAGGGATTCGGTGCGCCTGCGTCGGACGGCAGGCTGGCTGCGTACCTTGTGACGAAAGTGACGGTATCGCCGGAGAATCCGATGAACCAGGCGCCCAGCGTGGGGGACATCACGGGCGAGACGAATCCGTGGGAAATAGACTCGGAAGAGTACACCATTTCCGCCCTCGATCCTGAGGGAGATCAGCTTCACTACGAGTGGAGCCTTGTGGTCGACGGCGCGGCGATTGTATGGGGCAATGTCGGGTCCGACACGGACGCCGTCACGATCGACTGGAGCGACTACGGTCCGGGAGACTACGATCTGCACTGCCGCGTGAAGGACGATTTCAACGCCTGGCAGCTCGCATCGAATGATCCGCTCGACATAGCGGTGAAGGAGCTCAGCATCACGTGCGGCAACGGCGTGTTCGGGTATAACGACTACGCCTACACGCAGTGCCAGCAGGTGGAGAGCGTCTTCCTGTCGGACGGCACGGCGATAAGCGAGTACGGTTACAGCTTTACGTCGAGGGAGTTCGAGGTAATGAAAGTGTACTACGGGTGGCATCAGCCTGGGTACTGCGGCCAGACAAACTACGAGGATCCGTGCGACGACACGTGGTGCGAGCTGTACAGCGACCTGTATTTCCCCAGCACCGATCCGACAAACCGCACGATACACATGGATTCCGACATGGCCGGGACCTATGGGTCGGGCCAGGAGACCAACGATGTCGTGGCATTCGTGATGTTGCAGCAACCGAACATTATGAGATTCCTGCACGGTTTCAACACCTCCAGTCACGCAGCTGCGACGGAGTATCCGAGCAAGACGCTTCCATCGGGCACGGTGACAGCGATGGACTTCGACGAGGCCGGCGACCTCTGGGTGCTCTCGTCGAACGGAAATACCTACGAGCTTACGAAGTCATCGACATACGACGTGGGCAGTCTGAAATTCACTGTGGACATGTCGGAGCTGGCGCCGACCGGGACGAAAGTGTTCGACTGGGCGATCAGCTACCTGAACGGGGATTTCTACGTATTCACCGACGAAACGACGGGCGGAACGCTTCACAGGGTCTCAGGGACGAACGGGGCTATCATCGACACGGTGCACAATGCGCTCGATGCGGGCATCAGCAACCCTGCTTACGGGCTTGGGACGACCGGCGCTCGAGGCGATGTCGAGATCGATCACAGGATAATGACCGGCGAGAATCCGCTGGCCGAGAACTGCCGCCTGGTGATCAGCGGAGGTCCCGGCGGGACCGCCATGGCGGTGATGTTCGCGCGATACGATCAGGCGCTGAACCTTCTCAGCACCTGGGACAACAACCAGCTCGGCGGCGGGTCGTGCAACAATCCTGCGGGTACGGACGGCGGAAGATTCATCATCTTCGATCCCGTGGAGCACGAGGACAACCCAGCCACCATCGTGGACGAGGAAGAATGCCGTCACACGATGTGGGTCGGCGATGCGGGCACCAGCGCAGGCAACATGATCTGGGCCGACAGCTGCCGTCCTGTCCCGGACGATTGGGACGGAAACTGATTGAACGAGGACGATCAGGGGGGAGTGAAAAGTCGATGAAACTGAGAACCCTGGCAATATGCGCGCTCCTTCTGGGTGCGCTTGCCTGTTCAAGAGGTGCCGTACCGACGGCGCCGGGGATGAGTCCCGGAAAACCCGACATTCAGGCGAGCATCGGGCTCGACTCGACGGGACGTGCGCTGTTCGGGGTCTGGATGATGGAAGTGTCGTCGGATCACGCTGCGGTGAACGCAGTGCCTGTCAGACTTGGGGAGGGACATTTCAACGTTCGGACGTTTCTGGAAAATGGACCGTGCGCGACCTGTCTTTCGGTTGTGGGAGTGCACCCGCAGGGGAACGGGGTGCTGGATGTGGACGTGCGGCTCACGCATCCGTTCATTGGGCTGGACAGGTTCACCGGATTCGATGTGCGGGGTACGGTGATCTTCCCCGCGACATCATACTGGCCCGCGAACGGGCTTTCATGGAGTCGAGCGGCGGACGGAGGCGGCGAGCTTCTCAATCCCGACGGTTTCACGACGCTTTTCAATCCCATCGACTTCGAGCAGCACCCCGGGGACCCGGCCATCCTGACGTACCAGAAGGGCACGTTCGCGACTGTGCTGGAGAACCCATCAACGCTGAATGCGTACAGGGCGTTTTACGTGGAGCCGGACCGCCGTCCGTTCTACGCGAGCGATGCGATCACGAAGACATACTCCATCAAGCTGCCCGCCGGCCCGTTCAGGTTCGGGTACGTGGTGGACGCGAGCTGGGCCAAGCCCGATCCGAATCCGCCGGTGAATGTTCCCGAGGATTTTCCGATTGAGGCGAATTGCCGGGAGGCGTACCGGGTAAGCGCGCATGTGGAGGAGGGTCTGAACGTGTCGGGCGGGATCGCGACGTGCGAGATCGACGTGTACGACTGGCAGGGAACATCAACCGTCTCGCTTGTCGCGGTCGAGGCGCCCGATCTGTTCGCCGGGACGGCGGCCGCGAGCTTGAAGACCGACTACGGAAGCATCAGCCGCTGGGAGGCGCAAATTCAAAACGACAAGGCGGATTCGATAGACGATTACCCGGTGCTGGTGAGGGTCGACGATGCGACCGAGGATGAATTCCTGGGTCCCGTGTCGGCATACAGGGTCATCACGGCGCATGTGGGTCCTGCGTCCCAATATCCCGACGGGATTTATGTCGACAGGGACTACCCGGGCCTCGCGGGCGGATTTCCCGAGATCGGCACGCCGGACGCTCCATTCACCCAGATCAACTCGGCGATCCTCGTAGCAAACGCCGAACAGGATATCTACATCGACCCGTCGCCGGATCCTTACAACGAGCAGGTCAGCCTCCATAGCGAACGATACCTTCTGGGCTGGAACTGGCGGGACGACGGCGACAGCGGTCAACCCGTGGTGGAGGCGATGGATTTCGACAGCAGCATTTACGGGATAGCGGTGAGCGACGTGACGCTGGACAATCTCGAGGTGCGTCCGGGCGGCGACCTCGACGAGGAGTTCCTGTACGGGATATTCTTCGATTACGCGGACCCGTACGCGCACCAGAAGGACGTGACGGTGAAGAACTGCACGTTCACCGGCGACCGTGTCCACACCGGAAACGAGACGGGAGACGAGATTGTCTGCTGCCAGGTCTACCTGACCGACAACTTCACTTTCGAGGACAACCTGATAACCGATTGCCATGTGGGCAGCGACCAGGGCGGATATTTCGGGGGACTCCACGTGGACGTGTGCGACGGGGTCAAGGTGAGGGGAAACGTGATCACGCAATGCACGTTCAGAAACAGCTTCCTGGGGATGCACATATGGTATTCCGACCTTCCAGTGCTCGTGGAGGACAACGAGGTAAGCTGGATGAACAACTCCGACACGCCGACCGGATTCACGATCGGCTGGGCGATAAATGTCATCGGCTACTCGGACGTGACGGTGCGGCACAACACGGTCCACGACCTCGGCGGACCGGGTCACAGGCTCGAGACGGTGGGCCTGTTCTTCCGATGCGTCGGCGACACCACATACTACAACTGGAGCATCGAGAATAATCTCATCTACAACCTCTACTCGCAGGATGCAGCGAATACGACGAACTCGGCGGACTGCCGCGGCATCATGTTCAGAATGAACAACTACAACAACCTTGACGGGCTCAGGATAGCGAACAACACGCTTGTCGGACTTACATCGGGCGAGTACGTGCACGGCCTGAGTTTCGACATCGGGTCCGGGAATTTCCTCTACAACTACGCCATCGAGAACAACATCATCAAGGGCCTGACCGGCCCTGCGCAGCCGGACGACTACGAGACTTCGGGGGCGGTCTATGCGTACTGGCCGGACGATGATCTCCTGATCGAGTACACGCTTTTCGACGACATCGACCTTCCTGATCCTATGTTCTATGGCGTAGATGAGGGCACGGGGAATATCCTTGACCAGGACCCGATGTTCGACCCGGCGTGGCATTTCCCGATCGGCTCTCCGGCTCAGCTCGGGGACCCGACATTCCTCGATTTCGACGATCCCGGACCGCCGTCGGGAGACCCTGACGATCCCGACCCCGACACGCGATCCAGGATGGGCGCCTATGGGGGTCCGGGGGGCGACTGGTAGGTTAATTCCCGGTGCAGCTTGTGCTATAATTCAACATGATCCGTATGATCCATCAATAAAGGCGGCAAAAGGGGTACAGGAATGAACAGGAACGCTCTCATCGCATTGGCGCTTCTCGTGCTCGGGGGACTTTGTGCGGGGTGCAGCGGAGCAGGAAATCCGATCGCGGCGGGACAGGATGTGTCGCTCCAGACGAGCGGACCGGTCGACTCGAACCGTGTCCTGTGGGGCATGTGGCAATGCCGCGTGGACCCCGCGTCGGGACAGATCGACGTGGTCCCGCTCAGGGGCGCGATGTTCACTGCGAACGTCAACAACCTTCTCGAAGGCAAGCCGGGGAACCTCCTTATCCAGAACATGGATACAACCAACTTCTTCACCGAGGGTCGCCTCGACTGCACGGTCATGCTGAAGCACCCGTTTCCCGGCCTGGACATGTATAACGGGTTCGATGTCTGGGGCGTGTTCATGCACAACGGGTCGGCCACGCTGAATTACGATGACCTGGTTTACAGCGACGGGTCCGGCCCCGACGAGGGCATGCTGCTCAACCCGGATGGCTACACTCGATGGTTCAACCACGGCGAATTCGACGGGAACGGGTCCCCGATCCTGGAATACTGGCCGGGAAAACTCTCGAATCTGCCCCAGCCTACCGCGACTCTGAACGCATACAAGGTGTTCGCGGACGGGCTCGGTGTTGAGGACGACTATTACGAGTGGATCACGACCAGCGGGAATGCCGACGATCGCGGCGTGTTCAGGGCCGGGATGGCCAACTCGCGAAGATATCAGCTCAAGTTCCCCATTATTGGAGGAGTTCCGGAAGCCAGCTTCCAGTACGCCGTAATCGCGACATGGGAGCCGGGCGATCCGGAGCTGACCGGCAATCCGACGACATATGAGCCGGGCGATTTCCCCCCGAACGCCAACTGCGAGGAGCCGTTCTGCATTCATGTAACGACCGATGACAGCGATCTTTACAACGACGGTGCTGGATCCGCGGGCGGGTCTTTCAAGGCGAATGTCGAGGTGTTCGACTGGCAGGGCGGGATCGCAGCGGGCAACGGGGTTCCGAACGAAGTGTACCGGATGGTGGTCGAGGGCGATTTCGTCCCGGGAGGGACATACGAGTTCAGCCAGGCGGAGCTGGCGACGGTGGCGATTCCTGCGACCGAGAACTCGTCCGTGTTCCAGGTCGAGATCGCGGACTGCCAGCCCCAGGCCTCCGGCGTCGCGGACTTCTGGGTGATAGTGGAAGCTGCGGGGACCAACGGGGAAACGTACGGGCAGGGCTTCCCGACGAAATATCCCGACGCAAGACGGGCAAGCTTCACTCCCGGCACGGTGGACGTCGTAAACGTCGCGCCCTGGCCGGATGTCATCTATGTCGACGATTCCAACACGACGGGAGTCGAGGACGGGACACACACTCATCCCTACAACACGATCCAGGAAGGGATAGACAACAATCCCGACCTGAAGGAAGTGTGGGTCGATGATTCCGGTGCGATATATGCCGAGAATGTCCAGATGAAGGACGACACCATTCTGAAATCCACAAACTGGGATGATTCCGACGGCACAGGTCGTGCGAAAATTCAGGGGCCCAGCGGTACGACCATACACACATTGGAATTCAACAACGTGTCCGGCGCCACACTCCAGGGATTCGAGATCATGCCCTTCAATTTCATCGCTTCGTTCAGCGCAATGGACATAATTCTGGTCACCAACGGCTCGGGGAACATTATCAAGGACTGCCTGTTCAAGGGAGCGATGCCCGACTCCGCCACTATCTATGTGCTGAACATTCGAGGTGTGACCGCAACCGGCTCCAGCGATCTGACTGTTCAGAACTGCCGCTTCGACGGTCTTGACCGAGGAGAGAACATACGATCGATGTCAAGCTGGAACATAATCCGGGCCACCAATTGTCCGGGCATGGACATCGTAAACAACATCTTCACGAACCTGAGATCGACGGCTGACACATGGAGCAAGAGCGGTTACATCACCTATCTGGATACGTGTAGTGACCTGGTTCTCAAGAATAACCTTATCCATGACATAAAGCCTATCGCCACCGGCAACTCGAATCTTCAGGAGGGCTTTCGACTCAACAACTGCACGAATCCCACGCTGGTGAACAATACCGTCGATTCATTCGACGTAACCCAAGCTTTCTTCATTCAGCAGGTGTTTGCCTACAGAATCGATAACTGCAACGGTGTGACTTTCAAGAACAACATCGCGACGCGGATCTACTGCAACGGCTTCCCGCCTCCGCTGGCCAGAGGACTCCTCGCGGTCAACAGCACATTTACCGTCTACTACTGCGACATGTGGGACATCGGCCCGGGGGGCAACGGCCAAAACTACTATTGGTCCGGCGGGGTCCTGACGATCGATCCGTCCTGTATCTCGCTTGATCCGCAGTACATCGATGCCGCTAACGAGAACTACGATCTCCAATCCGGCTCTCCCGCTCAGCAGGGCGACCCCTCGTTCGTCGACTGGAACGACACCGGAACACCGTCCGGCGATCCTGCCAATCCCGACACGAACAAGCGTAGCCGAATGGGCTCTCATGGCGGCCCGAATGGGCAGTATGTCGGCCTGCTGACGCCGGAATGACGAGAGGGGACTTCTGTTGGGGCGTAACAGCTTGATTCGAATGCTCACCTCATAATGGCGTAGTATAATCTCGGCGACCGGAATCTCATTCGAGGGGAAACCGCATAAGGAGCCGGAAATGAAGAACCAGGTTTTGACCGCCCTGGCACTGGCAATGTTGACGGCCCTCGGTCTCGGTTGCGCAAGGGGTACCGACCCGGTGGGTGTGAACGGGGATGCCCGACTATCATACCGGGAGGGATCGAGCGGGTCGGGTCGAGTGCTCTGGGGTCTTTGGCAATGCTCGATGGCGCCGGGCTCAAGCTCGATGCAAGTGGTTCCCCTCAGGACCGCCGAGTTCACGGCGAACGTGAACAAGCTCCTCGAGGGCAAGCCCGGAAATCTTCTGATCCAGGACATCGACACGACCGACTTTTTCGCGGAAGGTCGGATTGACTGCACGATAACGCTCAGGCATCCCCTGCCGGGCTTGGACATGTACAACGGGTTTGATGTTTGGGGCGTGTTCATGCACAACGGGTCGGCGACGCTGGAATACGACAACCTGGTCTACAGCGACGGAACCGGACCCGATGAGGGCATGCTCCTCAATCCTGACGGATATACACGATGGTTCAACTGGGTGGAGTTCGACGGCAACGGCCTTCCGTTATTGGAGTATTGGCCCGGAAAGCTCTCGAATCTGCCCCAGCCGACCGCGACTCTGAACCCGTACAGGATTTTCGCCGACGGCCTCGATGTCGAAGATGATTACTATTCATGGATCACAGCGCCTGGGAATGGCGAGAACCGGGGGATGTTCTCGGCGGGCATGGCGAACTCGCGACGGTACGAGCTCAAGTTCCCGTTCGTTGGGGGAAATCCGAAGGTCGATTTCCAGTACGCCGTGATCGCGACATGGGAGCCCGGGGATCCGACTCTGACCGGCGACCCGGCGATATACGAACCGGGCGATTTTCCGTCGAGCGCGAACTGCGAGGAGCCGTTCTTCCTGCATGTAACTACGGCGGGCAGCGACCTCTACAATGACGGCTCGGGGACCGCGGGTGGAAGCTTCAAGGCGGACGTGGAGGTCTTCGACTGGCAGGGCGGGATTGTAGCGGGCAACGGGGTTCCCAACGAAGTGAACCGGATGATAGTCGAGGGCGATTTCGTCCCGGGAGGCTCGTACGAGTTCAGCCAGGCGGAGCTTGGGGCGGTGGCGATTCCCGCGACCGAGAATTCATCGGTGTTCCAGGTCGAGATCGCGGACTGTCAGCCCCAGGCCTCCGGCGTCGCGGACTTCTGGGTCATAGTGGAAGCTGCCGGGGCCAACGGGGAAACGTACGGGCAGGGCTTCCCGACGAAATATCCGTCAGGCGCGCATCGCGCGGCCTTCATACCGGGAAGTGTCTCGGTGAGCGGCGAGTCGCCGGTAAAGGCCGTCTATGTCGACGACTCCAACACATCCGGGATCGAGGACGGCACGCAGGCTCATCCATACAACACCATCCAGGAAGGGGTCGACGCAGTGATATCCGGATGGGAAGTATGGGTAGACGACTCAGGCAACCCCTACGAGGAGCAGGTGAACATGAAATCCGGGGCGATCGTGCGCTCCGAGAACTGGGACGAGTCCGACGGCGGCAACCGCGCCTTCATCGACGGTCCGGAGGATGCCGAGACCTATTCAGTGCGGTTCTACAACGTCAGCAATGCGATCCTGGACGGATTCCGAATCGGCTTCGCAGGCCCCTGGGTGCTTGAGTGGCCATACTTTGACTGCACCAAGATGATCGGCATTGAGGGCGGCTCCGACATCACGGTTCAGGACTGCCTGTTCACGGGCCAAACGGAGATGGAGACCGTTTACCCGATTGTGGCGTCTGGCGCTGCCAACGTCACCATCGCCAATTGCCGGATGGCGAGCATTGACAGAGGCGTGAACGAATCCGGCTGCGCGTTCTTCAGAGGGGTCTACGCCGACACCTGTCCTGATCTGACTGTGCGGAACTGTGTCTTCACCGATATCCGCTCGACTGAGGATGAGGCCTCGAAGGGGATCGAGATCTGCTACATCATCGGTTCGACGAACCCGGTGGTGAAGAATAACCTGATGCATCACATTATTCCCCACGCCGGCGTGGGCTCCATGGGCGCCATCCTGATGGAGGGGTTCCACTTCGGGAGCTGTCCTGGTGCGGAGGTGGCCAACAACACGGTGGACCGGATGGATACATCCGACGCCTTTTCCATCAATCAGTGCTTCGCGTATTTCTTTGATGGATGCAGCGGGGTCGAGTTCACGAACAACATCGCAACCCACATATATTCGAGCGGTTTCCCTCCGCCTCTGGCTCGAGGCGTTTGCGCCTACAACGGGGACACGGTGGTCTGCGATTTTACCGACGTCTGGGATATCGGCCCATGGGGGAGCGGTGCGAACTATCACGGCAGCGCTGTCCCGGGAACCGGAGCCATCAGCACCGACCCCCAGTACATTGACCCGGACAACGAAGATTACGACATATTGGATACCTCCCCGGCTCGCTGGGGTGATCCCAGTTTCGTCGATTGGGACGACCCCGGTCCGCCCTCCGACGATCCTGACGATTACAACCCCGATACCCGAAGTCGAATGGGCTGTCACGGCGGTCCGGACGGGCAGTATGTCGGTCTGCTGACGCCGGAATGACGAGAGGGGACCTGTGTTGGGGTATAACAGCTTGATTCGAATGCTCACCTCATAATGGCGTAGTATAATCTCGGCGACCGGAATCTCATTCGAGGGGAAACCGCATAAGGAGCCGGAAATGAAGAACCAGGGGAACCCGGGCACGTGCTACGACGATATCGCGGTGCTTGTCTACTGAGGTTTGGAGAGCAGCCAAGCCATGAACAGAATTGTGATACTGTCCCTGATCGTAGTCGTTATTGTCGCCATCTCCGGCTGTAACGATGCTCGTAAGGTCGGAGATACGAAGGACAGCACGGGGTCGGACGGTCAGACAAAAGCTGCGAATGTGCCTGAGGTGAATGAGGCGCCGCCGAGAAGGTACGCTCAGCCGATGCCTGTCGACATACTCGCCAGAACGGCGGAATGCGACTGGATCGAGATATCTTACGTGGATAAGGACCAGGGAAATCCAGGCCAGGCAATGAGCTGCAACTTCATCCTTGAGCCCGGAAACGAGAACCCGATGAGATGCATCGGATACGACTCCGCAACCAGGCAGGAGTACTCCGGCGATGTCGTGGACGAGCAGTCGTTCAAAGGGCTCATTGAGTACATGGTGGACAATCCGGATGTGTTTTTCAACCACTCCGAGTTTGAGGGCGTCGCGCCGGGCGACTATCCGGTTCCGGACGGCTTCAGTGAATGGGTCTTTCTGCATGCGCCAACCAGCCTGGTGGATTCGTCGACGGGCTGGAAGGTTGAGTACGTCATCCTGAAGGGAATCGCTCCGGGCGAGACGGTCGCCCCCGAGATGCAGTACGTCATGGATACACTGAACGGGTGGAGGCAGAGCCTTCTGTCCAATCCGGTCCAGCAGAACCCGGTGGCTGACTAGGTCTACGGATTATCGGAATACAAGGAGGCCGGCGCTGTTTGCGTCGGGCTTTCTGCTGATTGTCCGGTCGCCTTCCGGAACCTGTGCGGTCAACCTGTTGGGCTGCGTCCGGTTATCGGCTAGAATATGAGATGAAACCGCGAAGCCTGACCAGGCTGGTCAGCGGCAAGCGAGAGGATGAGTACATGAAAAATATCATACTCGGCACGATAGCGATCGTAGCGGCGGCCCTGATCGGGCTTGGATGCATGGGGGGCGAAGTCCCCGTAGTCCCCGACGGATCGCCGTCGAGACTCTCTGACTATGGAAATGAGCCCGGTCGAATGCTGTGGGGCCTCTGGCGATGCACGATGGCCCCAGGGAGCGGCCGGATTGATGTGGTCGAGGCCAGAACGTGCGACCTCACGATGAACGTCAATGTCCTGCTCAACGCCAAGCCCGGCAGCCTGCAGATAGGAGACATTGACACGACGCACTTCCTCAGCGAAGGTCGTTTGGACTGCACTGTGACTTTGACGCATCCGCTTGGCGGACAGGACCGTTTCAGCGGCTTCGATGTTTGGGGCGTATTCCTTCACAACGGCGCGTCGGCGCTCAACTACCAGGGACTGACGTACTCGGGCGGTTCATCCGCGGGATCGAACGAGGCGATGCTTTTGAACGCGGACGGATACACCAGATGGTTCAATCAGCTGGAGTTTGACGGGGACGGTCCGGACCTCTTCGAGTACTTCCCGGGGAAGCCCTCCAATCTTCCCATGCCGACGGCGGAGCTGAACGGGTACAGGATTTTCGCGGACGGTCTTGGCGCCGAGGTCGACTATCATGACTGGATAAGCTCGCCCGTGTATCCCGGCAATCGTGGGATTTTCCGCTCGGGCGCGTCGAACTCGCGACGCTACCACCTTGGCTTCCCAATCATTGGCGGGGCTCCCAAGGTCGATTTCCAGTTCGCGGTGGTGGCGTCATGGGCCAAGGGGGATCCCACGCTGACCGGGAACCCGAAGCTGTACGAGCCCTGGGACTTCCCTCCGGAGGCGAACGTTGACGAGCCGTTTTTCGTTGATACGTCAACGGTTGCGAGCACACTCTTCTTTGATCCGGGAGGCACGACCGTTGCCGGCGGCGATTTCATAGCGGAAGTGGAGGTCTTCGACTGGCAGGGCGGGACAGTGGCTCATCAAGGGGTCCCGAACGAGATCGAACGCCTGGTTATCGAGGGAGATTTCCTTCCGGACGGCTCGGTGGAGTACGGACAATCGGAGCTGGGCGCGATGGCCTCGGAGGGGACGTCCAATTCATCGGTCTTCACTGTTGAGATAGGCGATTGCTCACCGCTCACCAGCGGGCAAACGGAATTCTGGATGGTAACCGAGAGTGCGGGCGAAAGCGGGGACAGCTACGATCAGGGGTTCGGGTCGGCGTACCCAGCCGGGTCAAGGCGCGCCGCGTTTTATCGCGGCTCGGTGGCGGTATCGCCCCAAGCTCCTTTTGTAAACACGCCCCCTGAGATCACCGGGATCGAAGACGATATCGCAGGCCCGGGCGCATACAAGAATCCCGTCACGACCGACGACAAATCGGTGACATACACGGTTATCTTCACGGACCCCGACATCGGCCAGGATCACACGATCACATGGTGGATAACCGCCGACGGGGCCACGCCGGGTCCGGGAGATCTCGTTGCGATGCCGGTCGACTGGTCGACATACGCGGTCGGTGAATTCGACATCTACGTCGAGGTCAACGACGGCTACGATGCGGTGCTGGGCGGACCCTTCGACATCACGCTCGAGGAGGGAACGGCGCCCAAGTGGGGGGACCCGGTCAATATAGACTATTCGTCCGAAATGCCGAGGGCGGTCGTGAACGCAGCGGGCGAGATCGTGTTGATTTACTACAGAAATGACGACAGCGTAATGTACGCGGTGAATGACGGCACCTGGCATACGCCCGAGCTGGCCCGCAAGTTTGACTCGGTCCCGGGTTTCATGCACATAGTCGCAGCCGATCCGTCGGAAGGGGTTCACACAGTTTACGCCGGCCTGGAAGGGACGGCGGAGGAAGCGGCGGAAGACTGTCACGCGCTCAGATGGCAGGGTGCGGCGGGTGAGTGGGACTACATGTCATGCCACACCACATCGGACCTTCCAAGCATCTTCGTTCCTGACGACGACGGAACTTTCACCCATGTGTTCATCACCACGACCCTGAACTCGGTGACCCGTTTTGAATCCTGGGGCGGTTTGCCGGGAGGTGTCACGACCGTGCCCGGTGACGAGGAATGCACCTACTCATGTGCGGGTTTCGCGGAAAGAAACTCTGACTATCACTTGCTGGTGTACGGTTGCTTCGATTCCGTGCTTGGGGTGTACAGGGTGAAGGTGCTCGGGGTGCCGAAGTCGGACGACATCCCCATGGGATTTGTCATACCGATCGCGAACTTGGGCGATACCATAGCCACTCCCGGTCTGTGCATGGACACGCTCGGAGTGCTGCACGCCGCATGGAAGGTCAACGACGCAGGGGCGGGAAAAATCGAGTACTCGAGATCGACCGACGGCGGCCTGAGCTGGAGCGCACCGGTGATCGTCTTCACCACCGAATACGAGAGCAGCCTCCTCGGGTCTTACATAGGAATCGATTCGGACCAGAATAATCGAGTCTACATTACTTATGCCCTCGAACCTTACGTGTACATGGTGTACTCGGATGACGGGATCGGCTGGAGCGAGCCGTCGAGCCCGTACGAGGGTCCCCTGCCGCTGGGATATCACTGGACGGAGCCGTACCCTGTCGTTACCCCCGACGGGACGCTCTATGTGTTCTACGCTTTGAAGAACGAAGGCTTCAACGTCAGCTCGGTCAACGTGGTTACGTGGGAATAGCTTTCACTGCTTGTTCCGCGCAAACGACGGGAAGGCGGGACATCAGCGGATCAGATTAGTCCAATCGTTGGGTGCGAGAGGTGCTGAGGAGCAGATGCGATTACCCGGGGGTTTCCCGCTTATTGTTGCACTCCTCCAGCATCGATTCGACAGCACCCTTGAGTAACGGCAGCAACCTATGGATGACGTCCCAGCAACGGTCCTCGTCTACCCCAAGGTACCCATGAACGAGCACGTTGCGAAAACCCGCTATGCCGTGCCAGTCGACCTCGGTATGCTTGGCCTTCAGATCGCTCGAGAGCCTCTGAGTGGATTCAGTCAGAGTGTGAAGGTTCCTCAAGACTGCATCCTGAACGATTGTCGATTCCATGAACGACTGTCGTCCGCCCTCGATGTATGTTTCGATGCGACCGATGCACTCCAGGATGTGCAGGAGGTAGAGGCGGTCGTCCCTCACAATGCCACGGCCTCCTTGAGGACCCGGTCTCTTATGTACCAGTGAATAGCGGGCTCGGTCAGAGCGTCGACACGGCAGCCCAGGAGCTCTTCAAGGTCAAGGAGCATTGAGCCGAGATCGAGAAGCGTTCGGCCCGGCTCTAGATCGACGAGGAGGTCGAGGTCGCTTGACTCGGTAGACTCTCCCCTGGCGACGGAGCCGAAAACGCGGATATTCCGTATACCATGTCGGGAGGCAATCTCAAGGATCTCCTCGCGCTTCTCCTTTAGCAACTCCTGTAATCCCATGTCTTGGACCTCAGGGACAGCCCGGTGAATTCGGGCGATTCCCTTTACCCAATTATAGTCAAAAATGAGGACCGATGACTACTCTCCAATCCGTGATTGTGAGCGCCGGATGGTTTCGCTCCGCCTGGATGGCCATTGCCTCAAATCGGGATAGTTGGCGGGGCCGGGCAATGGTATACTTCGATAATCATTGCGGACGGCGGAGGGGATAATGCGCTGGGAGACCTGCGAGCCCGATATCAGGAAGAGAATGTCGCGGAGACCGGGGGGAGAGTATGTGGCTGACGCGCTCCTGGAGGCGCTCGAGCTGGCGGAGGGCCTCAAGGTCCTGGACCTGAGTGCCGGGGACGGCGTGTTGTCGGCGCTTATGGCGAAGGAGTACGGAGTTGAGGTGACATCCGTGGCCGAGGACGCATCGAGTGAAGCCGAGTCGGAGGCGAGTGCGAAGAAGCTTGGAGTTACGGATCGCGTGAGAGTCATCCCCGGCAAACCGTGGTCGCTCGCGGTAAGGAGCGAGGAATTTGCGAGAGTCCTGTGTCTCGGTAATCCCTTCTTCCCCAACGCATCGCCGGAAGCGGCGAAAGAACTCTACCGGGTGCTGGGGTCGGACGGGACGTTGGGATTAGCAGGGCCGGTGTCGCTGGGGAACACGACCCCGGACTACATGAGGGTCGCAATGGCCGGCTTTGAGGGGAAGGCTTTGAAGACCCCGGCATACACGGCGCTGATGTTCTCCCGGGAAGGGTTTCACATCGCGAAAGCGGAGTACCTGGGCGGGGCATGGGATCACTGGCTCAGGTGGCTCGAGGCGCCGGCGGAGTCTATCCCGGAAAAATTGAGGAAAGGCATAATAGAGGACGGGGGTCGGTGGCTGTCGATAGGACTGATCGTCCTGAAGAAACCCCCGAAGCCCAGATGGGCACTGTAACACGCGCATCTTGCGCGTGGTTCTTTGATCTTTAGACAAGCACGGGGACTGGCACACAGCTTTGCCCGACGACCATGGTCACTCTCTTAATGCGACTCAGGGGCAAAGCTGGGTGCCTGTCCCCGTATTGAGTGTGCGAGAATGCGCGGTGACAGGCCCCGATTTCGCCCTGGCCGCCCGCGGCGCAGGATGCATTGATGCGCTGGGGCGAAATCGGTGCCAGTCCCCGCAGCCTGCCGATATCTAATCCCCTAGTTTTTGATTCTTACGTAAATGTTGTAGTCGCCGTCTTCCAGCTTCGCATACGCCGCGACGGTGCTCGTGCCGTAGGGATCGATGCGGACGTGGCTGAAGGCGCAGCGGCCTCCGCCCCCGCCGCCGCCAAGAACTTCAGCGGCGCCGAATGTATCGCCGCCATCGCCGGACTCAACGTACCGCACCTCATCATCGGCATCGAACAGGACCGACACGGTGTTGCCGTCGACGCTGATCGAGTGAAATACCGGCACGGTCGCCAGACCGGTCGCGATCGCTGCAGTGGTCGGGGATGACGGCGGCCAGGAGGCGAATCGGAAGTACTGCACGTCGTACGTTCCGCCCTGGTCTATCGCGACCACGCCGTGATAGGGTCCATCGGACTCCAAAGCGATTGCCGGCTCGATCAGCGTTTTGGCTCCGGTCATTGCCACGCCGTTGTTCCAGTCAGTGTCGTACCAGCCGTAGTCAAGCTCCGTGCCCCCGTGCACAAAGGACCATCTCGGCTCCAAAGCCTGCTGGACGAAACCGTCATTGATGGAATATATGGCATCGTAGAAACCCTGAATGATCCCACCGGTCCAGGAGCCGGTGTCCCAAGGGTTGTTGCTCCTCCAGCCGAACATCGAGAAGTAATCGCCCACCAGCGAGTAGACGTAGCCGTCCGAGGCGATCCCCAGATCACAGGAATACGGTGGCGAAGATATGCCCATACCTGGACTTGTGCTTGTCGGCGGCGACCAGACCCCGCCATGGTAGCTCGCAACGTAAGTGCTTTTTGTGTCCGATCTCTGGTACTGGACATAGATGCCGCTGTCGCCGCCGAGAACAGCGTGGAGCGTATCTATGTCGGCGAAGGATCCGATGGTCATGGGCCCAGACCAGGTGTAACCGCCGTCCGTCGATTGCCTTGCGAGCGCGCTTGACCCGTCAGTGTAGATGATCCACCAGCCCGTTTCTCTGAGAACGATCCTCGGGAGCGTCTCATCGAAGCCGGCCTCCCCGGATACGAGTATCGGGTCGGACCACTGGCCCGGCATGCGGATGACGACATGAAGCGTATCGGCCGCCACCGGCGGGCCGTAACCGTCGGAGACGGAGCAATCGATATCGAACGTGTCGCCCGGCAGAGCGTTGAGAGCCCCCCAGTCGACGTCGAGAGAGCCGGTCGTGTCGTCGGGTACATCGAGCACAACGGTGGCCGAGTCATCGGTGACCGTCCACGAAAAAGTCAGAGGGTCGCCGTCGTCGTCATGCGCCGTCACAGTGTATGTCTCGATCGAGTCGGGAAGAGGACTGGAATCGCCGTCGACCCCGCTGTCGATGACAGGAGGCACGTTTATGAACGGCTCGACCGTGATCGTGAACTTGTTGTAGAGCGCGTTAAGGTCGACCTCATCCCATGCGGCCACCCAGACCTCGTACTCGCCCACCGGGGCCTCGCCGGTGTTGGAGATCGTGGCCTGCCAGTGCGTCTGATCGATCTTTGACATCCACACGTCCGATCCGGTAACCGGATTGCTTTCGATGATCACATGATCGGCGGTGACATCCTGCCAGTCGAGAACCTCCAGAGTGACGTCGATCGACCCGCCCATTTCGTCGATCTCCCCGGTCTGCCCGATGGAGACGATATCGTACGGCTCGGCGCAATTGTCCGGGTAGGACGCAGTGATCATAAAAGAGGCCCCGATTGTCCCGGGGAAATAGATCTGGAAAGATTCGGTCTTGATGTGATGAACCGGATCGGAGTACTTGTTCCAGAACTTGCGGTTGGGCTCATCCTTCGCATAGGCGCGGAACGGGTTCGCGACCTGGGGCGAGTTTGGATCGAAGATTTTCGTGTAGTCGTCGGCATTGAGGAGCTCTTTCTCGCCCAGGTTATAGAGTATGCCCCTGACGTCAAAGCCCGTAAGCGCGAAGGGATTCGTGATGGTTGCGTCGATAACCATGATTCTTGAGAGGGGATCCCAGCTTACGATTTTGAGCTTGAGATATCCGGCGACGATGAAATGGGTTATGTTGTAATGAGCGGCGAGTGTGCGGTCGGGGACGACCGTCAGCTCGTCCGACACACCGTCCCATGTGAAATCCACCGCAGCCCAGATGTGGTGAGATGACGCGGGAACGCGGGGCTGATCGACCCCGGGAGCGCTGGGAAGCTCGGCTTGTGAACACCCGAGCGCCGCCGCGAGAATGGACGTGAGAATGAGATATTTCGCGAATCTCATTTGACTTGCCTCCGCAGAATGTGTATGTAGCAGGGCCCTTCAGGAAGAGGCCGAATGCTCAAGTATTCCGGTCTTCGCATTGCCGGGCAGGCGAAGACAGACCGATGGGTGAAAAGGGAAAACACTCGGCGGTGTAAAGAGACGCCGCACCAGCTACCCAAACGATACGGATTGGCTTCACGAACAGACCCCCGAGACGAAACAAAATTGAAAAACAGAGCCCCTTCTGCAGAGCCCATGGTATCAAAAAGAGCGGTTTTCCTCAATGAAATGCTTCAGGTTTGAAGTAAATCGGGGCTGAGACAAGACGGCGGAGTCAACGGACCGTGACCGTCTTCTCGACCCGGTCGGCGATGGCCTGGGCCTCGGGGAGAGAATCGGCGACCGTGATCATGTAGCCGTGCCGATGCGTGTCCATGACGGGGGGGACGAGCGTGTCGCCGGGCTTGATGTAGAGATCGCACGCGACAACTCCCGCAAGCGATCTTGCGGCCTCCAGACCCTCGATGGCCGTCACTTTTCCCGGTGGGAAAATGAAGAATCGAAGGACCCCTGCGCGATTCAGCGTGCGCCGTACGGGAGCCTCCTCGCCGACTGCGTAGCGGACGTTGGCTTCGAGAAGATTGACGCCGGACAGCGCGGGCACGACATGGCTTGACGTGCCGCTGCCGCCTCCGCGGTTCGCCATCTCGACAAGATAGATGCCATGATCCGTGACGATCAGCTCGCCGTGGATGCTTCCCGCCACGATCCCCAGAGCGTCGACCAGTCGGCTGTATACGTCCCCGATTTCACCCTGAATCATATCCGGGAACGGCGCGGGAAAATCGAGATTAATCGCGATGATATGCGGGGGCGGCGTGTGACGTTTCGCGCTGACCGCCAGAAGATGCGTGACCCCTGCGTATCTGCA
>Ga0315294_10001232_pt1 | contig 27713 bp, 19 predicted proteins | sample YL17G13_40_MG_FD_203626 | JGI IMG/M metagenome (GOLD analysis project Ga0315294, IMG submission 203626) | Sediment microbial communities from Yellowstone Lake, YNP, Wyoming, USA - YL17G13_40 | ecosystem: Environmental > Aquatic > Freshwater > Lake > Sediment | place: USA: Wyoming | collected... | reverse complement strand
CGGCAAACAAATAGCTTTTATTCGCTCATTTATGGGTAAAAGCTCAATAAATTTAATAGATATGCAATAGGTCGTTTCAGTAGCTAATCGCTAGCTAAAAGCCCTCGCCGTTTTCTCCCGGCGAGGGCTTAATTTTCATGCTCTTTTTCCTACTTACTCACCACCATCTGTATCGTCGTCTGTTCTTGTCTCCCCTTCAGTTGCAAAACATAAACCCCCGCGGATAATCCCGCACCGCTTATGCTAAGGCTGTGTTGACCGGCGGGGTAGTCGCCCTCGGCAAGGATGCTCACCAGCCGCCCGCTGAGGTCGTAGAGGGCTAGGGTTATGTGGTCATTCTGGGGGAGGACGAAGTTGACCGAAGTGCTATCGCTGAAGGGATTGGGGTAGTTTTGCGAGAGGGAGAAGGCGAGCGGTCCTCCGCCGGCAACGCCCTGAGTAGTGGCTAATACTCTGTCTATATCTCCTTGCACCACCCGCAATTGATAGCGGTAGCTCTTGCCGGTGACCACATCCTTATCTAAATAGCAATAGGGGTTCTGTCCGGTGATGGGAGCGGTGTTGACCACCTGCCAACCATTTTCTGAGGAGGAAATATTCAACGGAGAACCAATGGTTTTAGAGGCATCTGAAGTTTCCTGACGATATAGGCGGTAGCCGTCGCAACTTTCGTCGCTATCCACCTCCCAGGTGAGCAGGATGCCATTTGGGTCGGTGAGAGCTTGGAAGTTCCTCAGGTTGACATCAATTCCGCCGGGAAACTTGGCTAACAGCCAGTGGTCGGTGTCCAGCAGGACATATTCCGGTTCGTCGGGCACAGTAAGAGTATATTCCTGGTGTTGGACCGCCTCCATCCAGACCGGGAAGTTGTAGTCACCTCCGGCGGTGTGGATACGCCAGTCCAGAGGTATCTTGAAGTAGGGGGTGAGTGAGTCAACCTCCTGGGTCTGGTCAATAGATATAGTTACATTATAGTCGGGACCGTTTGCCGAGACGACCCAGGAAAAATCCAGTTCCGGGTAGCCAGCCAGGTAAATCCACTGTTGGAAGAACCAGTCCATGGATTCGCCGTATATGGTCTCCGCGTCCGCCTGAAAATCAGCGGTTACAGTGTTGCCGTAGGCGTGGTCGGTGTAGTAGTCGTGGAGCAGTTGAAAGAAGTCGGTATCGCCCATCACCCGCCGGAGCATATGCAGAACCCAGCCGCCCTTGTTGTAGACGGTATAGGATAGGGGTATCTCCGGGTCGTAGATGGGGAAGCGATGGCTGGCGTCCTCGCTGAAATACTGCAAAGCCAGCTCGCGCATATGGTCGTAAAATTCTTGCAGACCATACTCATCGCCCAGCCAGAGTGATTCGGAGTAGGTGGCGAATCCCTCGGAGAGCCAGAAATCAGCCCAGGTGCCGATGCCCACGCTGTCTCCCCACCACATATGGCTCATCTCGTGAGCGTAGAGCCATTCCCAGGTGAGGTTGGGGGTGATGAAGGTAGTGCCGATAAATGGTATTGTCTGATGTTCCATACCACCGGAGACGTAGCTATCACAGAAGCTGTATTTCTCGTCAGGGTAGGGGTAGTTGCCATCGCTGAAAGTGTTGGAGAAATAGGTGAGCATATCTACCGCATTCTGGAAACAGGTTAGCCCATCGTTGTAATCTTCCGCATAGAGATAGTGGATGACCGGAGTTCCCTGAAAATCATCGGTAATGGTCTGGTATTCAGCGGCGCCCAGGCAAATATTGTAGGTGCAGATGGGATGATTCTCTCGCCAATGGAAGGTGACAGAGTTATCCGCATTATTTGACCTGGTAATAAGCTCACCGTTGGAGGCGACAATGTTGCCATCGGGGACGGTAAAATACATATCAGCACTATCCGCTTTATCCGCCGGGTCGTCGTAGCAGGGGAACCAATATTTGGAGACCACATCCCAACCGTATGTATAGACCCGGTTATTATAAAAATGAACTGCATCGGTGGGGTGACCGTGATAATAAACATCTACGCTGATGCTTTCTCCCAGACTGTGAGCACCACCCAGGTCAATATCCAGGACGCCACTTTCGTAGGTGTAATTGACATCTCCTCCATCGTGCTGAACTTCGGTTACCGTCAGGTCCACCAGTTCCAGGGTCAGATGGTTCATGCCCTCTTCCTCGGCGGTTACTGTTACTGTGGTGTAGCCGTCTATTGTTTGCCCGGAAATATCAACGGTCAGGTGCAGACCATAATAAGTAACATCATAATTGTGCACTACATCTGGCGAGTGGAGGGGAAGCGCTGTATGGTATAACTGACCGGTCTTTTCTATATCCGCAGCGCTTTGAATGCTATTTGCGTAACCGGGCACAGAAGAGATGAGTATGGCGAAAATCACGAGCTTTTTTACCATTTTTTGCTCCTTCATCTTGGCGGAAAGTTATGTGTAAGAGGATTGAGCTTTCGGGAATAGGTTATTGAAGAAGATACTATAGGTTGATAACCGAACGAGCGATTACTCCTTATTAAGCAATTGATTTACTCTCTCTACCAATCCCGACATAGTAAAGGGTTTGGTGATAAAATCTACAGCGCCTTGCTGAACCGCATAGATTTTGGAACGGGCTCCGCTGCGCGCGGAGAGCATGGCGACTTTTATGTTGCTGGTCTTTTTCTCGGAGCGAAGAAGCTTGAGCACCTCCCAGCCATCCATATTGGGCATAGCAATATCCAGAAGCACCAGGTCAAAGGCATGCTCATCATAAATTTTGTCCAGTGCTTCCTTACCATCTCTGGCTGTTGTTATTGAATGACCGGCAGAGCCTAAGATGTAGCCGGTAATGGAAAGAACGTCAATATCATCGTCTATGACCAATATCCGCGCCATGATTTTTATGGAGTTAATATTATGTTGCTACTTAACCTTTGGGTTAGCAATAGGTCGGGAGATGAAAAATCCTTGACCCAAAGGAACCTGGAATTTCTGGAGGGTGTTTAGCTCCGTTTCCGTCTCAATACCTTCAGCGATGACCGTGGAGCTAATCCGTTCAGCCATATCCATCATCGTGAATAGCAATTCTTGCTTAATGAGGTCACGGTCAATATTGCGCACCAGAGCCATATCAAACTTGAGGAAATCGGGACGCAGCCGGGCGATGGAGTTAAGGCTGGCGTAACCGGCACCAGCATCGTCTATGGCGATGCCGAATCCCTGGTCGCGGAAACGAGCGAGGGAATATTCAAAAATATCAAAGTTATCAATGGCGGTTCTCTCGGTTATCTCCAGAATAATATTCTCTGGTTTCATCTTGAGCTCGTCAAGAATGGACATAAACCTATCTATGGAACTACGTGGATTCTCAATGGTTCGGGGGTTGGTATTCAGAAATAATTTGGTGTTACCGTTGATAAGACCAACGGCATTTTGTAGTGCTTTTTTTCGGCAGACAATATCCAGATGGAGGTCAAGACGCAGCCGTTCCGCCCAGGTGAAGAGCATTTCGGCAGTGTCAAAGCTGGACTCTATCGGACCGGAGGAGAGAGCTTCATAACCTAGAATGTGCTGCAGGTCGTTAAGAAAGACAATAGCTTGGAACTGAGTATTTATCCGCTCGTTGGCGATAACTTCGGAGAGCAGTTTGCGCTTGGTAATAGTTCGGTGCGGAAAGTAGTGGGTGGCAATACGCTTTGCTTCTTCAATGCTGCTATATATCTGCCTTTCTATACGAGCCACCGGATTGTGCAGAACGCGGCTGTGACCTAGCTCTATCTCCAATTTCTGCATCTGCGGGTTGGAGGATATCTGCTGATAAGCGTCCAAAAAGCTTTTGAGAGTTTGAGAGATGGAGACAATGTAATCGTTGGTCAGACTGGTGCCGTTGGGGAGGGAGCTGGCAGAGATAGCGAAGAGAAATTCACAGGTATGGCTATCACGGATAATCAGGAGGTCGTTGGGATGGAGGTGGGTTTCCTTAAACTCGCTCAAGAACCCGGCAAATTCCTGGAGTAGCTTATCATAATTCTTCCATTCAATGATGGATTCAATATCCTCGCCACCCTGCAATAAGACCACAATAATACCCAGCAAGCCATAAAGCTCTATCTCCTCCCGCAGCCTTTCTATGGTGGAAGGGAGAGTGGGCAATTTGGTATTATTATCACGAAGGATGTTGTCAAGTTTTAGCTTAACTGCCCTTAGGTCGGAGTCGATTTGACTTTTTTTATCCATCCGGGGAATCCCTTTAGAACATTATCAAAATATTTACATACAGTCAACAGGATTTTGCAAAAAATATCTGAATACAATATTACAGAAACCTGGCAAAATTAGTTGGAGAGACTCTTCTTTACCCGAAAATTCTTGACTTTTCTTTAAAACTTAGCTAACATATTTTTCAAATTACAATTGGACACAACCAATCCCCTAAAGTGCAAATTGATTTTTCCTGACCAGGTTATAGAAAGGCACAATTATGGTAGGCAAAGATAAGCTTATGGAGTTAGTGGAGAAGGTTTTGAGGTTATCTGACTGTGAGCAGACTCAGGTCACCGTAACCGCCTCCGATTCGGCGCTCACCCGTTATTCCAGTAACTGCATTCACCAAAATGTCTCCTACAAAGATATTGATGTGTCGGTCAAAGTGGTTCTGGAAAAACGAATCGGCATAGCTAAAACCAATGACCTTAGCGATTATGCTCTAAAAGCGCTCATTGAGAAAGCCAAGGAAATAGCTTTATCCCGAGAGAAGGACCCGGACTTTGAATCGCTACCTTCAGCCCAGACAGTAGTGGAGATGGCTAAGTTTGATTCGGCAACTGCCGAGCAGGAGCCGGAAGAACGGGCACAGGCTGTAACCCGGATTATCGCCCGAGCCAAAAAAGATAAGCTATCTGCGGCCGGTTCTTACTCGGTTCAAGGTGAAGAGTTGGCTATCGGCAATTCCTTGGGAGTGCGGGTTTATCACAGTGGAACCAGCGCCAATCTGGTGGCGGTTATGCTCTCCGAGGACAGCGAGGGCTACGCCGCTTCCTCCAAGGAAAAAGCGGCGGAGATAGATTTTCAAGCGGTAGCCAACGAGGCCGCGGAGAAGGCGAAGATGGCTCGCCAGCCTAAGGATTTGGCTGCCGGGGAATATGATGTGGTCTTGGAGAGCTACGGTCTGGGAGAATTGGTGGATTGGATGTGCTACTTAGGTTTCAACGGAAAAGCTTACCAGGAGGGCAGGAGCTTTCTCTGTGACCGCCTGGGGGAGAAGATAATGGGGGATAATATTACTTTTATTGATTGCGGAACTTGCCCGGAAAGCCGGGTATTGCCCTTTGATTTTGAGGGAGTCCCCCGGCAAAAGGTGGTGCTTATAGATAAAGGTGTGGCTAAATCGGTAGTTACTGACTCCATCGTCTCCAAGAAACTGAAGCTTCCCAATACCGGGCATGCCCTACCTGGTGGGGAGTCTTTCGGTCCTATGCCTTTGCACATTATGATAGATGGTGGAAATGGTGATTTGCCCAAAATGGTGCAGGAGTTAGATAAGGGATTGTGGGTTTCCCACTTTCATTATGTAAATGGTTATATTGACCCGCGCAATGCAGTATTTACCGGAATGACTCGTTACGGAACCTTCTGGGTTGAGGGGGGCAAGGTTAAACATCCGGTAAAAAATCTGCGCTTCACCGAATCTATGCTGAAGGCATTTTCTAATGTCAAATCCCTCTCCAAGAAGCGGAGAACTTTCGGCGATGCTTATACCTCCAAGGTTATACCCGATGTGCTTATTCAGAAATTCAAATTTACTGGAACGACCGAGCATTAAACATTGTGTTAGCGAGTGCATAAATTGAGAGGTGTGGACCTACCCACACCTCATTTTCTTAATAAGCAATTTTACTTCCAACCACAGGAGAGTGCATATGTATGCAGTAAAGGGAGGACAAATATTCACCATTACTGACGGAGTAATAGAGGGTGGTATTCTGCTTGTTGATGGCACTAAGATAAAGGCGGTAGGTAAGAATGTAGCCATTCCCAGTGGATGTAAAGTGATTGATGCCAGAGATCGCGTAATACTGCCCGGTTTTGTGGAGGCACACTGCCATGTGGGCAACTTCAACGAAGCTCAGGGGATTATGGGTTTTGACGGCAACGAGATGACCGACCCGGTTACCGCTCATCTTCGCGCCCTGGATTCTGTCTACCCCCACGACCTGGGCTTTGAGGACGCTCGCAGCGGCGGTATCTCTACCTTGTGCGTTCTTCCCGGTTCCGCCAATGTGATTGGAGGAACCGGGGTGGTCCTAAAAGCACGCCGAGTTAACGATGTCAGCGATATGGTCATAAGCAGATATGGTGGTCTTAAGATTGCCTTCGGAGAAAACCCCAAGGGAACTTACGGTCATCAACAGAAAAAGGCTCCGCTCACCCGAATGGGAGTTGCCGGGATTTTTCGCAAGGCTTTAGTGGGAGCGCTAAACTACGCGGATAAGAAGAAATTGGCGGAGAAAGACCCGGAGAAGATTCCCGACCGAGACCTGGACAAGGAGACTTTGCTTGCGGTTCTGGAGGGAAAGATGCCGCTCAGGGCACATGCCCACCGCTCTGACGATATTCTGACCGCTATCCGCCTGGCAAAGGAGTTTGGCATTTCGGTGAGCATTGAGCATTGCACAGAAGGTCATCTGGTTGCCCGGGAGCTTAAACGTGCCAGGGTTCCGGTGTTGGTGGGGCCGAGCATAGTCTCTCGTTACAAGATGGAGGTGAAAGAGCGCACCTTTAAGACAGCGGGTATTTTGGAGAAAGCGGGCATCAAAGTGGCGATAATGACCGACGCCCCTATCCTGCCCATTCAATACCTCCCGGTGGCTGCAGGACTAGCCCAGCGCGCCGGGATGACTCCGGAGGGCGCCCTGCGCGGTATAACCTTGACCCCGGCAGAGATTTTGGGAGTGGAGGACCGTGTCGGCTCGTTTACCGTTGGTAAAGATGCCGACTTCTCCATCTGGGACGGCCATCCCTTTGACACCCGTAGCCACCTGTTGGAGTTTTATATTGACGGCAAAAGGGTGTGGAAGATTTAGTGGTAAAATGAAGAATTTAACGGCTTTATTCAGGCCACTTTTGTTTATCTCTAAAGGATTTTTACTTTTTTTAGAAAAACCCCTATTTTGAATAGGGGTTTTAAATTGCCGGCAAAGTCACAAAATATTCTATTTCTTGGGAATACAATCATATTGACCGTAATAGGTAGTATCGGTCGGTCCTACCACTAGAGCATGGGCACCGTCCATACCGGCGTCAAAAGCCACATTCCAGCGCACACTTGCTCCCCCGGGATACGATGGATATCCTATGTAGTAACAGCAGATTACTTGAGCATAATATTTATCTCGCTCGTCCAGAAATTTTTCGGCGCCATTCTCTACGGCTGCTTTGGCAGCCAGGTCGCTGTCAATAATGTCGGCGGGAATCTCAAAGGTAGTGCCCCCGGAGATGGGCGGATAGATGGCTCCTGAGATGAAGGCGGTTAATTCAAGGCCGCCTATCTTCTTGTCAATCACCTGGTCCTTCGCCACCTCCAGGCGCATATATTTCTGGGTAGAGGGGGAATAGTAGTGGAAGACCCAGGACTTGGCTCTGCCGTCAATCAACGCCTGACCCCAAATGCCCACCAATTTGGCATCGCTATTCAGTTCATCCTTATGGGCTTCTGCGGTCGGAAGGCAGTCCAGAGCGGTGGTATAGTTGATCTCAAACTCGGCGAGCGGAATGATGAACTGCTCGTCTTTCTCACTTTTATAAAGCAAATAACCACTATTTCCCTGTTCAGTGGTGACCTTGAGCCAGTCTCCACTCTCCTCCTCAACAGTGAGGACAGAACACTGATGGATGAGCGGTTCGGCGGTTATTACTATAGAGCCCTCTTTTGGTTTACTGCGCAGGTCTAGAGCTGGTGCAATCACTACCGCCTTGCTCCCCAGCCATTTTTGTTTCTCGGAAGACGGAGAGGATTCGGAAGGTGATGTGGGCTCTTTTTTAGGGTGGCAAGCTACTAAGAATATAATGAATAAAGAAAAGACCACGAATAATTTGAAGGTTAATTTCATAAAGCACCTTCTTTTTCAAGGTGAAGTAAAGATTATTATCATAAATTATATCATAGCAGTAGTTATTAGTGGGAGATAATTTATTTGACCTTAATCGTAATAGTATTGCAATTACTTGACTAATAACAAAAAATGTGTTATAATATTAATAGATTTTTTACCACTTTTTGTGGTGAAAGGAGTTAGTGATGAGAGTAACCATAACCCTGCTTATCTTTTTGATGCTCACTCCATTGGCCTGGAGTGATGTAACCTGGACCGCGCACTTGATAGACGACAACCTGCTCAGTGCCTACTGCGTCTATTGCGATGATATGGACGGAGATGGTGATAAGGATGTAGTAGCCGGTGGTTCAGTCAGTGGTTCTGAAATTGTCTGGTATGAATTCCCCAGCTTTACTCGCCATGCAATAAGCTCCTGGACCCAAGACCGCATTGATTTCCTTATCGGAAAAGTCTACGACAAACCGGTTTTTGCTGACCTGATTGTGGGCACTCTTAACCCCACGAAAATTGTGGGTATGGAATTTGAAAGCTACACTCACTGGTACACTACGGATATTGACACCATCCTGGGAGCAGAGACCCTGGCCATCGGCGATATAGACAAAGACGGTGATAAAGATGTGGTGGCGACCATTAACAAAGTGATGGACTGGTATGAACAGATTCCGTATAAAGTCACCTGGATTCATCACGATGTGAACGACAGCTTTCCTTCCTGGGACCTTGACGATATCGTTCTCTACGACCTGGATAGTGACGGGGACCTGGACATTATGAGTGTCCGCGACCATACTCGTCCGGTTTGGTATGAAAATGTGGACATCTCCACTGATACCTGGACGCCCCACGACCTGGTTGACGAAACCTATACCAATCTCTCTAACATAGACATCGGTGATTTCAACGGCGACGGCATTATGGATATTCTGATAGGTCGCTTCAGCGGGGGAGGAGTCTACTGGTATGCCGGGCCCGATTTTGCCGACCCGATTACTATTGCCAACATCAATGTCTCCCACTGGCGGGGGTTGGAGACCGCGGATATTGACCAGGATGGCGACGATGATATACTCTGCGCCGACTGGACCAATGATGCTGTTGTTTGGTATGAGAATGTTGACGGTTTGGGCACTGCCTGGAATCGCTGGGTCATTGACGACGGTGGGGGGGTGCGCGACGGCATTACCATGATTCATTTTGACGATATGGACCAGGATGTTTATCCGGATGTTCTAGCTGCCTGGAATAGCTCCAATGATGTCTATTGGTATGAGGGCTCTATCCCCGACGATGTTCCGCCCTATGTTAACAACGAAATCCCGGCACCTGACCAAACGGATGTGGACCCGGCGACTAATATTGAGTATGACATTAACGACAGTTTCTCCGGCGTGGACCTGAGCACTCTGGTCTTTGCTGTGGAAGGCAGCTCTATCCCGCAGGGAGACTGTGTTATCAGCGGAAACCCCAGATGCTATCATTTGCTTTATGACCCACCAGGCGACTTTGCTCACGGTCAAGAGGTAAATGTCACCGTTGATGTCAATGATTTTGTTGGAAATGTTATGCCCACCCACAGCTATATGTTCACTATAAGAGTCTTTAGTGATTCAGCTCTCAATCTCAGTGCAGCAATGGGAGATGGTGGAATGATACTGAGCTGGAGCTGGGATAGCTCGCTCTCGCCCTTAGGCTTCAACCTTTATCGCCGGGAAGCCACTCTGCAATTTGACGCCGTGACCAACCAGAACAAATCTACACCTGCTATCCTCTCTAATGATGACGGCTATCAGAAGCTGAATCAAAATCTGATAGTCGGGTCGTCCCCGGCGAGTTTTTTGGATAAGACGGTTGAGACCGGTAAAACCTACCAGTATAAGCTAGAGATGGTGGCGAAAGAGAGCGAATTCGCCTATACTACTGCCAAGGTTACTGATACCGCTCCACCTCCGGTTTTTGCCCTGGTCAACGCTTACCCTAATCCCTTCAGTCAGATGGTTACATTGGAGCTAACTTGTCCCGAAACCTCTCCTGTTGAGGTGAACATCTACGACCTGACCGGTCGCAAAATAACCACCCTGTTCTCCGGTGAACTCACCGCAGGAACGCATCAACTGGAGTGGTATGTAAGTGATGCCGAGGGGAACCGATTGGCAGACGGAATATATCTTTGCCTGGCCAGTTCACCTCAAGGGATTTCTAATTTGAAGTTGCTTCTGCAGAGATAATAGCAAAAACTTGCAAAAAGCCCCGAAGGAGCTTAAACCTTCGGGGCTTTCTCTTTGTCTTAAATTTCAGAGGAGATTAATTGGTCACTTATTTCCCCGATGTGGGGAAATGATGACATTTTTGTTCTTTTCCAGAAATATAAACGAGACCAAGCCGCCCAATATCATAACTAGAGATATATATTGTGTATTGGTCAGATGCAGGAAATGCTGAGACTCGGTGCGCAGAAAGGCGATGAGAAACCTCTCCAATCCTGTGGACATCAGGTATATGGAAAAGAGCCAGCCATCGGGACGAACTTTTTTTCGTAGCTTCCAGAGTATTAATAATATTATGCCGGTAAGCAATATCTCGTATACAGGAGTGGGGTGAACCTTTTCCAGGGTGGGGACGATACCATTGGGGTAGGACATACCCCAGGGAAGGCTGGTGGGGGGACCGTAATCTCCGTCGCCGGAGAGCTGACAACCCAAACGTCCGAACATATAGCCGACGCAAAGTGATGGTGAGATGGCGTCAAAGATTGCCATCAGGGGTTGTCTCATCGTAAGAGTAATGATTATGCCGACGATAATTCCCCCGGCCAAACCGCCATACCAGACCAGGCCGCCGCGGGAGAAGATATAACCACCGGGGTCGGTCAAAAAATCGCCCCAGTGTTCTATAATATAATAAAAACGAGCGCCGATTATTCCGCCGACAATCCCTCCGACGAAGAGCGCCCAGCCCATTTCCGTGTTCAGGTGCTTGCGTTTTAGTTCCAGATAAAGCAGCCACCAGGCGGAAAGGAAGCCGAGCAGTGCCGAGATGCCAAAAGTGCCGATTTTTACTCCGAAAACCTCAAGGGGTAGATAGGGATACATTTCAGCTCCGATATTGTTGAAAATAATGATTGATAGTAATGCAGTCCGGGTATGTGTGTCAAGTTTAATCTGATATTGTATTAAGATGGTCAGAGATATGTTAATAACCAATATTGGCGATATTTTCGGTAAAAAGATGTTGACAGATTGAGCGATTTAGGTTATAGTTAATAGTTAATTTACGACAAATACAAGGGGGAAATTTTGAACAAGGGCGTAGTAACCATCATTACATTGTTGACCAGCGTATTCCTGGTCAGTGGGGCTTATGCTGTCCTGGATTACACCACTGCTTTAGTCTGGTTGGGGATGGACCCCGGCGGACGCCCCAGTGGAATGGGGAAGGCTTTTGTAGGTGTGGCTGATGACTCCAATGCCACCTACTATAATCCCGGGGGTTTATGTTTCGCGGTTAAAAAACAAGTCAGTTTTATGCACGAGCCTCGTTCTATCGCTGGTGGGGCATCTGACATGTATTACGACTACGGCAGTTTCATCTTTCCGACGAAGAAATACGGCACTTTTGGTATAGGTTTTCTCTATCACGAGATGGGGAAGACGGAAGCCACTGATGACCAGGGTAATGTCACCGGCATTATCCACTCCTACGGCTTCGCACCCTGGATATCTTATAGTTATAAAGTAATGGATAGCCTGGGCGTGGGGGGTAGTCTGCGTATTGCCAAAGAACACCTGGCGGATATCGAGGGAGGTTCTGGTTCTGTAACCGCGTTCTCCTTTGACCTGGGTTTGCTTTACAAGGTGCCTTTCCCCTTCGGCAAGCTAGATGCCGGTCTTTCTTTTCTTAACCTGGGTCCCAACATCCGTCAAGACGAACCATTGCCCCGCAGAGTGCAAATAGGTTTGGGCTATAGGATTATGGACGACCCTATGAACAATTTGCTGGTGGCTGCCGATGTATCCAAGGAATTGGTGGCTTTGGATGATGGTGTTACTATGGAACTTAGGCAGACAGTGCAAAGAATAGGCGTTGAATATTTCTATCGCAATATAGTCGGCTTTCGTATGGGCTATTACCGGGACGCCTACGGTGAAATCTCCGGTGCCACGTTAGGTTTTGGGGTGCGTTACTACGGCTTTGAATTTGATTATGCCCGGGTTCCGGAGGGTGATCTCTTCGACAAAGAAAACCGCTTCTCCCTATCCTATGTCTTTTAACCGTATATTTAGGTCCGGCGACTTCTAGTCTGTTCAATCTCCCCCTCCTCAATTCCAGGAGGGGTTTCTTAACTAAATGACCATGACCAGATACCTTTTACTATGTTCGGTAATTGCGCTTGCATTGGTTGCCAATGTTTTTGCCCTAACCTGGGGGGGAACGGGGACCTCCGTTAAGGGCAAGTGGGAACTGTTCTATATAGACCAGTTTGGAAGCAGGGGCAACGGCGACGGTCAGTTTATTGAGCCCCGGGGGCTTGCCGTTGACCAGCAGGGGTGGCTTTATGTCGCCGATAGCGGCAATTGCCGCATTCAAGTCTTTGATAGTCTGGGAAAGTTTCTATTCACCTTTGGTTCCTTCGGCTGGGAGGATGACAAGTTACTATATCCCACTGACTGCGCGGTTGACGAGGGCTTGGCTATTTATGTTATTGATGCGGATAAATCCGTGGTCAAGAAGTTCAGTATGCAGGGGATGTATCAGGGGACTTTTGGTTTCACCTCTTTGGGGGGGATGAGTAGTGGTGAGAATGCCTTCAAAAGCCCTTCTGGTTGTGCAGTAGGAAGAGATGGTGAATTACTGGTCGCAGACACCGGCAACCACCTGATTCATATTATAGACCGTCTGGGCGGTTCCTTGAACGACCTGGGTGGATTTGGCTCAGGAGAAGGTTTTTTCAACCGGCCGGAAGATGTCACCGTGGCGCCGGATGGAGAGATTTTTGTCGCCGATACTGGAAATAACCGCATTCAACGCTTTGACTCCCAGGGGAATTACCTTTGTTCCTTTGGTTTAGATACTGAAGGCTATCAACTAAAATCTCCCTGTCAGATTGCCACAAACGCTAACGGCTTAATAGCTATCGTCGACCGAATCAAGGCAATAGTTCTCCTAACCGATGAGAATCTTTTGCCCCTTACGACCATTGACGCTGGAAAATATGGAGGGCTGGCTAGCCCCGAGGGAGTAGCCATCGCCCCGGATAATACTATATATATCTCCGATACTTTTAACCATCGTATTTTGATTTATCGGGCGAGTTTTGTTCCTGAGGAATAGTCTTGCTCAGTGTAGTTAATAACATTTATCGTCATTCCCCGAAATCTTTCGGGGCTTTCTTGTATGGAAGTGGAATTACTACATATTTATTAGCGCTCTTTCTGTCCATCGTCTTTTTCTGTTCTCTTTGGCAAAATCCAGCTCTGGCTGAGGATGACTCCCTTCCCGGCACACCAAACAAACCCAATAAGATCAGCTATATTTTTACCGCCGATGGCACCGCCGGTCCCGTTCAGCTTCCCCACAAGTATCTGTTAATCGGCACGGTGCAAGTTTTCGTTGACGACCTAGAGTTCAATATTAATATTGACTATATTTTGGATTACGATGCCGGCACTCTTACCTTCACCGGGGTAATTCCTGAATCCGGAGATAAGGTTACTGTTTGTTACCTCTATTTTCCGTTGCAAGAATTACTGGGAACTGAGGAACCCGGCGTAGAGAAGTTCAGCCGAGGCGAGGGTGGAAAGCTGGAGGTAAATGGCTCCAAGAGCTTTACCGTCTCTGCGGAGAGTGGGGGGAATGTAACCTTGGACCAAGCCACGCGCATCCGCTTTCAGGGAGAAGTTGGACAACTGAACATAGAAGGCAGGCTCACCGATGAACAATTGCCGCTGGTTCCAGAGGGTAAGAGCGAGGAACTTACCGATATTGACGAAGTGTATGTAAAGATTGAAGGTCCTGGATTTTATTCCCAGCTGGGTGACATTGTCGTCAAGCGGGAAAATACCGCCTTCTCCAATTTTAATAAACATCTTCTGGGAGTTACCGTTGGCGGAGATATATCCGGGCAGGAGTTAATGCTCTCCCTCACCAGAGCAAAAAGTCAGCATTACACCCAGGAATTGACCGCCATTGCCGGCGTGCAGGGTCCTTACTTTCTTGCGGTCCTTGAGCAGGTGGGTATAAGTGTCATTCCCGGCTCCGAACAGGTCTTCCTGAACGGTGAGCTTATGCGCCGCGGTGAGACCAACGACTATATCATAGACTACACCTCGCCCTCCATTACCTTCACCAGCTTTCGCCCGCTTCAAGTAGGTGACAGACTGGTGGTGGAGTTTGAATACACCAATTTAGGTTATAAACGGACATTTTTTGATAGCGGCGCCCGCTTCTTCACCAAAGACCGTAGCCTCAGTGCTTCCATCTACTTTACCCAGGAGTCCGATGATAAGAATGAAGACCTGGTGGGCTTGAGCGATGAGGAGAAGAAGATAATTGCCAACGCCGGCGACGACCCCACCAAAGCCCTGGTGCCGGTTTTTGATGCTGATGGTAATCCTGTTTACACCTATGTCGGTGAGGGCAAGGGCGACTATATCCGCCAGTGGAATCCCCAGACTCAGAGCTACGACTATATTCCCGTGGGGCAGGGTAAGGGCGATTGGGAAAGGACTACGGTCAGTCTGCCTATGCCCAAGAAACAGCAGTTGGGCGATATCATACTGAACTACAATCCCAATCCCTGGCTGAATTTCAACGCCGAGCTATCGGCAAGCGACCTGGACCGCAACATATTTTCTATTTTAAATGATAATGACAACATTGGCTACGCCTTGAAGATGGATTTGGTCTCCAGCTTTCGCCTGAAGGGGTGGAAGCTATCTTTCTCTCCTGACTGGCTCTCCCGCCGAACTGAATTTATGCCCATTGAGGGACTGGAGGAAGCCAGCTTTCGCCGGGAATGGGAGATGGAGGGGGAGACTAGCGAGGGAGGAGGACAGCCGTCTCTGCAACTACTGGGAGGGACGCTGGGATTATCGCGCGCCAATAGTTTTACCAGCGAGGTAAGTTATCAGAGTATGGAACGGCGCTATCCGCACAGTTTCCGTCTTACCTACGACCAGGTGCAAGCCAATAAGTTGAGCGTAAAGACCGTCTGGGGTGAGGGAACTAACGGTATGTTCAAGTTCAATCTGCGCCGGCTTACCCAGACCAACAGTTGGACTGGCAAAGAAGATTGGGAATACGGCAGCCAGAACTTGCCTCTGTCCAGCACAGTTCTGGACTGGCAGATGGACGCCGACCACCAGCTGTCCATCTTCCGCCCGGGTATAAGCGGTGGTGAATTGGTGAAGAAAGGTGAATTGAGTTATTTGGGTTTGATAAAGGGTGTCATCCGCCGAAAGATTCGCCCCCGCTTGGAGATTAACCCCTGGCATTGGCTCTCCACCAGTTTTGCTTACGGTATAAATCGGGAGGAAGCAGTAGAGGATTGCCTATGGCAGAAATATTCCCGGGGTAAGGAATATTTTAGTGCCTTCACCATCACTGGCGGGGAGCGGTTTTTCTGGCAGGCGAATTACTCCCGCCAGACCACCGATTACACTGACATCAACCTGGCGGACACGGCAAGCGACCTGGTGCGCTCCCAGTTGCGTCTATCGCCGTGGGGACGGGCGCTTTCGACCAACCTGCGCTATTCTGCTTCCTCCGACCTGGATTTTGAGCGGGAGGAGGTCTTTGAGGTTGCCGAAGACGGTAATGGTGACTATCGGCGCATTGAAGACCCCGACCATCCCGGGGAATGGAAATACATCTACGACCCGGATAATGAAGACTCTAAATACATACGTATTCTGCGGCCAACTGGAGCCTCTTTCCGCATTTTAGATGTGGAGGGCTATTTGAGCACTACTCTGGACTTCTCGCAAATCTTGACCGATAAGGAAAGCCGGAGCTGGCTCACCAATGTGCTCTCCCAGATGCGCTGGGAGACTTCCATCTCCGCTGAGGAGAAGAGCATTGACCCAAATCACTTTAGGGTGCTATTGTTCTTAAGTCGACTCAGCGAGAAAACTATCTATGGTTCCCTCAACCAGAGCTATTCCCTCACCCTGTTTCCACAGAGCAGCAAGTTCAGCCCCACCATAGGCTATGAGGAGAGAGAATCTTTGGACAACGCAGTTACCAACCAGAGTAAATGGAATCTTTCCCGGGGCTTTTTTCTGCGCACCTTCAGCTCGCCTCATCCCCAGGTAGAACTCTCCACCAGGACGGACTTTCGTCGGGAGTGGAACAAATATTCCTCAGTGGGCTTGGATGTTATCCGCACCTCCCGTCTGGATACTTTTTCCTGGGAAATTACTCCCAAATATCGTCCCATCACCAGCTTGACAATGAGTGCGGGGTTTATGGGTAACTATATTCGGGAGTGGGACGATGACCTTTATGGCACAATTAAAACCTTTTCACTACAGCCGGCCAGTGTTATTAAAGTATCCAAGTCGGGGACACTAACCCTGAGTTATCTTCTGGAGAAAGTTGTGGTCAATAACGCCTTCGGCTCAAAATATCTTATCACCCATCCTGAGGGTCTATCCCATAAGTTTAACGCCGGGTATCGCCATCAACTTAGCAAATACCTGACCGCTACCGCCGGCTACGAAGCCGAAAAACAACCGGATTTAAAAATAAAAAATAAAGTGCGCATGGATTTTTCCGCCTATTTTTGATAGCCAAGGAGACGAACTTTGTTTTTCCGCTTGCAGAAAATATTCATATATATCCTTCTAGCCACAATAATCAGTTGGCTGGCAGTCACTATCGCTTTATCTTCCGAACCGATTTTACGCATTACCGGCACATCGTTTATCTCCCAGGAGACGGTTGAACAGGTTATCCAGAGTGTAGAGAAGCCCTACTCATCCCATCTGGCGGAGCTGACCGACGCAGTCAAACAATTGTATTCGTCTAAGGGCTACCTGGAAACCAGGGTGGAGACAGAGCTTATAGATAAATATCTTAATGTGGATATTGAGGAAGGTCCGCTCTGTCTGGTAGATAAAGTGGAGGTTGAGGGGGCAAAGGAATTGTCCGCTTCTAAAATAATAGAGCTCTCTGGACTGAAATCCGGCGATGTAGTGCAGACCGCAGTGGTGGATGCCGGCCTGGAGCAGGTGAGAAAGGAATATATCAATTTGGGCTATTTGTTTGCATCCGCTAATTGGCGTTATACTGCTGGGTCAGATATTGGCGGAAGAGCTCTGGGTCTACTCACCATTGAGGTTGATGAGGGGTCGCCGTCGGTGCTGGGTGCGGTGCAGATTGAGGGTAATTATCTGCTCAGCAATATGGAGATACGCAATTATCTCTCGCTTTTCACCGGTGCTCGCTTTGACGGTAAAAAGCTTGCCGACGGTCTAATTCTTCTACACCAGGAATACAAGAATAAAGGTTATCCCCAGGTGGATATTAAGTTGGGGGATTTCACTTTGGATACCAGTGGTCTTCTCTCTTTCCGCATCAGGATAAATGAAGGTCAGCTGGTGAGGATAAATAACCTGGAGGTTCAGGGAAACAGCAAGACCCGTCGGGAGGTGATTTTGCGGGAACTTGTCCTAAAGGAGGGAGACATCTATGTACAAAAGAAAGTGGATGAATCCCTGCGCAGGCTGCGCATGCTGAAATTATTTCCGCAAGACCCCCAGATTACCCTGGACAATGATACCTTAATAATACAGATTAAGGAGGGTCGCTATATTCGCCTGGGAGGGGCGTTTGGCTATCAGCCCAAGAAAGAAGAGACCTATCAGCCGGCTCGTCTGGTCGGTATGCTGGATATAAATCTGCTGAATATCGCCGGCACCGCCAGAAAACTCTCTCTATTCTGGCAAAGCCAATCCGAGGGCGCCAGTTCCGCACGACTGAAGTATACTGAACCCTGGTTTTTTGACAGCCCTGTATATCTTAACTTAGGTCTGGGTTACCGCAAGCAGACGGAGTTTCGCAGACTGGAGGGAACGCTCGGCGCCGGAACTACTTTCCAGGGGAGATACCGGCTGGAGATTGGCGGGGGCTACTCCACAGTCAAAGGCTATACTTCTCCCTCCTCCCGCAAGGGTTTGGTCTATTTTCTGGAGGGGGTGGATACCACCGACCGTCCCTTCAATCCCAGCATTGGTTGGGATATTACCGCCCGAGAGGAGTTGGGCATAAAGAATGTTGACAGTTACGGTGAGGAGGGAGCCAGCCGAATGAAATTGCCCAAACTGGAGGCATCTTTGTGGCGCTATCAAGGTCTGAGCAGGCGGCTGGTGCTGGCTTCAGGATTATCTGCCAGGGCAGTATTCTTCGGTGGGGGAGCAAGGTATGCAGACGAGATATATTATCTGGGGGGGAGCTCCGGGTTGAGGGGTTACCGTGACGAGCAGTTCCGCGGCGAGCAGGTGGGCTTGGCGATTTTGGAGCTAAGGCTTTCGGTTAGTGAAGGGCAATATCTCTTTCTCTTTGCCGACGGTGGCTATTATTACTTGAAGGGCTCCGGTGGTGGTCGGGGATATAAATTGGGCTTTGGGGGAGGGCTTTTCAGCCAGACGCCCATCGGGGTGTTAGGGATGGAGTATGGCATCGGAGAGGGTGGATTTGGCGGAGGAGTAATCCGGGTGAGCTTGCAGGGGGAACTGTAGAGTTCTCAAGTGAAATAATTGGAGGTCTGCTATGAATTATAGGCATCTATCGGTTATGTCTGCATTTTTATTGCCCGTGTTGATAGCCAGCTGTCAGTGTTCGTCCATAGAGGAGAGAAGCGCCACGGTAGCCCTCTATTCCGACCACGGCGTCTGGGATTCGTCGGTCACCGCGGTGACTAATATGTTTGAATGGATGGGCTACACTGTGGAATTAGTGGATGCCGGCTATATCAACGATGTGGGATTGGACAATTTCAAGATTTTGTGTGTTCCCGGTGGTGATATGTATGAGTATTCGCAGGACATTTCTTCTGAAGGTAAAGAGCATATTAGAGACTTTGTGAGAAGTGGTGGGGGTTACATCGGAATCTGCGGGGGAGCCTATTTCGCCAGTGAAAAGATTATCTGGGAGGGGGAGGAAGTGCCGGCGACTTTTTTGGGACTTTTTGACGGCACGGCTCAAGGAGCCATAGATGAGATTGCTCCTTATCCCGATTATACAATGTGCCAGGTGAATATCGTGGAGCATAGTCATCCGATAACCAATAATGTAGGGGATACCGCCTGGGTACTCTACTATTGGGGACCAATGTTAATACCCAGTGAAGGTGCTGATGTGGATATTCTGGGGAAATACAAGCCGGTAGATGAACCGGCTATAGTCGCTTTTGAATACGGCTCCGGCAGGGTATTCCTCATCGGGACGCATCCGGAGATAGAGGAGGATAGCGAACGCGATGGGGTGGACGAGATGGAGGAGTTGAACGATTCGGATTCAGAATGGGATATGATGAAGAATGTGACCGAGTGGTGCCTGCAGGAAATAGAGTAAACTGCGGTTTTAATATTGCCGACGAGGATTAATCCTCGCTTACTCGAAATATTAAAATTCAAACAAGTAGGGATATTCTCTATTTGCCGGATTCAAGCTCTCATAGAGTTTCTGGTATTCAGGATTAGGGGTAATCACTACTTCTTCACCGTAGCCGTAACCCAAGAAATATAGAGCAAGGTAGCGCACCGGAAATGGAGTCTCATCGGAGATGTAGCCCTGCAAAAGAGCTATTTTCTCCGCTTCCGTGGACAATAATTTAGTCGCTTCTAAAAGAGCAACCTGGGCAAAATTGATGACGACCATAAAGCTAGTAAATTCCTCTTCCGGGTAGTTATCCACCACCTGCTTGAAGACCCTCAGGGCTTCCTCTCGCTTGTTTGGATTTTCAGCTAAAATCTCACCCTTTTGATAAAGGGCGCATGCAGAAAGCAAACCATTTTGACCCTGCTGGTAAAGTTTATCCAGCAGAGTCAAGATAAATTCATCGCCCCAGATTTCTCGGTCCACTGCGGCTCTATATATCAGCTCTAACCCATAGTATGAATTATATTCAAAATCCTGATATTCTATCGTCCCGTAAGACTCGTAAGCTCGGAGCAAACTATCCGCATAGTTCTGTCCATCTTTCAGTTCTTTATAGGCCTTGATTGCCAAGAGACTCGCTTCCGCCCCTGCCGGACGCTCAAAGAGAAAAACAGTATCACAGATATAAGCAGACTGGAATTCCGTTTCTAACCTCTGCTCCCATTCAAAGAACTTCTCCAATACTTCAGGATTACCGGAGTCGGTGGAATTTTCTAGCAATCTCAAGCAACCATAGTAAAGGGCTTGCGAGTGATAGGTGGTTTTCGGCATATCGTGTGGATATCCCCCATAGTAAGAGTAGTGAATCATTAGTGGTCTATCATCTACAGAGAGTATCTCCTCAACAGTTTTTATGGCGACTGATGAGGGATATTTGACCTGGCACCGGTTGGGCTTGAGCATATCTATATAGTCGTAGGGGAGTAGTAGAGTGATGTAGGGTTCAAAGACCCATCCCTCCCAATCCTGGGAAGAATCTTCTACAATATCCTCTCCATATATTAATACCCAGTAGCCGGTGACTCCATCTATGGTCTCCGGCTGGGAGCTACGTTCGCTGATACTGACTATATCTCCCTTCTCTAGTTTCCGCATAATCAAGGCATCTGAGCGAGGTTCTGAGCGCACATTGAGCGCTTCCACACTCACCTCGCCGTCTAAATAGCTCGTGGCTAAGTATTCGTCCGAGACCCAGCCCTTCCAGCCCTCACCCTCCGCCCAATAGTAACTATCTGTCTTATCTTGGAATTGAGTATAGAAATGAGCGAGGACTTTAGCTTCGGAACCAGGTTCGGGTAAGGGATTGGAAATAAAGTGGTCGCCCTCCAGAGTATAGTAGACCCCCGGGTTGACCACTATACCGACCTCATAAGTATTATACTTGTTCTGCTCAACGAAGCTGGGGGTAAAGGTCGGTGGCAATTTGTCTATTCCCTCGTCTTGGGCATAAACTAAGGTAGTGACAAAAGGCGGGACTGAGAATATGAATATAAAGAGGGTAAAAAAGAACCGAAATATCTTTTTGTTGTAAAGCACCTTTGCTCCTCTCCTCTGACATTTATTTCAATGTTTATCTTACCAAACGCTCTATCTTCATCACTTAATTATCGCCTAATACTGCAATAAACTCCCCTCTTTTCTCGCCCGGCGGTTCCCCAGCTTTAACGCCACTATGCCCAAGGGCAGTAACGCTATTCCCATCCCGGCAAGCCACAAAATCTGTGGTAGGACCTGGCAATATTACCATTCAAAATCGTAGGGATACTCTCTATTTGCCGGCTTCAAGCTCTCATAGAGTTTCTGGTATTCAGGATTGGGGGTAATCATTCCTTTTTCGCCATAACCGAACTGTGGGGCAGCTTCTTCGCCGAAGCCCAAAAGATACACCGCAAAGTATCGCACCGGAAATGGAGTCTCATCGGAGATGTAGCCCTGCAAAAGAGCGATTTTCTTCGCTTCCGTGGGCAATAATCTAACCGCTTCCAAAAGAGCACGCTGGGCAAAATTGATGGCGGTCATAAAATTGGTAAATTCTTCTTCCGGGTAGTTATCCACCGCCTGCTTAAAGACCTTCAAGGCTTCTTCTTGTCTATCTGGATTTTCGGAAAGAATCAAACCCTTTATGTAAAGGGCGTAGGCAGAAAGCAATCTGCTCTGTCCCTGGTCGTAAAGCTTATCCAAAAGAGTTAAGGCAAATTCAACTTCCAATCTCTCTCGGTCTTCAAAAAGATTATGGATAAGCTCTAACCCATAGTATGAATTATATTCAAAATCCTGATATTCTATCGTCCCGTAGGATTGGTATGCCCGGAACAGGCTATCTGCATAGTTCTGTCCATCTTTCAGTTCTTTATAGGCATTGATTGCCAGGAGACTCGCTTCCGCCCCCGCCGGACGCTCAAGGGGAAAATTAGGTTCACAGATATAAGCAGACTGGAATTCCGCTTCTAACCTCTGCTCCCATTCAAAGAACTTCTCTAATACTTCAGGATTACCAGAGTCGGTGGAACTTTCTAGCAATCTCCAGCAACCTAAGTAGAGGGCTTGCGAGTGATAGGTGGTTTTCGGCACATGGTTTGGATTTACCTCAGAGTCCTCAGAGTAGTGAAACCATAGTGGTCTATCATCTACAGAGAGTATCTCCTCCATAATTTTTATGGTCACAGATGAGGGATATTTGACCTCGTTCCGGTCGGGCTTGAGAATATCTATATAGTCGTAGGGGAGTAGTAGAGTGATGTAGGGTTCAAAGACCCATCCCTCCAAATCCTGCGGAGTATCTTCGGTGATATCCCGTCCATATATAAATACCCAGTAGCCGGTGACTCCGTCTATGGTCTCTGGCTGGGAGCTACGTTCGCTAATACTGACTATATCTCCCCTCTTTAATTTCCCCATAATTGGGGCATCTGAGCGAGGTTCTGAGCGCACATTGAGCACTTCCACACTCACCTCGCCGTCTAAGTAACTCGTGGCTAAGTATTCGTCCGAGACCCAGCCCTTCCAGCCCTCACCCTCCGCCCAATAGTAACTATATGTCTTATTATATTTCTCAAGCCGGAGTTCGGTATAGAAATGAGTGAAGACTTTGGCTTCGGAGCCGGGCTCAGGTAAGGGATTGGAAATAAAGTGGTCGCCCTCTGGAGTATAATAGACCCCCGAGTTGACTACCATGCCGACCTCATAAGTATTGTGCTTGTTCTGCTCAACGAAGCTGGGGGTAAAGGTCGGTAGCAGTTCGTCTATTCCCGCATCTTGGGCATAAACTAAGGTAGTGACAAAAGGCGGGACTGAGAATATGAATATAAAGAGGGTAAAAGAGAACGGAAATATCTTTTTGTTGTAAAGCATCTTTGCTCCTCCTCTGACCTTTATTTCAATGTTTGTCTTACCAAACGCTGTATCTTCATCACTTAATTATCGCCTAATATTGCAGCAGACTCCCCTCTTTTCTCGCCCGGCGATTCCCCAGCCTTAATGCCACTATTCCCAGGGGCAGTAATACTATTCCCATCCCGGCGAGCCATAAAATCTGCGGTAGGACCTGGCTGAAGCCGGCTCCGTTGAGTAGGGCTTGCCGCAAGCCGGAGAGCGAATGAGTGAGGGGAAAAGCCATCGCCAACCATTGCACCGGCTTGGGGAGTAGTTCGTAGGGGAAATACAAGCCGGTGATGAGCACGGATAGCCCCCCGTAGACCAGATTGACCGGGTCACCCTTTTTGAAAGCCAGAGTGAAACCGGCGGAGAGCATACCAAGAGCAAGGAACGAGGGCAGGGAGAGGAAAAGAATCGCCAGCGCCACCGGGATATTCATCGCCGAAAGGTCCACGGAGAAGACCAGCGCCCCCAGCACCAGGAAGAGCCCAGCCCTTATCAGGGTTCTGAGGAAATCAAAGGAATTCCCTGCCAGCGAGAGGGTCAGCGGGGAGATTCGGCTGGCAAGCATCGGCTCCAGAGTTCCCTGTAATTGCTCGTTGCGGATGGTGCCTGACAGACCGTAAAGCCCCACCGACTGGAAGCCGAAGAAGGCGATGCCGATGATGACGAAGGGGAAATACCCTCCGTATTGGGCAAGCGTCGGGGGGATGTAGCCCTCAAATGCCAGTCCCAGCAGGAAGAAAGCAAGGGCGGTTCCCAAAAGACCTATTAGGTCCAGAAATAGCGAAAGGCGGTAAGAGAGCCAGATGCGCAGGTCACGAATAAAGAAAGCGACTATCTGCGATTTGAAGTTATGCCAACTGTTGGTCTTAGTCTTCATGTTGCTCATTCACCAGCAATCGGTTATATACCTCTTCCAATCCCTCTTCCAGGGGAGATAATTCCAAAATGGAGATATGGCTGGAAGCGAGCTTCAGGCTCAATTCCGCCAGGTCTTTTTCGTTGGTGAGAGTAAGTTCTGCACACAGACGGCCATTATCTTCACGGAGCTCACTTCGCAGATAAGGTTTTAATAGCGATTGAGCGCTATCCCTCTCTCCAATAATTACCAGGCGATAACGATGAAGGGAAGATAGCTGGTGGGAGAGCTCTGCAGGGCTACCACTGGCTAGGGTTTTTCCGTGATGAATCATGGTGATAGTTTGGCAGATTTGGGAGGCAAGGTCCAGACGATGAGTGGCGAGGAGAATGCTCATTCCCTTTTTTGCCAGCTCTTGAAGTATGACAGTTATGCCGGCAGTAGCCTGGGGGTCCAGTCCCTTAGCCAACTCGTCCAGCATAAGCAGGCGGGGTGAGCAGAGCAGTCCGCGTAGAATTGCCAGCTTCTGTTTCTCTCCGGTAGAATAAGTCTGATAGCGCCGGGAAAGTATTTCGCTCAAACCTAGCTGTTTTGCTAGGGCTGTAGCCCGTTCTATTGTCTGTTTGCGGGTTAAGCCGGAGAGCCTACCGAAGAAGACCAGGTTTTCCCACCCACTCAGGCGAAAGTAGAACCCCCGTTCCTCACCGGAGACCAGAGTCATCTGCGCATAATCTATACCATCTAGCTGAATAGTGCCGGCATCTGGTTGCACCATTTGCCAGAGAATCTTGAGCAGGGTAGTCTTGCCGGCGCCGTTTGGTCCTATAAGACCGTGGATCTCTCCGGGATAAATATCGATGCCAAAATGGTCCAGGGCAATTATCTGTGGATTTCGGTGCAACCAGGGGAAACTCCATCCAGCGGAATATGACTTAGACAGTCCCTTAACAGAAACCAATGGTTTTGCCGATGTATTTATTGTTATGGTCATCTACCGATAAGAATAGCACACTGACCATATTTATGCAAGTATTGGTGCTAATGCTTTTGCCGAGGCACTATATTTTCCAACTTGACATAAGATAGCGTAAGGGTTATATTCTCTTTGATATGGTATTTTTAACCACCTTTCTGAGAATAAGCAATGAGTGATATTACCACCCAGTTGATAGAAAGGATTAAATCCCAAAAGGCTTTAGTCGGCATCATCGGCTTGGGCTATGTGGGTCTGCCGCTGGCTATGGAGTTCAGCCGGTTTGGGTTCATGGTGCTGGGCTTTGACATCAACCAGAAGCTGGTGGAACGGTTTAACTCTGCAGATTGCTACATCCACCGGGTGGATAGAAAGCTATTTGCCCAGTTAGTCAGAGAGAACCGCCTTTCTGCTACCGCAGATATGAGCCGGCTGGCGGAGCCGGATGTAATCATCATCTGTGTTCCCACGCCATTGAACAAGAATCGCGAGCCGGATATGACCTTTATTGTCAACACCAGCGAGACTCTGGTTAAATACCTTCGCTCGGGTCAATTGATAGCATTAGAGTCTACTACCTATCCCGGCACTACCCGAGATGTGGTCAAGCCGATTCTGGAAAAGAGCGGGTTTTCTCTCGGCAAGGAGCTCTTTTTGGCTTATTCCCCGGAACGAGTTGACCCGGGAAATAACGACTTCCAGCTTTTCCAAATACCCAAGGTAGTAGGGGGATTGACCAAGAACTGCACTCGGATAGCCGAGATATTCTACCGCTCGGTCTTTCAAACTATATTTAAAGTCTCATCGCTGGAAACCGCGGAGATGTCCAAGCTTCTGGAGAATATATACCGCGCCGTCAACATCGCCCTGGTTAATGAGATGAAGATGCTCGTTGACCGAATGGGCTTGGATATCTGGGAGATAATCTCAGCGGCGGCCACCAAACCTTTCGGCTACAAGCCATTCTATCCCGGACCGGGTTTGGGAGGGCATTGCATTCCCATCGACCCCTTCTATCTCACCTGGAAGGCAAGGCAGTTTGAGTTTCCCACTCGCTTCATTGAGTTGGCTGGGGAGATTAACACTTCTATGCCCGATTATGTGGTCAATAAGACTATGGAAGCAATGAACCGACGAAGGGTTTGTTTAAATGGCAGCCGGATATTGGTATTGGGGGTGGCGTATAAACCGGATATTGACGATATGCGGGAGTCACCAGCCCTGCGGATTATGGAGATACTGGAGAGGGACGGTGCTAAAGTGGACTATAACGACCCGTATATTCCCAAAGTAAGCGAGCAAAGACAGACCAAATTGCGTAAGGAATCGGTGCCGCTATCTGAGCAGGCGCTTAAGCAATATGATGCAGTGATTATAGTAACCAATCATAGCTCGTATGACTACCAGTGGATAGTCAAAAATTCTCAGCTGGTAGTGGATACCCGCGGAGTGACTAAAGGAATTGATGAGGGAAGTGAAAAGATAGTCAGAGCCTAGAAGTATTTTGTGAGAGGAGAAAGATGGGAACTTCAGCGACGCTTTTTGACCAGGCTTACAACTGAGCGGAAGCTATTCTCCTGGGAGTAACCCAGGACTTGGGTATTAGAGATACTGTCAAGGCGCGAATCGCTACCCCTTTTGGTGGCGGCATCGGGCGCAACCAATTGCTATGCGGGGTAATAAGTGGTGGAGCTATGGTCATAGGATTACTCTGGGGAAGGGACGATGACACTGGTGACCGTAAAGAATCGTATGAGAAGGTGAGCGAGCTATTGAGCGCTTTTCGGGATAAATTTGGCTCTATAAAATGCCGCGAGCTTCTGGGGGTGGACTTGCGTAGCGAAGAGGGGGCGAAGGCTTACACGGAAAAACTGCACCACGAGAATTGCCATAAGTATTTAGCTTTTGTATCTGATTGGTTACTCCAGCAAAAGAAATAATATTGTTATGCTCAGGACTGGGAAAATATTGGTGACTGGCGGAGCTGGCTTCATTGGGCGGTGGGTAGTTAAAGGTCTGTTAAAAGACGGCGCTGAAGTGGTGGTGGTGGACAACTTCTCCAACTCCCACCCTATAAATTTAGCGGAGTTCTCCAGTGAAATAGGGTTGACTCTTCATCAGCAGGATATTCGTCAAAAAGAATTCATGGAGAAGCTCTTCGCCGTCCAAAGGTTTGCTGTCTGTATCCATCTAGCCGCCTCCATAAATGTGCAGGACTCCATAGATAACCCTCTGGAGACATTTGACAACGATCTCCTGGCTACCCTGCGAATGCTGGAGCTCTGCCGACATTATCGCACTTACTTCGTGTTTGTTTCTACCTGCCTGGTCTATGATAAATACGACGGCTTTGAGGTTGTTGACGAGCACCATCCGGTTAAACCCCATTCGCCTTACTCGGCGAGCAAGCTTGCCGGAGAATTTTTGGCTCTATCCCATCACTACACCTATGGTTTACCGGTAACCGTATTGCGACCTTTTAACACTTACGGTCCTTTTCAGAGGTCTACCGGTGAGGGCGGCGTAGTGGCGACCTTCTTGCGCCAGAGGCTTAGTGGAGAACCGTTGCTAGTATATGGAGATGGCGAGCAGACCAGGGACTTGCTATATGTAAAAGATTGCGCTCGGTTTATCATCTCCTCGGCTTTTTCTGAAAAGGCGGTGGGGAGAATCATAAATGCTGCCACCAATCGCGAGACCAGAATAAATGATTCTCCCCACCGCCTTTTCAGAAAAAGGCGAGGAGATGATAAACC
>Ga0315294_10001230_pt1 | contig 27722 bp, 30 predicted proteins | sample YL17G13_40_MG_FD_203626 | JGI IMG/M metagenome (GOLD analysis project Ga0315294, IMG submission 203626) | Sediment microbial communities from Yellowstone Lake, YNP, Wyoming, USA - YL17G13_40 | ecosystem: Environmental > Aquatic > Freshwater > Lake > Sediment | place: USA: Wyoming | collected... | reverse complement strand
AGTGAGCGTTTGGTGCGGTCGCCGAGATTTGAACCCGGGTCGTCAGCGTGGCAGGGTGACGCTCATGCTGATTGTGAGCAGCTGACAATTGACTGGCAAAAGTTTCGAGACTGGCTCGATCAGAAGGCCTACAAGAGAGACGTCGCGTCAAGCATGTTTAGCTACGCCAAACAATTCAGCTCGTGTTTGACCGGAAGAGATCTCAGCAAGGTTGCCGGGCTCAGAGACAGTTTCAGGCCGAACGTTATGAAGGCCCTTTCTGCCCTGGCGAAGTTTCTGGGTTGCTATGAGGACTACAAGCAGCTGATCAGACAGTACGGTTTGAAGTGGGGTGGCCGCAGCGCAGACGACCTGATCATCGATCGGCTAAACAAGATCAAAAATCCTGACGAAGTGTTTGAGTGGATTCGCCAGGCCAAAGCTGCAAGGCCTGACTTAACTGACTTTCTGGATCTGATGGCGGTGAGTGGCCTGCGCCTGGTAGAAGCCGTCTCAAGCTACAATTTAATAGTCAGACTGTCAAGGGAAAACAAACTGCAGGAATATTACCACGTAGAGCATCAGACTCTTGAGCACTTCAAGTTCAAAGAAATCTTCATTCGCAAAAGCAAGAAGGCATTCATAAGTTTCGTTCCCGGCGAGCTCGTCAAAAGAATCGGCGAAAATGATCTGTTGACTAGCCCCGACGCAGTTCAAAAGCTCCTGCAGAAAAGAGGCCTCAAACTACGGTTCGCAGATATCCGAGAAGCCCACGCGAGTTTCTCAACCAAGTTTCTCAAAGACACTGAAATCGACTTCCTGCACGGCCGCGTAACGACAAACGTGTTCATGCGGAACTACTTCAACCCAGCGCTTATCACGGATCTGCAGGCTAGGGCCCTACAAGGAATTCAAGAGATCCAGCAGAAGGTGGGGGGCTTGATTGAATGAGCGATTTTTGCGGAACGCCTTATATCCTAAAAAGTTTAGTTCTTCTTTCTCTTTCTGCTGCCCTCATATTCCTTGTTCCACTACCCAAATATGTTGAAGTAGACTTTTATGATTTCCATGTTGCCGAGTGTATTGAAGCACACAAGCATAACATGAGTTATTCGCTTTGTTCAGGCTTTTGGTATCCACCAAGACCTGAAGACATACCTAATCCAATGGTGTGGCATCCTTCAGAAGATCCGTACACTATTCCTCATGGGTCTTGTTTGGGTACGACGAAGTTTGTTTGGGTGTTTGGGGTTTATGGTTGGTTAACAATATGGTACACAAAATCTTAGGAATTGATTGAATGAAAACGAAGGTGAAAACTTGACTGCCAACCCTAGACCAAACGACATGAGGAAAGAGACTCTCGGTATACCTGAGGTTCTGAAGCGGATCCAGTTTGAGAAGTTGACGGCGCCTCTTCCTGTTAAGCTGTGGCCTAGCCTGGCAAACTATGTCAGGCAACACGGCGGGTCGCAGCTGATCCGCACTGCTCTCCTCGCCTACCTGGAAACTTCTTCAAAATAAACATGTGTTGCAACGCACAACCACAAGCCTTGGACGCTGACGACCTTTGATGATGATTAACATGCATGCGCGTCAGGTAGTTCAGAAGTTTTGTCACCCTTGTACCCGCCGCTATCTTCTGAACTTGTGAACTTCCTTAGTTTCTTGATCCCTCTGCGTATCCTATCCCTAACGTCACGTCTACAGTGAAGGAAGGAATACTTCTTTACGATTTGGTCATAGCTTACTCCGTTCGCGTAGTCGAAGCATATCTTGAGGTCATCATCGTTCAAGTTCTCCACTGTGTCAGGCGCCATTTTCCAGGTTGCGCTTCTATACGGATCGAATATGATTTTTGTGGGGGGTAGGCTTCTGAAGACAAAGGGCTTCGGAAACTCTTTTCCGCGGAGCCGAACCATCTTTCTGAATTGAGGATGATTCCGACCTAGAGCTATCTTCTCCCAGCTGGCCATGTGAAAGGTGGGATGGAAGAACACTTTTTCCGTGAAGCTCTCTTCCTGAGTGATCACTATCAAGTGGCAGCGGCCCTTGCTGAGCTCCGGGATGAACTTCAACCATTCAGTGTTCAGCTGGCTCATGGCTCGCCGTGAGGGAGTACTCGTGATTGCCTCATCATAGAGCATTGCCTTGCGATACCCGGTGAATAGCCAGGGCGGGAGCTGAGCGAAATTGTCAATATAGGTGATGTCTTCGTCGCTGCGGACCGTGCAATCTTTGTCTTTGAAGCATTGAATGTTCGCAGCTGCCCGGGTGATCAGACCAAGCTCTTTGAGTCTTTCAGTCAGGAATAATGCAAAGTCAGTCTTCCCTGTTTTCCATTCTCCCTTGATCGTGGTGACGCTGGCCGGGCCGCCATAGATCTTCCTGAGAGTAGTTTCCCATGGCGAAATGGCCTGCAGATGCTTCTCTGCGTCCGCAAAATTCTTCACTATGCCTTGCATCTGTTCAGACATGTCATGTCACGTCATAAGTTGTTGACAGATCACCCAGTTTCATGGCCAAATGCGTAATGACGTCGGGATTCCATTCTGCTTGGCCCATGTATTGGCAGACTGGCTTCAGAACCTTCTTGATATCCTCTTGCAGGACCTTGTCGTCTGGATATAGTTCCTTGAGAATCTCGAGGAGCGCCATGATCTCTCGCCACTCAGGAGTCATGCAAGCGATATCACGCATGAAGGGATTATCCTTGCCGACAAGCGAGCCCAAGTAACAAGTAATCTCGAAAGTCTGTCTGCTGAATCGACTGCTCATTTCTCCTTGTCACCCTTCTTGTCCTTCTTGCCTTGCTGTTGCTGCGTAAGTCCTGGCAGAAGCAGAGTCGACTGGATCTCCTTGTTCTCGCTGACCATGACTGCGACTGCTTCTTCGCGGCCCTTGCCTTCCCTGCTGATACTCCATTTCGCATAACCCTGTGTGAACTCTGCGAGTCCCTGCAAACTCGGAAAAGTCGCGCCCAACCACGCGCATTCGCTGATCGCTTGAACCTGGATCTCGCTGAGACGTGCGGAGCTGCTTAGAGTTTCAGGGTTCATGAGATAGTCTAAGCGTTTTTTGAGGTCCTTGGCGCCTTCTATGCGGCGGAGGATTGCTTCTAGAATTCGATCCTTGAGGGATGGCGGATCAGGCAAACCCTACGCCTCTCAACATCAAAATTTGCAGGACAACCACGACGATGAGGAGAACTACTATTATGACAAACATGAAAGGCTTCATCATTTGGAATCGGCCTAGGGCCTTGGCGATTTCTTTGTTGACAATCTTTTTGCGGTCCTCATCCGTTAGGGGCTCAATCAGTTCATTGCTGCTTCTGAGCTTCTCACAGAAAGGTTTGCCGTCAACGTAGATTAGAGCTTGCTCTCTCTTCCGGTGCCTATTGATGAAGCGGCCCAAAAGAGGGATATCTGAAATTACCTTGACGTTGAAAATACATTCGCTATTGAATTGCGGTTCCTTGTCGCCGCTTTTCACTTCGACTGACTGCTCATTGACAGAAGCATTGAGGATGTCGATGTTCTTGGTGTGCTTAACGTGCAGAACTTTGATCTTGTCTTTACCCAACAAAACACTCTTCCAAATCTTCTATCTGCTCCAACGCCTTATATAATTTATGATGATTCATGTCTTGCGCATCGCTATACCCTTGATTTTCCTTCAGTATCGAATAGAAAACCCACAGGCCGTGAATCCATGTTAGCATCCCGAACAGAAACGTAAAGCAATAGATGATTTGGGCAATGTCTGACATGGGGGGGAACAATCTAAGCGATATTAGACTTCCAAAGGTCAAATACGCCAAAATTCTGAATGTTCGGAAGTCCCTTTGCAACATATTTCTTAAGTCATGTTGCACAACTAATAAGTATTGTGATGACAGACAAGGGGGTGATTGCGTGAACAAAATAAAAACATTGATTGTTCTTCTCATGGCATTGGTGAGAGCTGAATGGGCCAAGTTCAAGGCTTGGTACTTGAACGCGTATGTCCCAAAGGTTTCAGTTTTCATCAACAACCGATATGGCATGCCAGGCAAGGGTGGCGATGGCAAGGGAACTACGGGAAAGATCGGGGACTGGATCGGTCTAACCGTTTCTCTGATCTTCGGAGTCTATCTGCTTCCAGTCATAATCGACACCATAGTGACAACCAACTACACCAACTGGACATTCACGGGAGCTTCCGGCGCAAAAGTGCTGTACCAACTGCTGCCCTTCATCTTCATTGTCGGCATGATCGTTTACTTCATAGGACGACTGCTCGGCAAGATCTAAGCCACAGCAACAAAGCCTTTCCTCGAGCTCCCCTTCTTTCCCCTTTTGTTAACAGATAGCAAAAAATAAATCTGAAGAGTTGCTACATAAGACAGGACAGGGTCCTAAATGCGAAAAATCATAATCACCCTTGCCGTTTGTTTAGCGTTAAGTATGCTTCTTATTCGGGCCGTTAGAGTAAATGCACAAGTTACAACGTTGGCATCCACGGAACTTCTAAACTTCTACAGCATGACAACATCAGAAAAAGATACTTTTCTAGCTTTGTTAGACACTCAAAACATTACGCATTTCATCCTTAGAGCAATGGCGATGTATGAGTGGGACGACACTTCATGGAATACTGTTGATTCAAGAATAGTGCACGCCAAAGAGTTCATATATTTGGCAAATGCCTTTGGCATAGACGTATCTTACGACCTTCACACTTGGTACACGACATGGGATAATTATTTTGATGACGGGGCTTCTAATCACGACGCAAATCGAGCCAAATACATTAGTTACGTTCAACACGTTCTAAGTGAATTTGAAGGCTCAAACATACATTCATTCATGGTCATGAACGAGCCTCAAGCGCAAACAGCGTCAAGCGGAGAAAACCAATTCATACTAGATATTATTACTGCTGCAAATGGAGTAACAGATAAGCCAATCAGCGTCAGATTCATGGGAGGCTACTCGCCAACCACAGGACATTACGCCGCGAGCATAGATGCGGCTTGCGACTACATTTGCAGAAACACGTATTGGGACGCAAGGTATCCAACCGTAACTGTCTATGGTACATCAGAAGCTAAACTCCTAGCTGCCATAGAGTATGCGCATGACAACAGTAAAGAGTTTTGGTGCACGGAATTCGGCAAAGCTGCAGGCACTTCTCCCTACGAAAACCAGAGAAGCTATGTGGAAGCGTGGGTTGAATGGGCAAGAGCGCATGATGCTGATAGAATCTACTGTTGGGTAAGCCAACCTGAAGCTGGCAGTGCGGAAAACTATAACATTTTCACTGGCTACACACCAAATCCAGCGTTCTATGAATTAATAAGTGAAACTGGGGATGAACCGCCGGCCGGGGATAATGTTGTCACGCTTAACCAACCCAACAATTTGCAAGAGTTCGACTACTTCAACATCTATTTCAACTACACCGCAACTTTCTATCAAGGCTCAATAGTGAACTCTAGCCTATGGGCAAACTTGAGTGGAACATGGCAACGATTAAGCTGGAACACCACGGCAATAGTCAACGCGACAATGCACACGATCAACTATACCTTCTCGGTAGAAACCACTTACATCTGGAACATTCAAGTCTTCAACAGCACCCTTGCGCATTGGGCAACCGCAAACAGAACCTTCACAATAGAAACTACTCCACTACCTGACGACCCTCCTTATTACGGAAGCGACTCTGTAAGTACGACCATGGCTAGTGCAGAAGCCATTTTTCAGTGTGAGTGGGACGACGATGTTTCTTTAGTTTTTGGTTGGCTTGGCCACAACAGTAGCGGACCATGGGTTAATGAAACGGTCGTTCCCATGTTTGCTCCGCACCTTACTTTCAGCGACACAATCACGTTGCCGTCTTCGGCAGGCGTGATCGTGGGCTACCGTTTATACGCAAATGACACCGCTAGTCAAGAGAACGCGACGGCAGTTTATACTTTAACCACGACAGGCTATGAAGTTTCGCTTACAATAAACAGTCCGGTAGCTACAACATATCCCACTTTAGCAATTACAATAACAATGAGTGCATCGGGCGGAACCATTGATAGAATATGGTTCAACATCAAAAACGGTTCCTCATGGCTATATTCAAATACAACATATACTACCAGCACAACAAGGACTCTGGCAAACGGAGCATACACATTCTATGGATGGGCAAACAATACAGACGGCAATAGTGATAGTAAAACAGTTGGCTTTTCCATATTAATTTGGGAAACTCCTCCATCGCAAGAAACTTCATCGCTAGTTTCTTCTCAGGACGTGAATCTGCTAGACGTGCCCAAGAATCTGGCCAATGCCCTAGGGATCCCTGAGTATGCGGGGAAACTTCTAATGTGCGCGCTGTTCACTTTTTGGTTGCTTTTCCCAACGGCCATATACGCAAAGAAGAATCTTGAATACATCTTTATCCTGGAAGGGTTCCTATTGCTTGGATTCTTCATTGGCGTTTCCTGGATAGAATATTGGTACATGCTTGTCTACGTCCTTGTCGTTGCAGGACTATGGGCAGGCAAAATGAAGGGGATCTTCTACTAATGGCCGAACAAAGGATCATTCCGCTTTTCGTCCTCGCGGTAACTCTGATGGGAACCTGGGCAGGACTGATCGCTACTATGCCCCCGAACTTGATCAGCGCAAGCACAAACGCTAATTACCAAAAGCCATCCGTTCCGACACAGTTTTCGGCCCTGGACATAACTTCAATTGCTTGGTTCGACAAACACACAATCCCACCCACTGCGACGTCCTTTCCAAATATGATAACCGCTGGGGGACCTGTTCGCTTTTACCTTCCCCCAGGGGCCGGGGCCCAGATCGAAGTTTGGGTTTTTTGGGATAGAAACGATCCAAAACCCGTTTTGTATCTTAAGCATGTTTGGGTTACTTGGATATTCCTTGAAAATCATGATATAACGGGAATGAACAATCAGGGATTCGGATGGGATAAAAACGAAATCCTGAACGGTTGGGATTCAAACAAGAATTACTCGAAGATTGACGGGCAATGCGCTTGCGGAACGATCTATTTCTGTTACATGACTTACAACCAAACAAAATATCAAAGCATGGGACAAGCCATCGATGCCAAGGACATCGACATGCTTATCGGGGTTGGAATCAAAGATGCCGTGGCGAAAGTCAACGCTTGGAACATCATCGGGTCCCTTTTGCTTTTCCAACTTCCCGATATAAACCCAGTTCTCAATTTCTTCATAGCACTGCCCTTTTATGCAGGAATGGGCGTAATGATATACGTCTTGATCCTGATGGCCATTCCTTTCGTGGGGGGATAGCGTTGGATCCAGTAGTGAAAAAGGCTCTTTTCATCCTGTTAATTCCGATGATACTGATAGGTCTTGTTATTGCCCTTCCATACATTTCCCCCCATCCTTCCCCCTTATGGGGTTATCCTTGGATGGATCAGGGAACCGACACTATCATCGATATGCTTTGGGATCCTATCGCTCAAAAATTCAAGGAAATGCCCGAAAACGCGACGGCCTACTGGGTTGATGATCAAGCAAAAATCTTGTGGTTGATGCTTGAAGATCCGCAACGCTACCAAACATACATTGACAAGACAATATCAAACTTGTATAGTGTTTGGAGCCAAGGATACTTTCCAAGAAGATGGGTAATCATCAAACCCGAGATCCTAAACAATGACACGTCAAACGTTGACATTCAGAATGGTTTCTTGAAGATCATGGGCGACCTAACCGGAGAAAACTCGAGCAACCCACTAAGGGTTCGCATGTATGAAGCAGCAGGAGGCAACGATGTTATTTATCTTGGGGGCCAAAGCTACGTTGTTGATCGCCAGGACATCCAATACCATATGATCTCTTATGACATCGCCCATTTACGGGCCGAACAATGCCAAAACCCCGGATTCGATGTTTATAATCCAATCTGGGATAACGCAAGCATGCTTAGGCCCTGGGCCTTTTCTTTTCCCGATGGTTGGTTTTATAGCCATGAACCCCCCTTCGGATGCGCTTATTCAACAAGCTTTCTTTATGAGAAAGCATCTCCCTGGGGCCCGGGAACGGGCCGTTGCATCGGACTGGAAGACTACGTTACTGGATCAACCAAGAACTGGAGATCCCCCGAATTCACAGTTACCAATACAACAAACTACACATTGACTTTTCAGTATAGGGGCCAATACTTTAGCGGGGGATTCTTCAAGTCATTCGTAAGATGGTTTGATTCCGGCCATTCCTTCATAAGCCAAAACTATGTTGAATTGAGTTCCAATCAATCATCTTGGAACGTTTCAAGCAACACTTGGGAATCCCCGGCAGCTGCCAACTTTGCCGATGTTCTGTTTTGGGCCGAATCGGACACCTTGGGCGATTACTACTTTGACAATGTGGCAATGACTAATTGCATAATCCCGAATGCGAATTTTGAGGAACCGGACCGCATGCCCTTTTCATCAACAACGTTCCATTCACAAAGCAAATACATCGGAAGATCCGCACAATTCTACGAGGGCTTTGACTATATCAATCAATGGTTGGCAGTTCCCGTCAACGTTTCAAACCTTTACAACTTCACGTTCTTCGCCAAAAGCGCAATCCCAACAACAAACCTGAATTTCTACGCCTTCTATAACGATTCTACATATTCACAAGTAACCAGGGCGATCAACTCAACGGATTGGAACGCTTACGCCGTTCAACCAGGTGAATTAAGCGCAAACAAGATGATTGTGGCCTTCGCAATGAAAACGGGCACGGCAAGCATTGACACTTACGTTGATGACGTGGCCGTACACTATAAACCAACGAATGCGGTTAAGGCCCAATCGGTTGGAACCGGCATTGCCCTGGATGGAACCTTGCAATATGCCGAAACCATTCAGAGTTACCAGGACGATGATTCAAACTTTACGCTTCGGTATCGGTTAGAAAAGGACACAAACTATGTTCAACCATTCATGGCTTATCGCAACTTGCAAAACTACACAACCGACATATTCTTTATCGGGGCCCTTGATGGGTTGTCAACGATTACAAGCGGGGAAGGATCCCAAACAACCGCTTACTCGAGCATCTGGATCCCCAACGTCGGCCGAAGATCACACACGCCGGGCGCCTACATTGATGATCTGTTTGATGCGAGTGAAGCCTATTTGTGGCAACCCGAACATAACTATTTCATCACGGAATTGAAGCAAATACCGGAATGGTCCGGATGCTACGGGATCGCATTGAAGGTTCCCGTTCAAAACTTGATCAACATAGCAAATTCAAATGCGGATCCATCTTCCCCATACCTTCATTACTTAACCTATACGTTCCGATGGCAAGGGATCGGGGCCCAAGGGAACCAAACCTTTGCCCCACAAATGTTTTGCTTGAATGGATATGACTTCACAAACCCGGCAATCTATGATCAATACTTCATGAACATTGACAAATACAAGACAGTGGACCTGAGCATGTCTTTCCACATCGGCACGATCCTTTACGCCCTCACCTACTATTTGGAAAAGACAGGTACGGATCCGTATGGCATGGCCGCCAACACCTGGAATTACTACAAGTACGTCTTTTCAAGCCACAACAATGGAAGCTATCTCTTGACAACGGGCAAAGTGATGGAAGCGGGCATGATGCTTTATTCATATTATAACGATCCGCAATACCTGGATTTCAACAAGGTCCTTGCGGATTACCTGGTTAGTTTGCAAATCACAAGCGGGTTAAGAATCGGAACGTTCCCGATGAAACACAACAACGCTTCTTACCTGGATTGCCAAGCCGCATGCTTGATCGGCCTAAAATTGATGCAAGCATACAACTCAACTTATGCCGATGCCTATGCTTCCGGGATAAACGCAATCCAATACGATTATGAACCCGGGGGATTCGGGAAGATCATCGACCCGGTCAGCTATGGCGTAACAATCCCAAACATCAAAAGATTCTTCATCTATTCCAACGAATCATATATCGATGATGATTTCTTCACCTTCAAAAGCGCATACGTTGCCCGTGCATCTGCAGGCATGAATGATTCCCTCGCGATGCTTGCCCTATCTAGGGTCTGGCGAAACATCGAATGGAACGACACAAGCCTTATCGTTTACGTCTCCGAATGCACACCATCCAGGTTCTATCCGGGAACAAGGGCCGATTGGATTTCAACAAACAGCGAAACCCAACCTTACGGCCTTTACTGTTGGTTGCAGGTTGCCCGGGCCCAAAGAAGCGTCTGCAATTATTACTATGAATTCCTCAAATTCCATTATGGAATTGAACAGTCCAACATAGCAGCAAACAACTTGGATGCGGTCATAACCGGGGAAAACAATTCCGGCTCCATGTCGATGTTCTACCTTGCCAATGATGCTGGGGATAAATATGTAATCCCAATAAGCGTTCGGGCCAACGGAACGGATATTGAGAGAACTGACAATCCCCAAGCATTGCTTGCCATGAATACGAATTGTTATTATTACGATCCAGAAAACTTCAGTTTGATTGTTAAGGCATTCTTGGCAAACGGGCCCGTGGAGCTACAGATAAATTGGGATCAACGGGTTCCGGAACCATGGATGCCGATTTTGCCGATCCTGGGATTCGTCGGATTCATAATGTGTTGCATCGCCCCGATCTGGTTAATCCAGGAAGTCAAAAAGGGCAAGTACCTTGATGCGATGGCCATCCCCTTCATTCTTTTCATAGTCGGGATAGGATTGATAATTGCATGGTTGTGGAGATGATTTAAGATGGCCGGCGAATTCATAGAGTTCTTCACGGAATTGATGTTTGGGTCCGGCAATTGGATAGGTCTAATTCTGATAATCGTTCTTCTTTTGGTCATCACGGGCATCAATAAGTACGGGGGAATCATCGCCATGCCCATTGCCATTTTAGTGGGCGTTGAATATGGCCAGCATAACCTTGGATGGCATGCGGTCATCCTAATCGTCGAAGGGATCTTCACCCTGTATTTAGGCATTAGGGAAGCTGAAAAGAAATGAAAGGAAAAGAAAAGCTAGAAGTAATCAAGGTCTTTGCGGATACACGTCTTAGTCTAAGCGACTTGATACGCATCGCCTGTGACAAGATCAAAGCGAAATTCAAAAGCAAAGATTTTATTACTGTGTTGGACGCACATTTCTTTGAAGCTCACGACGTGTACGTTGTGTTGTTTAAGGTACCATTCGTTTCTGATGCTACAAGTGAAGGTAGCATGGAAATTGAAAGGTTAAATGAAAAGTAAGAGAACCATAAAGAAAAAAATATGCATGCTTGCAATGCTAAGTTTCCTTGCATGCACACTATTTCCCCTAAACATTCTCAACATTCCAAAAGTGAATGCTGATGCCCTAGGAGATTTGAATAATTCTTTAACGTGGGCAAAAGCATATCTGGACAGGTCCTACACGGAATTTGGAACTACGGACTATAACAAAATTGCCAATCCAGGATTTGAAAATTGGAATGTTCTTGGGCAACCAGACAATTGGAATATTAGAATAGGTAGCAACATAGATAAGGAAAGCAGCATAGTACATAGTGGATCAAGTTCAATTAAATTAGGTCCTGCAACAGTGACAGGAACGGTTATTAGCCCTGGCACTTGGACACTTACATTCATTCCCTCACTTGTTTGGTCTTATTCTGCTTGGATTAGGTTTGAAGTGCTTCCCACAGTAGAGTACAGAATGGGGATTAACACAGAATCGAAGAATGGATTAGCGGTTTACATAGAGATGGGCGTCGTGAATGGCAGAGTTTTTATGGATGTGATTGAAAACGGAGAATACATCCTTGCAAACACCACTTTTGTATATGCTGAAACTGGAGTTTGGACTAATTGGAACATAACTATGACGGGATGCTCTATAAACTGGTTTTTTAATGAAACCTTTTTGGGTGAATACAGTTACAGCAATTTAGCTTCTAAACCTATGACTCCAGACATAGCTCTTCCAGGTAACCCTGAGGAAACTGGATCATTATATGTTGATGACACTTTCTTTGGTCTTCCACAAGCGATGAGTGCAGGAATGAGAGATTTGCCTGGCCTTCCTTTCGTCATGCAAGATGTGACGGACGATAAGTGGATCTGCCCTGCCAAGGCAACGCAAGCAGTTCAAGATGGCAATGATGGGCCAGACTGGGGATACTATGGAGGATGCGGCATCGATGTAATCGACTATGGCTATGATTCGGACAGGTTGAAAATTCAGTACAGATGGGACACGGAATGCGACAGCACATTTGATGGCGTGGTAATGTATGTTGAACTGATAACGCTTGACAACGTAAACATGAAATGCTACGCAAACATCACGTCTAAAGCTGATTCAGACCATTGCGCGTTGTGGCTTGACAATGAGACAGTCATAGATCCTGTAAGTGTGGGCGCTTCCTTTGACCGCACGCACGCTTATGGATGGTTTACAACCCGATTTGTTGTTAGGCATGGAACCAAGATTGCTGCAAACATGTATAATGCTCTCGGTGAAACGGATAAAGCAACAAAACTTTTGAACCTGTGGTACGGTTCAGGATACACGAAAGACACATATGATGGAATCTGGGCAGCATCAAATGGCTATGCCTATTATGAGGGGGGTTATCCTTGGGCAGCTAACCCTTTTGTTGTAATGCCTGACCCTGACATGTGGGGAGATATTCCTTGGTTCCAAATGAGTCAAGAAGGCACAGAGCACTCGGGCATTCCTTATAGAAGCCAATTACAAAACGAGGTTGTGCGGATGCTTGGGTTTCAGACGGGACCAGGCATTTCGCTTGGAAAGTCTTGGTGGGAATGTGGCTTTACTTTTAAGATGGCTTGGGCATGTTACCTGCTCAATAAATACAACACTAGCGATTCTTCAAAGCTTGCAGAAGCGAAGCAACTGATTGATGATGTTTCTTGGAATGGATTGGGCATAAGCAGTGAAACGCTGCGTGTTGGTCCTGCCCTTGTTTCTCTCTATGCCTATGCTTGTTATGTTCCATATGCAGATGCTGAATATCTAGCTGCCCTGACAAGGTATTGGGAGTTGACAGGCGATGAATTCTATGGAGAGAGAGCTGATGAAGTCGCGGGGATCCTGCTAAAGGTTCAAGTGAAGCCAGGAGACAAAATTCGTGTTGCAGATAGCAACGGAGATATTCGTCTTATTTGGCGTCCTGACAACACAGGCGGTTTCATGTGTGGATACAAGTATGGTGGCGGTTGGGATTTTGGTAGCTCACCATTTTGGTTGGCAGATACTTACTTCTGGGCAACCAGTGTTGCAGGTCTTTACAATAGAGACTACGCCGAATTGTCCTCATGCGGATGGACTAACCACGAGACTACGCTGATGAGCTATGCCGCATTGTATCAATATAATCAAACTGGAAGAACCCCATTAACTTCAAGCGTAGACTTTACAATGCCCTTCTTTGACGCGCAAGCATCAACGAGTCATTCAGACCACGGTTGTGACTCTATACAAGCTGATAATTCTGGCAACATCAGAACTTTCTTAAGCGAATCAGCTTATGGTGAAAGCTGGTCTACGGTAACGTACAGCTGGACCGTTGAGCTGCCTGCCCTAACGAACTTTAGAACAAAACTGACGGTCTACATACCTTATTATGGTCAAGACGGAAATGCAGTGGAACGTTGGGTTCGAATATATAATTCTAGTGGAAGATTGGTTGTTAGCGATTACGATAAACCAATAAACGGTGTAGGTGGCTATGGCGAAAGATACATCATATATACCAACATGACGCCTCTTGATTCGCTCATTGCTGAAATTTACACTTTTAAGCTCACGTTCCGATTCAGTTGTGGATGGGCCGGAGAATTCGCTGTTGGATACAGATATGATTATCTCATGCGTCCAACCGAACCTATGCATATTGAAACGTTCGGATGCAACTTTGATGCAGTGCCCATACCACTGACACCAAAATATTATGTTCACATTTGTAGTTCTGGTCCTGGAACAGTTTATCCATATGGAGATTTCCTAATCGATGAGGGTCAGACGGTTAACTCAACAGCAACGCCAGAGCCAGGCAAATATTTCTGGTACTGGATAATAAACAACACGGCCTTAGGAATCTATTGGAACTTCACAACTAATCCGCTTTACCTTTACGTAGACCATGACTACAATGTCACAGCATATTTTGGCGGTACATATGTGCCACCACCACCTAATAGAACGCTAGTGATATCAAACCATGATCCGGCTTTGGGAACTACATCTCCATCGCCCGGAAACTACAGTTATGTTCAAGGTAGCTTAGTGAGTGTGAACGCTACTCCAAACACTGGATACATTTTTGAGTATTGGCGTTGTCTTGACGGAGGAATGTATAACAATTATAGCAACCCTATCACAGTGGAAATGAACCAAGACTATCGTCTTGTGGCTTACTTTGGGGGCACAACTATCTACTTCCCAGTGTACGATAGTTCAAGTGCAGAACTGTTATCAAATATCCAAATTTATTATGGATATCCAAGTCACTGGTGGATAGAGTTATCACCTCTATACATAGATGCCCCATTGTATGTTCATGCAAATGATTGCCCAATTGGAACGTTCAGTTTTAAATTCTCAGCAATTGGATATTATGATTATTACGTATGGAACATAAGCATTCCAACAGGTTCAACATTCTACTTTCCAACTGTTTGGATGAATGAGATAGGGTTCTATCATCCAAAAGGTGGAGGTGGACTTTGCTATCTTAGGTCATCGTTGATTACATTCTATGCAACTATTCCATACTCCAATGAGACTCAATACGCAGACATGGACCACTACATAAAAGTCCAAGTTTTGCCGGGCACAAGCGGCACGCTCAAACTCGTGATCCACTACGACACGGACTATCCAATAGTTGAAATAGACGCAGAAAACCTCACGTTGACAGAGTTTGACTTAGAAGCAATCTACCAACACTACTGCCTATCATCCTACGAGGACATGCAACAAGCGAGTCTATTCACGGGCTTGAAGATCAGCTCGAACACGCCGCTCCAAATAAACCTTGAAATGCCCCAAGCCCTGGACTTTTGGCACAGGCCTAGCGAGCTCTTGAAAATTGGCGAGGATGGCGGGATAAGCAGCTTCAGCTCATGGCAATGCAGTGGCCGTACGGTGACCTTGAATTTTGAACCGGGAGATCCCACACTCTCAATGATATTTCATGCGGAACCAGACGCGATGACACTCACATTCTGGAACTTAATTCCATTCATCTTCATTGTGGGCAGCGTAGTAATGCTCATACCAACGATCTTAGCTGCAAAACGCAGAAACTTCAAAGAATTCGCAATACTCCTAGTAGGCTTCTTAATCGTGACCGCCCTTATTCCGATAATACCCCAACTCATGGCATGAATGGCGGAGGTGAATGAAGCTTTGAAAAAGAAGTTTTTGGTCTTAACGCTGATTTTGCCCTTGTTGCTTGCGTGTCTTTTCGTGATGCAAAATGACACGATGATCGTCTATGCTGCAGACTCCTACGGGAATGACATCAACTTCATTGAAGTTTGGCAATACAACGGAACGGCTTGGAACCTGCTGGCTAACTTCACTGCGACAGGTGGCAACGTGAGGGTTCATGACAGTTGGACAACGAACTTCACAGTGGGAATCAAGATCAACAGCACACTCGTTTCAAGCACTTCGGAAGCTATAGCTTATACGAGAGTCTACATGAACATCACTGATGGCGGAACAATCTGGAACAATGTGGAGCTGAACAACACGGCTTGCAGTCTGAGCGGAAGCTACTACTACCTCACAGAACAAGGGCATTGGAATGCGACAGGAAAACCAGTGGCAGGCGTGACTTATGCGTGTTCGATACTCTACCAAGCATACTATTAGCATCGCCATCGTTTTTCTGCTGCTCTTCAGCATAGTTCCGTGTCAAGTAGCTTATGCCTCAAGCCCTGAAACCTATTATTCAGGTTCAGCAGACGGATGTGTTGGAGTTGGAGGAAGCTCAGCTAAAACTTGGGCTACTGTTCACCATGCCACATCTGGAGACTATATCACTAATACAAGCACAGGCACTACTGCAGAAAGTTACGAAAGCACTGAAGGCACAAGCTATAACGCCATTCTAAGAAGCTTCCTTCCTTTCGACACGTCAGGTCTTCCAGACACCGCTACAATAACGGCAGCAACATTAAACATTTACGTTACTGCAACAGTTGACAGCGATAATGACGGCTACGACTATGTGAGTGTTGTTCAAACCACACAGGCATCAGCAACTTCATTGGTTTTAGACGACTATGACCAATGTGGAGCAATCCAAAGCCCACAGAAAGGAGCAGCAGACATAGACATAACTGGCATTTCATCTAGTGCTTACTTGACTTTCACCTTGAACGCTACGGGCATAGGTTGGATTTCTCTAACAGGGTGGACACAATTAGGAATCAGAGAAGGACATGACGTTGATGACCATCAAATACTCGCAAACAAAGACAATGGCGTGACTTATTCTAGTTCAGAAGCGTCTGGGACATCGCAAGACCCATACTTATCCATCACATACACGGTTCCATCTGGAGAATGGCATGACGTTTCGACATGGAGCTTCGTTCTCACCACAAGACAATGGATAAGCATCCCCACATGGATGGCTCAGTACAATCTTACTGTTAATTCCATAGCTGATTCGTATGTTCACTCATTATTCCCTGATACGAACTATGGAACAAACATAACCTTAAGAGTTATGGGTGAAAGTGCCAATGCCCGAAGTTTCCTAAACTTCAGTTTTGCAGACCTTCCAGCAGATGCCAATGTGACTTCTGTTAAACTAAGGCTTTATGCGTATGGTGTTTTAGGCGGTGTTCCTTGCAATGCAAGCCGTGTTGTGGGAGCTTGGACTGAAACAGGTATAACCTGGAATAATCAACCAACTGTCAACTTCACTAACTCAGTTTACGTGGGCGTTGGACTCCCTTCTGGTTGGAAAGAATTTGAAATCACGGAAATGTTTGAAGATGCCATGCAATTGGGAAGTAACATTTCAGTGAGAGTGCACAGTAATTCAGAAGGGGGTATGATAGAAAGTGAGGCTTACTTTAATAGTTGGGAAGCCACGTCAAACAAACCCGAGTTGGTAATAAATTATGAAAAACTAAGCACGCAAATTTCTTTTTATCTTCAGACAAGAATCTGGATGCCAATAAGCACATGGGCTCTCAATCTTCTAGCACGGCAATACATAGCCGTTGCAAGTTGGCTCTTTGACTTCGGAACAAGGATTTGGGTGGATGCAGCAACATGGACTTATAACTGGGTGACAATGGCTTGGGAGAACATCACTTGGATATTCTATCTTGGAACAAGCATCTGGACAGACATTGCAACGTGGGCAACAAATCTTGCAGCAATGATGTGGAACAATGTGGCAACTTGGCTTTTCACTCTGCTTCCCTCTCTTCCTGAATGGGTGAATGTTGCAGTCTGGATTTTTTCTCTCAGATCCCCTGAATGGATGCTTGTTGCCCTTTGGAATCTTCAGTTGGGGGCCGGGGGAATTGCGTTCTTGTTCATTGCGATCTTGCTTTTGATTGTGATTGTGGCCGGGATAATCGCAATAGCGTACAGAAGGCCAAAACAGTAGGAAGTTTATGCTGGGCCCTGGGCCCTTTTGGCACGTGCTAACGTTTAAGAATTGGGCAGCATATACTCTCTATTGAGGGATAGAGCATGAGTGAAATGGGATCGGGAATGATTGAAATGGCCTTGGGCGTCTGGTTTTTCATAGGTATAATTTTCTTGAGTGTCATCATATATCTTTTTGTATCATCATTCAAGAAGAAAGAAGACCCCTCAAAAAAAGGAAACCTCATAATGTACTACGACGGTCCTTTCGGCTTACTCGCTGAACAACCTGACCCGAATGATAGGCGCATCAAAGGACATGCTGCTTAAGTCTAGTGTCAACGGTTAACAAAAGAGAAAATTGGCGCTCAAGACACACACAAAAGAACCAGATTCAACCAAAATCGTAATACCACATATTTTTGAAGTACTACCACGTAATACACTGTATATACACTATTTGTTTAGTTTAGTTTCATAATTAGGGAAAGAAGGGCAATCAAAAGAATTTCATGGGTTAACTGAGGATCAAGGCGGCTTATCCTCCTCGCCTAAAATCCACTGCCCCCAAGCGGGTAACCATCTCAACATTCGGGCCCATTGTAATGCTCTACTGATTTGTCGTGTTTTGTTTGGCATATTTCTTCTATAGTCTTTGTGCGATAGGATCCCGCATTTTTCTGCATTCTCAAGGATCTTCTGGATGAAACTTGTGCTTCTATGGAAGCCTTTCGCCAATACGCTTTTTGAGTAAGCGTGGTCACGCCTGAACTTTATTATAGCAGCTGCTTCTCTGCGGGCCCGTTTTCTCATTTCCACTTGCTCACCTTTTCTATTTCCACACGTTTCAACTTAGAACTGGCCAAGTCCACAAGTACCGCTTCTATTGCTTCGTCAAGGTCTACCCAGAAGTCGCATGTCTTATCGTCGATTAACTCGTTTTTGAAGTTGAAAGTGCGTATTCTAACACAAATCATTTCTTTCCCCGCTTGAAGATCCATCTCACATCCCCCCTTATCCGCACTCCTAGAAACTCGTCGTTCCAGCGCTTGCAGATCACCCAGGTGAGCCTGACCAGGTTCAAACCGTCCGGGGGCCTCTTTTGGATAGGTTGCCGTACAGGAACATACTTGTCAACTACGTCTTTCTTTCTGCTGCGTTCCGGCGCCAACCCGGGCCCTGAGGATCCTACAAAACGGCTTTCGATGGCGATGAGGCCCAGGGTCATGAGGGTTCTGCGTATCGTCCCGTAAAATCTTCTTCGACTGTACTTGAATGCCGAGTCGATTTTGCCTGCCTGCAGGTCCCATGCGAACCTGTTCATCTCGCTGCGGGTGCACCCGCCATTTTCTTTGAGGAATTCCAGGAAGAGGCGGCATGCTCTCTGGGCCCTTTTCTGACTGAATAGCAGCTCGCAGATGTCGCGTTTCTCAGCGAGCAAGTCAATCTTGATGTGGCGAGTCAAAACCCTGAGGCCCATCAAGAAACCTCCGGGTTGGCCATGGCAAAATGTAATGAGAGTTGGCACTGGCGGTCACATTGAAAGTTAAGCTTGGTTAGTCTAGACCAATTGTTGAAACTTCCCATACGCTCGCAGTGTTGTTTACGACACGTATCTGTCACAGGTCTGCCTCCGACCTCTCTTGTGGCCGCAGAATTCTCTTCGCACACTCCTGACAATAAACGCCTTCTTTGCCCCTGATTCGCAGAGTGTACTTGATATCCCTGATTTTGAGGATCTTGCGGCATGCCGGGTCAGCACATCGTTCCTCGACGAAGATGGCAGGATCCTGCTTGGGTTTGGTGAGAGAAGGCGGGAAAAACCGATCAAGGCTAGCCAAAAACAAGTCAGCTCCTACTTTTCTTCTTCGAATTCTAAACTCTCGCAGAACGGACAGCAAGGCTTGTCAACGATCACACGGGTTGGCAGGTCTGGCGAAAAACTTGGAGGCGGCCTCTTCTCGACTGAGATTCTAGCTAGTATAGGAAAGGTTCTTTCGCATTTAGGATTCTTACACTTCCACATCAAGAGGTCTCCTTGATTCGTTCTTTGGCTCCAGGATACACGCTGTAGATCCATTGGCCGCTCTCCTGTCGACGTTCAAGAATGTGCATGTTGACGAGCTCGACAAGGACGTTGCTGATGTTCGCGGGGTTGGGCATCTCGCCGTAGTCCTGCTGTAACCGCTGACGGGTCGGAGTCAAGCGTCTGGCCTCTTCGAAATAGCCTTTCGCAACGAGCAGGATCAAGCGGCCTTTCCATGAGCCCTCATCAGCTTCCACGACGGGCCTGGAGACTTTGAGAGTTATCTGCGGGATCTCTTGGCTAACAAGAACCTCAGAGGGGATATCTGATGCGTTACGCATCGGTATATTACTAATAGGTAGGATCTCTGATAGGGCCTCTTTCAGCTTCGCAAGGGCCCCATTCTCCCTTTCAAGCCGTTCAATGATGGCCTTGTCCTGCTCGAGCTGCTGCCTGAAAGCTAAGAGTTCCTCTCTGGTTTTCTCCATTTCGTTTGGGTTCAACTGCGCCAAGGTCAGGGCAAGATCGCGCTTTTCCTCTTCCAAGGTCCTGACTCGTTTTTCCAGATCTTCACATTTCTCTCTAAACATTTCATCACCTTCCATGACTTTGACTTTCAAAAACTCTTCCCGGACACTCTCAGGGCTCCGTTTACCGAGAGCAACCTCCCTGCCGATATCTTCGGGGACGCCTGCAGGCAAAGCATACACTTTCTTCACATCGTTGCCGATGGCAGCGTAGAAGTGACCCAAGGCGAGGGTTTGAATCTCTTCCGCTGGCACCTTGGCGCCGAGCAGCTGCTTCAGGATCCTCTCTACTTCGTGGGCCTCTTTCATTCTGCCCATAAGCCAATTGTCGCATTGCCGCAGCGGTGTCTTGTCGATTCCGCCGATGTCCTGACTGTCAAGCCACAAGTAGTTTCCAAGCGCGGCGCCTTTGCGTATGAACTGCTGCGCAACCCACTTGACCGGCGTCATCTTGCCCTGCGGAATCGTCTCCCAGGCCTCGGGAATGATGACGATTATGTGGTCAAGACTGGCGAAGGCGTACTCGATGGTGCTTGCGATAACCAGGTGCTGAGTCTCCAGGCGCATGCCGCTCAGGTCCATCACGTTCACGCCTTCAGAAAGCTCTAACCTATCGACGAAAACCCACTTTTCAAGCTCAGGAATCACAATATCCAAGTAGGCGTCAAGCTTCTCGTAGACGCTTTTCATGAATTCGCGTTTAGAGCCCCTGGCCAGATCCCGAGCTGCTTGCTGGATCTCCTTCAGGTCCTTGCGACCTCGACACACTTTCATGATCGCATAGCGCATGCCAGGCTCGTACTTCACCTTTTCACCGAGAGCAACGTTGACGAGGCCTTCTACAAACTGCCAGTCAGCACGAGGCCTATAGTAGGGCGTAACCTGGTTATACGTGGTAAACCCGCCTTCACCACGCTTAGTTTTAAAAGCAATAGCCTTCAAACCTGATCGGCTAATCAACGCCTCGAGCGCAGTCGTTTTGCCCGACAGCTGCGTGATTCCAAATATAGCTAGATGGTGTAATGGTACATGGACTGGTAGACCACTGTCAACTTCGAAACCCAAAAGTATTTTGTTAGATGACAAGAGACCTCACCTTTGAAAAGGTTAACCCTCGCCGTCTCAGTAGTTCATAGATGTATCTTGGACAGAAGTTTAATTGACTCCCTATCTGCCTAGCATTCTGTCCTTCTCTGATTTTCGCCAGAACTACTTGAAATCTCTGTTCACGAATTGCTAATTTGACGTTTCGCTCGTTAATTTTCTCAAGTACAATTTGAAACTGTTTCTTCCTATGCTCACTGATAAGACCTCTTTTTAGAATTGGTCCGAGTATGCCAAAAGATTTGAAGCCGGTAACTCTTAATTCATACCGAGTTTTCCAATGTGCGGGTTTAACATGAATCGTATAGATGTTACTGGAGAGTCCTAGTTTGCTCAAAAGAGATTGGGCATATTCAAGCAGGTCCTTATCTGTATTCGTTATAGCGAGATAAGGCAGGCGTTGTTTTTGTTTTCCATGGTTTGAAGAATGCGGATAAAGGCGAATACATCCTTCTCCTTCAATCAATCCAATTAAGAAACCTTCCTCAAAACCTAGCAAAATACCGTCAGTCAGACAGAAACCTCCACTTTTGGAGCCATGGCTCCAGCTTCCGAAGTTGGCGCAGCACTTTCGTTTTCCAGCGTCTTCTGACCTTTCAGCGGCGGACGTCGGGGAACATGCCTCTCAGTCAGATGTCTCGTTTTCGGATAGTATTGGGGTCCTAGAAGTTTTGGCCAGCGGTACACGAAGGCTCTCTGCTTCTTGCCACGATAATAATAGCAAAATGCGTCTGAAAGTGTCTCGCCAGGACGGATATCAGCAAACGCAGGATATTCATCTTGAAAGTCCTCTATTCTTGTGTAGTCGACGCTGCTGACCCAACGGTTCTGACGCCAGCACTGAGGATCGACAAACCCGCACTGAGGACAAACCTTCATGCGGAAGCCTCCAGGAGCTGCTCTACCTTCAAACGAAACTTCTCGCGGAACTGCTTATCCTCTTCCAGCAGCGCGTTGGCGTAGTGGATCCAGAGCCCCGGAGGGATACTCAAGTCACCCTTTTCCTGCTTAACTTCAACTGCCTGCATGAGTAACGCGCAGAAAAGCTTGTCAAGGACCCGGCCCTGGACGTCTAAGACGTCGAGAATGCCCTTAATGTCTGAGGCTAGTTTGTCAAGAGTTACAGGCGTATGCACTGGCGTATCTACAGGTGCATGCACCGATGCTTTTTCTAAGGCCTTTTCCGAGTGCTTGCTATACTTTCGACTGAGCCCGCGTTCTCTTCTCATTTTTTTCGCTTTCTGCATTATTGCCTGAGCGGTTCGACCTGGAAACTCTGGTGCCAGCGCAGCACTTCTTTCGGCAGCGGTGCCTTTGACTTTGTTCCAGCGTTCCAGTAGCTGTTTCTCTTCTTTCTCAGGCCAGCGGCGTGGGTTGAGAGTCTCGCCTTCCGTAGACGCCATAGAGGCTATGGGCGCTATAGGTGGAGAGTAAACCGTCTTCTCACCCGAACCCTTCTCAGTTTTCACGACGCGAACCAAAGTCACGGGTTTCCCGTCAATGTCAACGTTAAAGCATTTGTAGCCCTTGTCGGCCAACTCAGCTTCCCAATCGGGATCAAACTCGGTTCCTGGTACGACGATGCAGAAGCTGTACGGAGCTACTTCTTTCAGGGGAAACTTTAGCTTCAGATCCTTAAGCAACTTCACGGTTTCACTTCCTTAACATTGGTGAACTTGATCTCAAGCTGACTGCTACTTGGATGATAGACAAGCCCTGTGATTTCAGCTACAAGCCTTGGCAGACTATTTTTGGGATAGCCCTGCAAGAACCAAGCTTTCTTCACTTTGAGCCAAGGACTAAGGTCTTGAGGCTCAGTTCCATTCACAAAGAAGAGATTAGATCTCTTGATGCAGAGCCTTCTTAACCAATACTTGCAGAAGTCTCTCCATTCACTTGTCTTTCTGCCCTTCTTGATCTCTTCCCAGAGATCCTTCCCTTCCCAAATCCTCTTCAAGTGAAAGATGATAACATCCTTCATGTGTTTATTCCTTCCAGGCGAAGTTTTACGCGGATCAAAGAATCAATTATCTTATCAAGCTCTCTGGCGTCCAGGTGAAGCTCCATCCAAGTGGTCCACTCGTACGGGTTTGACTGGTTGTAGCCTAGCAATTCCGTGTGGTAGGGCCCGTTGATGAAGAAAACTATCTGGGGATGCGGAGCCGTTTTTCCTCCGTTTGGCAGCAGCTTCACGCTTAGGCGGTTGTCTTCTCTGTGCGTGTTGCGGTCCGCATAGGCGATTCTCGGAGCGACGTCTAGGCCGTCAAAAATGTGGATGGGGTACGCCTTGCAGGCCTCAAGCGGCACTTCACCGAATATCAGGCCTTCAGGGATTCTTTTGGCTAGGCTTCCCCTTTTAGGAGAAAGGAGAGAAGGTGGGCCTTCTGGGCGGATCCTGGACCTCTGGTCCGACTCTCCAGTGTTAGAACCCGGTTTTTGGTGAATGGTGTGAGAGAGGCCCATATTGTTACGACTCCATTTCATTTTCCTAGGGGAAACCTAGCTCTGAATCCTGAAGTTTTCCATCAGGTCTTTTTCTGAAATTTGGCAGGATACTTCTCTGCATTTGCAGCGCATGACGCGCCTTTCATCATCGTAAATCACTGCGCCGCCGCAGATGGCGCACGTAAACTTGCGTTTATGAAGCGTCATTTCTTCTTTCTCCCAACCGTGCTGCCACTCTGGAAAAACCCAAAAGAATCACTTCTTCTTTTTCGCGTTAACAATTGTTCCGCTCAATGTGAACTCGTACTCGCCAATCGTGAGTGGGCCCTTTTCTAACACCGTAACGACGTCTTTGCTGAATTTGTCCTTGAAGTCCCATCCCCAAGACGTGCTGCCTTTCGCATATTGTCCTTCACCAGTCTGTTTTCCTTTCCATTCATGTTTCATTAACTCTTCAGGGTTAAACTCCGGGATCTGAGGTGCGGCAGGTTGGCCAAGGAAGTTATCGATCGCGTACTCCGCGGCAACTATGGCATCCTGCAGATCCTTGTCGGTGAATTGTTCTTGCATCTTAACCGTAAACTCGAGGTATCTCTTTGTCCAGATTTCCTCCTTCTCCGATGGCCGTGTTGTCAATCCCTTTCCAATTCGAAACTCAGATATCTTCGACATTTTCAAATCTCCTTTTTCCTCAACTTGTCTCCTCGTGCGCGCTGTGGGCTAGACCGTGGTAGGCGCCTTTGCACCTGCATCGGCAGCGTTTCTTGTCGCTGGCCGCATGGAAGCACCTGCCGCAACATGCGCTTTTCGGGAAAGAAAGAAGGGGTTTGCCCCGCAGGGTAGTTTGGACTTGCAAAGTTTGCTCGCCTCAAAATATCCAAAGGCCAAGAAGCAAAGCCAAATCCACGCTAACACTGAAAGCCAAACCAATGAGGATGAATGTCCATACCATGCGGTTATTGTTCCTAGTCGTGATGTCTAGAGTCAGATGGCATTTGGGGCATTCGAAACCAAAAAAGCGTTTGGCGCCGCTTTTGTACTCCAGTGTGGCGCCGCAGTGGGGACATTTCCCGTTGAGGTTCTGCAATAAGTTGGCGGCTTGGTGTGCGACGTCGTCGAAAAGTCTCAAGCTTTGGCCTCCTTGAAGATTTCCTTGAAAACTTTGGCAAGGGCATAGTCGATGAGGGCGCTGCGGTTGTTTATTCCGTCAATCATGCCATCTCTGACGACCTTGTCAGCTTTTTCAACGAGGTCTTTCCTCAGCGTTGAGCAAACCGCTTTTCTTTCATTTATTTCGTCCATCTGTCTTGCCTCATTTGTTAACAATTAGCTATAGGCAATAGTGGATGACATATAAGTTAAGCGTACTCTTTCATGTGTAAACGCTAATCGCTAACAGTCAACAATTGCAACAAAACTGATATATTGCGAGCACTATTGAATATTGCAGTCGTGGAATGCTAGTTGTCGGCAATAGGAGAACTTGACGATTCAAACGCTGCCCTCCGCCTGCTGATCGCGCTGCACCGACTGGGCAAGCCAATCATGCTTTCAGAACTTTATGACCAAATGCGATCCAAGTATGGCCTCGGGAGAAGAACGGTAGACACGGCCCTTGAAACCTGCGCAAGAATAGGCCTTGTCAAGAGAGAAACAAAGCGTATCGGAAAAAACCCGATGCCCAGCATATTCCAAGCCCTCACGCCGAAGGGAAAGAAGGCCGCGGAGATCTGCTCAGAACTTGAAAGGGCCCTAACGTAGATAGTACCCCAGCTCATTAGCAATTTTCTCGAACTGCCTGTCCTTGGCCAACAGCATCAGCTGCCCAATTTGCTCCACAAACTTGCAGCTCTCACATTCCCGGGGCAACTTCCCCTTCGCCTTCAACCGATTGAAGATTCCCAGAACGTACTCTAGGGCGTCTGTGAATCCGCGCGCATAGTCGTTGCCTGACATAGAGCATCGCAAGGTTACGCTTCGCCAAACCGCATATAAGGGTTCTTTAGAATCTACATTCGCAGGCCGTGGAGAGACAGGTTAAAGTGATTCTGCATCAAACACCAACCCCTTTCTTAATCGCAAATTTACAGTCTTCTTGATGCCAACTCCTCTCGCCCCTTGCCATGTCTATGAGAATCCAACGACCATCCTTCGCCTTGCAGAAATCCACTGACCAGTATCCCTCAAATTGTTTAGCAACCATCTCAGCATAACTTGTTAGAAGTTCTATTTCCTCTTCGGTTTCCATATTCAATTCTTTAGCGGCTTTTCGCCAATTTGGAATACTTGGTTTTTTAGAATCCGCTATTGCCTCTTCTATCCAGTATGGATGATGACAAAGGACCTCTCCATCCTTTACAAAGTATCGCCTCTCAGGGTTGACAGGCATATCACCATAGAAAGCGGTGAAACGACTATCCATAGGAATGAACTCTCGAACAACTAGAGCCTTGAAGTCTAAACCCATAATATCTGCACAAAGGTTGAATGAAACTACCTCGAAAATATGTTCCCATAGGTCATCGGGTTTGTCTACGAAGCAAGACTTCTTCCATGAGTGTTTACCACTTGCCAAATCGGTTCTAAGAAAGCACGGATAACCCATTCTATCGCAAACAACTTGGACTTTTTCAGTAAAGGTATCTGGAACAGCTTCATTCATCAATACAGCTAAGTCTTTTGGTTCTATTACAAGGATCTCTGTCTTTGGTTGCGGAATTGGCAAGTCCTTAATTTTGGGAAACCATATCAACATGCTGTCTGATTCGACTTTCAGTTTTGTTTTTTGCTCTGCTGGTGTACTTTGTAAACTTTTGTTATGGTGTATCACACACATCACACATATCGCACATAAACACATAAGTGCCCTCGCACATAAACACATAAGTGCCCTATTCTTTTGGATTATTACGCTTCAGCAATCAGGAAAATGTCAAAGCTGAAATCCGTGATGCCGCTTATTTGATCGGAAACCTGCAAATAGAACGTAGCTTGCCGAGGGGTACCAACCGCCAAAGTCGCATTTTCCGAATCACAAGTCAAAGTCATGAAGCCACTAGCGTTAGCCGGGTTCCAGTTTGTAATGTTCATTCTTAACGTGGCATTGGCGTTGCCAGTGTTCAGAAGGTATCCTGTGAAACTAGACGATTGACCAGGTGTCAAAGCTCCCCACTGAATCTCGGTGAGTGGAACCGTGCAGTTTGCATCCTGATAAGCCTCTAACCCTACTGTCCTGACCGTTCCGTGATTGAACAAGCTGACGATGTTGCTCAGGGCAAAAGTCAACGCTATGAGAGATATGATGACAAGGGCGGTTTCAACTGCGATCAGTCTTTTGTTGAGCGCCATGACAAACAGTAAGAATGTTCATGGCTTATAACATTTGTTAACTGTTAGCAGATAATAAATCTTATATACTGAAAAATACATACTAACCATCAGAGGTGTTTGAAATGAAAGAGTGCATAATTTTAATCACTTTCTATTTAGGGCTTGGGTTTCTCCTCGGTAATTGTTTCTTGCTTGCTGCCTTAATACCAGTCTACATACTCGTACAGACAGGATGGGCGACATGGCATCTTGCGAATCTCTACAATCCATATAACTTTCTAATGCTTGAAACAATGATTACTGCGTTAGGATTTGCCCTCGCTTTGCTAAGGAAGCCAAAAGAAGAGGCGGTTTAAAATGAAGACTAAAGCAACAATCCTAATAGACGAAAAGGTCCTGGAGAAAGCTCATGAAATCGGCCTCAACGTCTCCAAAACATGCGAATACGCCCTAACCCAAATAATCAACTCCACCCAAACCCTAAACTTCCAACCAACAAGTTTTCTCGGTGAAGCCTCTTTCGCCAAAGAGGGTTCTTTGGTGCGGTCGCCGAGATTTGAACCCGGGTCGTCAGCGTGGCAGGCTGATGTCCTAGACCAGGCTAGACTACGACCGCACATATATGGGCTAGAGACATTCTGTAGAGGTTCCTATTTTCCTTT
>Ga0315294_10001228_pt1 | contig 27754 bp, 29 predicted proteins | sample YL17G13_40_MG_FD_203626 | JGI IMG/M metagenome (GOLD analysis project Ga0315294, IMG submission 203626) | Sediment microbial communities from Yellowstone Lake, YNP, Wyoming, USA - YL17G13_40 | ecosystem: Environmental > Aquatic > Freshwater > Lake > Sediment | place: USA: Wyoming | collected... | reverse complement strand
AGTATCCTGACTGGACTAGAAGAACGTCCCACTAGAAAGGGTCACCATCAGCATCCTCAGCGCGCTCAGCGCGAGTCCGGTTATCGCCGCCCTGCGCGCTGTTTTCATCGTGGGTCAGCACGCGCAGATTGTCGATGTGATAGCCCTCGTTCCAGTCAATCCGGTCGATGGTCAAGTCCTCGGGCTGGTTGCCGCGCTGCTGAAGATACCCGGTCTTGGCGCAGAACGCCTTGAACTCAGCCAAGGTGATTGTAAACGGCAGGTCGCGCTTCCGCGCCGAGTGCCGGAGCATGTTCAAGACGTAAGTCTCCGGGTGGCGCTGTTTCATCTGCCGCGAGCGGCATTTCCAGCACAGGCGCAGATAGCTGACGTACTCCTTGAACGTGCCGTCTTTGAGTTTGTAGACAGCCGTGCGCTTGGCTTTCTTGTTGCGGCACCACTTGGTCGAACACTTTTCAGCCTTGCCTGTGGCCTTCGCTGCTTTCTTCCACCGATGTCGATTGCGTCGCCGCACAGCAGAAAGAACTGCGTTCTATCCGATGTATGGCTGACATCAAAAAACTCTCAACAGCAGACCAAGAACGCTGGCTCGAACAGCGCGGCTGGGTGGCCACGGAACGCACGGGCGTCAAAATGTGGCGGCACCCGGACACGGGCACTCCCTACTGGATTGGCGTGGCACTGGACAAGGCCATCGACGCCTGCAAGCTGCCTGCGGACATGGAACTCAATCCGGTGATACCTCCGCCCAACTGGGCACCGTAGAATGGTGGGAAATGCTGGTAACGCTCCAGTTGCCACTTCCAGCATTATTAAGGCAACGCTTTTACAGAGCGCCTGCTGGGACATCGCCCAAAATGGCACGGAGTATCGGTGCTGCCCCGATTGGCTGAGTTTTGGAGACTCGGCCCCGCGCTGGCGGACTCCATAGTTGTGCGCTGAGTATTTTATTTGACAGGCACTGTGTGCTTGTTTACGTTTCCAATCGAAGGCCGTGTTGCTCGGCCTAGCATAAGCGTTTGCGCTCGTGAAACTGTCCTGCAAGGACGGATGCAAGCCCGCTCTCAACGCACAGAGAGTATGCCGAGCTTCAAAGCTCGGTGAATTTCGTTTCCGTTGACCCCAGCCAGCCAGAGCCGGATGATGGTCATGGACTGGCACGTGTCGTTTGCGTCGAGCATGAAGTAGTCTCGTTCCAGCCCAAAGTCGCGGCACGACAGACGCAGCTTTCCGTCCGCACCGGGCACGGTAAAGACTGCGCAGCGGCGCTGCACGATGAGAGGTTCCGTTTCAGCTTCAATCGACATCCTCGTAAGAACCAAATTGGTGGACGGCACCGGCTTTGCACCGGCTCTTGCATGGTCAACCTGTGACGGGCCATGCCGTGCTGTTGAAATATCACCAGCCGCCCAAATTGGTGGAGGGTAGGGGTAACGCTCCCCTATTGGTCTGCTTGCAGGGCAGATGCCTTACTTGTCGAGCCAACCCCCCGAAATGGAGCAGGTGACCGGTAACGCTCCGGCGTCCTCGCATTGGCAACGCGACGCTCTGCTATTGAGCTACACCTGCAAATCGCGGCACCCCCTTGTACGCTGACGGGCAGAATTCACGTTACAGGCGCATGAACGCCTGCCGCCGTCCTACGGGAGCCAAGGTGCCAAAATTGACGCCCTGCACCACCCGCGCCAAAGGCAGCAGGCAGGTGCAGGGCGTGATTTAACAAAGAACAAACCATCTCAAGTCTTGCTTGAACCCACGGACTTCTCGGTGGTCTTCGTCGGATTATCGGCCCGACTCTCGTTTCAATCCTCGCCCTTGCGGGCGAAATCGAACATAAACTGAAAATCAAAAACCCTGTCTCTCTTTTGGAGGGGCAGGGTTTTCAAAGAATCTGAACTGTGCGTCTACCCTGCTCCCTTCACTGGCTGTTCACTACGCACATAGGAACACGCACCAGTCACAGCCCAGTCCGAATTGAGGCAAAAGTGCCCCAGTCCGGTAATCCGGGCTTTCGGTGACTTTAGTGCAAATGTGTTCTTCACAAAAATTGGTGTCGAAGCTTCTCCAGTTCGCGGAAGAGTCCGAAGACTCAAAGTTCGCTGAAGTCGCGTTCGACGTGAGCGAACCTACCAGAATCCATTTTCAGTGCAACAACTTTTTTCAAAAATCTTTTTCAATGTAAACATCAAGGCATCCCGATGAGCGCATGATGGCGCAACAGCAAGGCTGCTGTAGACATCCTCACGAGTTCCACAGCAGCCCCACCCAGCGAACTATTTCTTTTTCTTCGCTGCCTTCGCGGCTTTCGCCTGAAGTTTCTGAACAGCGGCGATGCGCTGCTTCACGCGTGCCTGCGCGTCGGTCTTGATGACCGACATCACCTGCTTGAACAGCGGGCTGGTGCCTTCGCGCCAAGCACGACGCTCAGCGCTGCCACCAGACTTGTGGACACGGTACTGTGCCCGGCAGACAGTCATGCCGACCATCCTACCGATGGCGCGGCTGTACAGGCCGGTAGCAGCAAGTGTTGCTGTTTCTAGGTCATCCACATTGTTCTGAAAATCGACTTTTGCCATAAGCTCAGGAGTGCCTAAGTGCAACTGCAAATGCGGTGTTCGCGATGGCAAGGTTCAGCCCACAACCGGGACAGAATTTGCAGCCACTGCTTTCGGTTTTGCGCGTCGCCTTTGGCGCGGGCACTTGATTTTGACCGCGCCACGCTTTGGTGCGGCGGTCAATGTTGAGCACAGGCGCAACAGGGGCTGAGTGCCCGCCTGCCATGACCAGATGGCTATTGCGTGCGTGCTGGGAGGTCGGAATGCTCTTGCTGTGACTGCGCCCGCAGTGCATGCGCACCGCAGCATCTGCGGCGAACTGGCTGACAAACGGCATGCCTTGGCTGCTTTTGTTGAAGACCTTTTTACAGGTCTGGCATGTTGCTGTATACTTCATGTGTTTCCTTTTGGGTGTTGTTTACTATCAAGTATCGGTTTAGTTCCACGGTCAAAAATTTCACAAGCCGGACCATCTGTTCCATCCGCAAGTCAGACGCATCCTTCCGTAAGTCACAGGGCACGTCGCACCACGGCCCAAGGCACCCGATGCGCTGCTTGCGCGGAAAATAGGCGAAGACGCAGCTCTGCGGCCCGAACAAGCCAACGGCGTCACAACCATCCCGGCAATCTCGCCGACACTTGTCGCAGACAAAAAAGCCCTTGAGAGAATCAGTACTCATGGTCAGGGTCGCACAGCGGGGCAGGATTCAGTTCCTCTCCCATCATGGTGTACAGCTCCTGTTCCGTAATCGTGGGAATGCCGTACTTCTCCGCCTTGGCTGCCTTCAAACGACCACCGCCCTCGCCCACAATCAGGAAATGGCATTTACGGCTGGCGTTAGGCTTGACCGAGCCACCCGCAGCCTCAATCTTGCGCATGACATCATCCCGTGTTCCGCTGATAAGTCCGCCCGTGATGGCAAAGACTTTTCCAGCCAGCCTGCCTGATGTGTTGCGCTCGGACTCAAACGTCATGCCCAGTGCAGTCAACCGGTTTATCTCCCCGTCGTTGTTCGCGAAAAAAGACAGGAAGTTCTGGTAAGTGACCCTGTTGCCGATGGCCTCTTCCACTGCGCCCAAATCGTCCGTGATGGTGAGAAGGTTGCTCCACCGGGCGGCGAGGTCTTGGCAGAGCGTCCGGCCAAGACCTTCAATGTTGAGCGCGGACAGCTGACGCCAGAGGGGCTGCGTCTTGGCTTTTTCGCGCCCCTCCAAAAATGCCTTGCGCGCCGCAGGCTTCAGAAACGACACGTCCGCCAGCGCAAACAAATCTGACAGCTTCGTGACGCCGTGGCACATCAACGTGCGCACCATCGTCTCGCCACAACCCGCCATGTCCAGCGCCTGCTTGCCGGTGGCGTGGCGCAACCGGCCAAAAATCTGGTCAGCGCAACCCACCGTGTTTGGGCAGTACCACTCAGCCTCCCCCTCCGAACGCACCAAAGGCGCTTGGCAGCAGGGGCACGCGAATGGAAAAACATAGTGGCCTGCGCTGTTTTTCTTGTGGATGCCCATGACCTTCGGGATTATTTCAGCACTCTTTTCAACCGTGACCGTGTCACCAACGTCCACGCCGAGGCGCTCTATCTCATCAGCGTTGCACAAGCTGGCGCGCTGAACCACCGTGCCACTCAAACTGACGGGTGCCAATTCCGCCACGGGTGTCACCTTGCCGGTTTTGCCCACTTGCAAGACGATGTCCACCAACAGGGTGTGCTTCCTCTCGGGCGGGTATTTGAAAGCGTGCGCCCAGTTTGGACACTTGTTGCCTTCGCCGAGGTCACGCTGCCGGTGCAGGCTGTTCACCTTGAACACGAGTCCATCGGTGGCAAGGTCAAGACACTTGCGAGCCGCGTCCAATTCCGTCAGCAACTGGTCAATCTTGTCGTTCACTAAAACGACTCGTGCGACCGTGACAGCGTCGCTGGCGCTGACTGGCAGCATGAACGTAGACTGAAAGCCCAGCGTCTCAAGGTGCTCGACCAGCTGGCTCTGCGTGCTGATTAGATTGGCCTCCGTGTCGCAACCATGCACCACGAAAGCGAGCTTGCGCGCAGCTACCTCAGCCGGGTCTTTCAACTTGAGCGACCCCGCCGCCGCGTTGCGGGCATTCGGAAAAGGCTCGTCACCGCTCTCTTCCAAGACCGTGTTCAGGCTGTTGAGCACGCTGTAGGGCATGTAAACTTCGCCCGTCACCGTCAGACTGACCGGCACGATGAGGTCCAGCGGAATGGTGCGAATGGTCCGCGCGTTGACCGTCACGTCGTCTCCATAGTCTCCGTTGCCGCGCGTGATGGCTCGAACCAAGCGACCGTCCTCGTAGACGAGCTTCAAGGACAAGCCATCAATTTTGGGTTCAACCAGCACTTCTTCTCCAGCCTCGAACGACGTGATGACATCGTCGGCCGTAAAAAGATTGTCCAACGAAAGCATCCGGCGCAGGTGCCTGACTTTTTCAAAGCCCCCCTTGCAGGCCGGAGAACCCACCCGCTGCGTGGGCGAGTTGCAATCCTGCAACTGGGGATTTCGGTTCTCCAGCGTAAGAAGCTCACCGTAGAGCAAATCGTAGTCTGCATCCGTGACGGTTGGAGCCGCCAGCGTGTAGTAGCGGTAGTTGTGCTCATGGAGCATCTTGCGCAGTTCGTCAATTCGTACGGAGGCTTCCATAAATAATGGGATTTCGATGATGTGCCACTGCCAGTCTGACAGATGAACACGTGAACCCGCTGAAACTGCGGGCCGCGAATCTGAAAAAACTGTTCTATTCATGTGACGAAATTAACCGTGACACGTGGCTTGGTGTTTGTAAACAAAAATCTTTATGGGCGAAATACTCGAATTTGTGCAGCTCGCACTGGCGATTGTCGGACTCGTGGTGGTGCTCACCAGCCTTCTTGCTGCCATTGTAGCGGTACGCTTGCTGCGCTCACTCTGCGACCGCGAATCCAAATGCTGCCACGCAGAATCCCCGGTCTGGTCCACCAGCGCGAACACGGAAATTCTCCCCGCGTCTCCGCATGCTCAGTCTCTCGTGATAAAACTCCCGGAACCTCTTCTGGCGGGGCAACGCACATTCCGCCCGCACGGAAGCGGACAAGTCCCGGCGAGCGTGCCCTCGCTTCCATCAGGCGTACCAGCGGGTGGATGTTCAGCAGAAGGAGAAGTGGAAATGGAAACCTTCAAATGCGAGCACTGCGGAACACCGGTCACAACCTCGCCCTCGCGCCAGATTGTGGAGGACGCCGGGAATTTCCTTGTCTACGTCTGTGCTGGATGCGGTCAGGAAACCGCCAAGCACGTGCCGTTGGAATTGCCGGGATGGCAGGACGCTGCTGGAAACCGCTAATTCAGCAAGCGGCTGACCGAATCCGTGACTGATTCCTGCTGCTGGTCCTGCGCGTCGCGAATCTGCTGCACGAGCTGGTCCACAAAACGGCGGCCCTCCGGGTCTGCCCGCAGAATCTGGCTCATGCGCTGGCTGAATTCACCGGGAGGAAGCTGGGTGAGATGGCGGTAAATGTACGAGACGTACTCCTGATTCTGCTGCCCGATGCCATTCAGGAACCGACGCCACACCTCTGGTCCCATCCGAATGTCTGAAGTCTCGCCACCAAGCGTGTTGGCGTGCTTCTTCACGTGCTTGCGCGTCTCCGGGTCAAGTTCGTCGAGATGACTTCGGCTGAGAAATTCCATCAAGCCCTTGGCCAGCTCCTGAAGCAGCACCGGGAACACCAGCGCCTGCGCGTGAACAGTCGCCACCTTGCCTTCCCACGACACCCACGCCTTGCCCCCGTGACCTTGTCCGGCGCTCATTGCGGCGCGCAGACTGTTTTCTGGCACCGCCCAGTAGGCCCACTCAGCCACTGGCATCAAACGCGAGTACGTCCTGACCAGTTCGGGACTGATGGCATTGAGCGCATCCGCCGCCATGTGGTAGGCGTAGTTTTTGTTCATCGAAGAACCCTGAATCAACAGGTTGATGAACTTGCGCTTGTTTTTCTCCGAATCGAGCTCACGCGCAATCTGGTCAACGTCTGCTCCCAGCGCCTGCCGTTCTTCCGGCGTTTCCTCCTCCGGGTCGACATTCATGCCCTGCATGGTCATCTCACCGGGATTGCGCACGAGCTGGGCTTCGATGCGAAAAACGCCTGCTTCGTACGGTGCCTTGGCGGGCGCGAACTCTGGCAGGCTGAACAGCACTTCGATGGCTTTGGCCACCAGTTCTTCCTCATGCCCGTGCTCGTATTCCTGCGCTCTCTGCAAATCGCCCATCATCTGCCCCATGAGGCGCGGCAGGGACCGTTGGCTAATCTGTGCCACCGGGATGCCCGAGGACTGCGAAATCTTGCGGACAATCTCACGGTACTGGGCCGAGGAAACATCTTCGGCAAAGCTGTCTTCCCCGGCTTGCTCTGGAAAGGCTGGATTGCCTGCGTAAGCGTGCCGACCCTGCGAGATTTCACGCTGGCGCTCCGGGTCAAAACCGGGAGCGTCTCCGAGGCGCAGCGCCATTTCAGTCAGGATGGCTTTAGACAGCGAGCGAACTTTCATGCGCCAGTGTTGGGGGGAGCCGGAGTGTTGGCGCTCCGGGCAGCTTGTTGCGGGCGACAATTCGGACAAGGACGACCGGGCGCGCAAGCCGGGCACTTCTGCCCGTAATTCTTTTGGTACACGGCAGCACTGGCGAGGCGCGCTGGCGACACCGGCTTGGCTCCCATGCTTGGGTCGCGCCGAGCGTACATTTTGGTTTCGAGCATGATGTTCACCACCCGCATCGCGCGCTGCCGCAAACCCTCGCCCACAGGATTTGCCTCGCGCTGTTGAAGCACATTGCCCACCTGCTTGGGGTCAAGAGCGTTTCCTGTACCCTTCTGTGCTTCCCAGCGAAGGCCGCACGTTGGGCACTGGTATTCATAGCCGAAGGTACTGTAACGCGGATAAACAAGTTCGCCGCACTGGCACTGCTCAGGCGCATTATGTTCGTCGTTGCCAAGCGGCGAATTGATGCCTGACTCGCGCGGCAGCCCCATGCCCCCGCCCATGCTTTCAGTGCGACGCCGGCCAAAGCACGCCTTCGGCGTCGTGTCCTCGCCCGGCTGTTCCGGCACGAATGGGTTGGGGAAGGGATTTGGTCGTGGAGCAGCAGGTCGGCCGGGAACAGTCGCTGGCTTCTCCGTGGGGGGAGCCTCTGGCTCCACGACAGGTGCGCCACCGCGCATGCCACGACGGGGTGGGGTGGGAACGCCACGACGGGGTGGGGTGGGAACGCCACGACGGGGTGGCATGGCCGTGCTGCCGTGCATTTCAAATAATTCGCGTGCTTTCATAGTCCAAGTAACTACGCTGCTTCGCTCGGAGCCAGCAGTTTGTCCCAATCTACGTTTGTCTCTGGAATCTTGCGCACGTGGAGGTAGTCAAGGCCCACGTCACAATCCCCGGCAAACGGGACCAACATCCAGCTGGTGTCGAAATCCTGCCCCAGCACAGCGGGCAGCACCAGATTAAAATTGTTCAATGTATACGACACGATTTCATGGACTCTTGACAACTCTTCGCGAATGGCGTCGATGAGCAGCGAATCATGCACCGTAGACACCAGCAGAGACTCCAGCCCGGCGCTACGCATCTCCTGCTCAATGACGAACAGGGCAATAAGCATCATGTCGGAAGCCGTGGATTGAATGACGTGGTTGCAACCCGCCCTCAGCGCCTTGGCCTTGGCTTCCTCATCGCTGCCTGAAACTTCCTCGAACACGCGCACCCGCCCGAAAATGGAAAGAGCGCAATGCCTCTGCTGGATGAAGCCCTTGTAGAGTTGCAACCATGCGCGCAATGACGGGTAGGAATCAAAAAACGCCCGGATGATGTCCTCGCACTCTTCGAGGTCTTTGAAGATGCCCTTGGCCGCAAGGACGTTTTGCAGTCCAAAAGCTCCTCCACCGTAGCCCGTCAGAAAGTTTACCGTCTTCCCCACTTGCCGATTTTCCCCCAATTGCTTGGCTTCCTTGTCGCGCTTGTTCTTCTGAAGGAACAGGGCGTAATCCTTGCTGAAATGCTCCAACGGGACGTTGAAAATCCGGCTCGTGGTCAGGGAGTGCAGGTCTTCCTTGTCGAAGTATGCCTTGACCATCGTCGGGTCGCCGCAGGCTGCTGCCATCAGGCGCAACTCAATCTGCGAAAGGTCAGCCTGATACATGCAGCCACGGTCGCCAAACCGCGACACAAACATGGACTTCACTTCGCCGTCACGCGGCAACTGCTGGAGATTTGGGTCGCGGCAGGACAGGCGTCCTCCACGCGTTCCTGTGAGCATGAAACTGGCATGGATGCAGTCGTCGTAGCACAAATGCGGGTCTTTTTTGCGCTCTTTCTTGTCAACAATCGTGTTGGTGTAGTTGCGCAACGGGCGCACGTAGGTCGTGTAAAGCTTATAGGTCTTGCGGTATTCCAGCATGCTGCGCAGGCTGACATGCTCCACCGCCAGTGCGTTGAGCGTAAATTTGTCGATGGCGGTATACTTGCGCAACATCTTGTCAACGCCGTCAGCCACCTGTTCCGGGGTGGACTCCTTGTTGAACTTGATGAATTCCGCCGTCATCATTTCGCGCTGCGTGACCACATCGTCACCGTAGCGTTTTCTGCCTCCCTTGGTCAGTCGCACCGGCACGATGCCCAGCGCATCAAACAGCAGCTGGCGCAGGTGCTCCTTGTTTTCCAAATCAAGGTGCCAGAGCACGTCGTCCTCGCCAACCGGCTTGCCTGCGTCGCGCGCCTCTTGCTGCGCGTCCTTGTTGCACTGTCCCATCCATGCGCCGATGCGCGGGTCTTCTTCGACAAACTTTTCGCGCATCCCTTTAATCAGCTTGGGAAGATGCGTCTCCAGCCGCGCCACTTCCTCAGTGTCCACGTACATGCCGCGACCCATCATGGTCATGAGCACGCGCGCCGCAGGCGACATGATATTGGTGTAAACCCAGTCGCGGCGCGGCGGGGTAAACCATCTGAAATAGCCGGATTGCCCCGGCGCAGCCAGAGGTATCCGGTAGCACTTGGTGGCCGCCAGTTTGTCAACCAGCTGCGCATGCGCCCGATAGGTGACTTCCACGTCACCCATGACGTACGGTTCAAGATGGGTGTGCCACTGCTCGCGCGGACAGTTCAGGTAGTGACCGCCCTTGTTCGCAGCCGGGTGCATTTTGTCCCGGTTGAGTTCGATGAGCAGCGTCATGTCTTCCTCGTACCCGGCCAAGTCCGGCACGTAAGAGTAAGCCAGCATCTCCAGCCCAAGGCTCTCGCGGCGCTGGGCCGTCGTGTAAGCCATGTGCCAAGTGTCGTACACGGCGGCGTCAGTCAGATTGCTCAGGTGCGCGTCGCGCACCAGATTCGCCGCGCGGTCATCCCAGCCGGTCAGGTGCCCCTTCCAGAAAGTGGCGTAGGTGTAGAGCACATCAAACGTGATGTTATGCCCGACCAGAGTGGACTGGCGCAGCACTTCCCAGACCTTCCATTTCAGCGTCGGCAGCGCTTTGTAGACAGGGCTGTCTTCGACCTCCCACGGAAAACCGATGCTGCGCGAATTGTGCGTCCGTGGGTCAATCCAACGCAGCATGATGCTGACGATTTTCGCGGGTGTCACTGGCACGGGATTGGTTTTTTGCTCAGACGCAGGCACCACCGGAGCAGACTCGATGTTCCACGGGCGCAGCCCGTTTGTTTCGGTATCGTAAGCCAGCAGGATGCCCGGTGTAGACAACAACTCGTCCAACACGGCCTCGATACGAGACACGTCCTCGGTGAAGTCATACCACGCGCGGCGGTACTGCTTTGGCTTGACCCCATTCTCGGCCAATGACAGCGCTTCGCCGACTTGGTCCCACCAGCGGCGCGCTGTCACTGGATTATTGTCCATGAACACCAGACGCGGTGATTGCAGCGCAAAAAGCGGAACGCGCCATTCAGGCATGGGTCCAAAAACAGGGTGCCCGGTTGTCTTCGGAAATTCCGTGCCCAGCGGATTCATCTGGGGCAGCGCGTAATTTGCGTCGGTCAGCCAGTCGTCTGGCCAGCCCCGGTAAGTCAGTGTCTTACCACTCCAGTCCTGCGCATTGGACTTGTAGCTGAGCGCTCCCAGCGCCGCTGTGCCGACCGCAATCACCAGCTTCGGGCGCGTGCGGTTCAAATCGTCTACAATGTGCCAGCGGCACCAGTTACCCTTGATTCTGAAATTGACCGGTTTCTTCGCGTCCTTGTTAAAACACCGCGTCAGCAGCAGCCAGCGCACGTCAGCCGCGCCAAACGTGATACTGTGCTCGGCCACTTGTTTTTTGATGACAGCGTATATCGCGGTTTTCTCTGGGTTGAACGCACCCGCGCTGTCATCCTCGCGGCTGGGTGCCTCCGCAATGACGGTCACGACCGGATTCTCCGACCCCACCGGCAGCAGAAATGGATAGGAACAATCGCCAGAAAACAACTTGCACTGCGCGCACAGCGGAGATTTGCTGCCGGGCAGGAGAGGAAACGGCAGCGGATTCTCCGGGTCGTACGTCGTGACTCTCGCCAGCTTGAGCTTTGAACTCTTGCCTTTTGCATTGGCCGCTGTTCTGACATTTTTCTCCAAGACTTCACCGTGGACATGGCGCAACACCGCTTGGTCCATCTTGGGAAAACGCGTCAGGTTGAGCACGCGCTGGTCAGGCGTGCGAAAAACAGAACGAGGAGCTTGCTTCTTTTTAGCAGGCTTGACCAGCAAGGCTTCACCCACGGCTACGATGGCGGCCACCTGCGAATCCAGACTGGCTGGCTTTTTTAGCATCGAGTAAAAAGAACGCAGTTCTGTTAAGGCGTGCCGGAAAAAATCGAACGCACCCCTGTTGATGTGCCGCTGGCCTGTTTCGGGCTGGAATACGTGGCCACCGACGCGACTTGCGCCAGCTGCCCGCACCGCGTTGAGTGCCACCAGTGCCTCGGCACTCGCTCCGACCGCATCCCGCTGGCGCGCGCTGAGTTCCAGCTGCTGCCCCCCGGCTTCAAGCTGCCCGCCTCTGCCGCTGACGCTGTCTTTGACGACCCGGAAATACCCGAGATAGAGCGTGTATACAAAGACTGCTTCATCTCGGTCTTTGAGCGTGTCCCGCCTTCCGGCGACCGGCTGGGGCGCGTGGCCCCGCAACTTGTGGAAGCAGCCCGGAAAGCCAACTGCACCCTGCGCCTCTACTTTCTGGCGAACATGGTCGGCCACCGGGCACAGCAGCAGCGCCTGCTGAAAACCAACGACCGCGCCCAGCCCACCCGCTTCAGCAACAAGATGCTTCTGGGCACCGTGGCCGAAAAACGGGTGCAAACGTACGCAACCGTCTGCCGCAAGGATTACGGCACCTTTTCACCCGCTTCCCTGAGCGTCGCCGCCAAGCATGACGTGGAAAAAAACGCGCTCAGCCAGCGCATGCTCAGCAGCGAAGTCGCCGCAGGCTACTTCATTGTTGACTGGAAAATCAGCTGCGGCGGCCCGGTTGAAGAAGCCTTGTATCGGGAACGCGAGCTCACCCTTGACCCGGTCTGGCTGGCCACTGAGCCAACCTATGCCCTCACCGTCATCGCACCTTACCTGCAACGGCGCAGCGGCTCGACCCTCATCCAGAGCCATCGTTTTTCCGTGGTGCAGACGACGACAGAGTTCAAGAAAAACAGGGGGCTGGCCATCCTCGCCTTCAAGACCCGTGAAAGCATCATGCCGAAAGCCACCTCTGAAGTGCTCAGACTCGTCGGTCATGCCAGTCTGGACTTTGAAATCATGGACCAGCCAGTGACCAGCACGGTTGAGTACTGGAGGCTGCTGGGACTGGCCATCCAGCACTACAACTGTCTACGCTACTATCGCGGTGAACCCTCCATGCTCAACCTGTAACTCTGCCGTTCTTACGAACGCCAATGCCAACCGGAATTCAAAAACTGAAAGAGCAGCGCGAACTGAAAGAGCAGCGCGACAAGTTCGTGCGTTCCATCGGCACGCGTGCCATGCGCAAGTGGCCAGTAGGCACGCGCTACAACCGGCTTGTCATCGTTGGACACGAGAGGCAGGCCAACGGCTGCTGGGCCGTAATGTGCCGGTGTGACTGCGGCAAGGACAAGAAGGTGGTGCGTCCTGACCAGATGGCGCGAGGGCTGACTGGTAGCTGCGGGTGCCTTCGGGTAGAAAACGGGCAGAAGAACAAAGGCAGAGCACCGGCTGGGAAGCTTGAAGAGGGCGAGGCTTCGTTTAACTCCATGCTCAGGGATTACAAGCACAACGCTCTGATGCGCGAAATTCCATTCGAGTTATCCGATGAAGAATTTAAGAACGTGACACAGCATCCTTGCGCTTACTGCGGCGCTGTGCCAGATACTACAGGCTACAACAACGGAAAGTATAACGGCACCTGCATCGCCAACGGAATTGACCGTGTAGACAACGCGCAAGGCTATTTCATTGGAAACGTAGTAGCGTGCTGCAAACAATGCAATCGTGCCAAGCGCGACCTACCTGTCGATGCCTTCTTAGCATGGATTGTGCGAGTAGCAAAACACCTAAGTATATGATTATCAATGCAATGGGAGCGATTTAATTTTTCGTCGGATTTTCAGGATGCAATCATTGCAGCCCTCATCACGTACCCAGAGGAATTTTACTGCTTCGGCGAAATCATCCAGCCTGACTTCTTCACCAGTTCCGTGGCGGCACGCGAAGTCGTTTTCTGGCTGAAAGTCTACGTCAAGAAATACGGCAGCTACCCCAACTTCACCACCCTCGCGAACTACGTCCACACCCAAGCCAAGCGGCGCATGGGTGAGAAAGCAGGCGAGCTAGTGGAGTACGTGATGAACCTGTCGGAGATTGATGTCACTGACTGGCAAGCCATCCGTGACCTGTCCATCGACTTTGCCAAGGAGCGCGCCGTCAACTGCGCCATGCTTAAAATCATGACGGCCCGCAAGGAGGGGCACGAAATCAACGCAGTCGCCGAGATGCAGGCGGCCATTGACGTGGGTGTCAATTACAGCGACTTGGGTGTGCATCTTTACCACGACCTTGAGATGGTTGTAAACAAGGTGGGTGCCACTGACTACGGAGTCCACACCGGCTACCCGGAACTGGATGCCATCTGGAAGACCGGCTGGGCCGCTGGCCAGCTCATTTGCTTGCTGGCTCCGCCTAAAAGATTCAAAACCACCTTCGCCATCAACCTCGCCCTGAACATCGCCGGTCAGCGCACCAACGGCAGTGACGTGCTCTACTACGCCTGTGAAATCAATCAGGAACTGGCCATGATGCGCGCCATCTGCAACCTGAGCAACCAGCAGCTGGACGACGTGTTTGTCAGCGGCACGGAGAAATTCATCCGCATCGCCAAGAGTGCCATCGCCCGGCGCATTCCGCACCACGTCTGGTTCAAGGGATTCCCCTCCAAGACCGCCACCATCGCCGACATCAAAGCCAACGCCAAGCAGGTCATCCAGCGCTTCGGCATCCAGCCCCGAGCCATCGTGGTTGACTACGCTGAGACAGTCAGACCAGCGGCCAGCACCAACCAGCGCGAAGCCGACTGGCGCAAGCAGGCTGACATTTACACCGAGGCGAGGGCAATGGGCGCGGAACTGGGCTGCTGCGTCATCATGCCCGACCGGTGCAACAAGGACACCGTTGATAAAAAGGTGCCCAGCATGGCGTCATTTCAGGGCAGCTTTGAAAAAGCAGGCATTGTGGACGTGGCTCTTGGGCTGTGCGCCACGGAAGCCGAGCACTTGCAGCACAAGATACGGTATTTCATCTTCCTGAATCGCAATGGCGCGCAGTACCTGCACTTCGCAGGCAAGGTTGACCCGCTGACCTACCGGATGACTGTAGACACTGCGATAGACTACGACCCTGACGCGGAAGAAGAACCCAAGCGCCGGAAGAAAAAAACACTGATGGTGCCAGACGCCGACATCACGCAGCAGCCCTCGTGTTGAAAAGTGCGGGGCACGCGCAGGAAGTTCCAAAGGTAGTTGGATACTGTGCGCTCACGATTACCAGACATTGGGTAGTAATGACTCTACCCTGCCACGTCGAGTGCCCCGCACAAAACTAACCGAGCAGTTTGTCTACAACGCGCAACGGCTTGATTTCCACCAGTGGGGTGGAAGTCGCGTCGGCGCGTTTGCGGTCAAGCACCCGCCAACCCAGCTCGGGAATCAATTCTGCCGCCATTTCAACGGCAACCTCCACGTCTGACAACCGGATGTATTCGTCGCACGCATGCCAGTTGTAGTACCCGGAGGACAGGTTCAGGCAGGACAGCTTTGTCCTTTGAGCAACCGCCATGACATCCGTGTAGGGATGGCGTTGCCACTCCGTCCCGTACTTGTTCAGCACGGGCAGCGCGCTCTTGATGAAGTCTCCGTTGTTCTCAAACAGCCTTTGCCCCGCAGACGTGTACGACATCAGCCCGCGCGAGGGACAGTCGAACTCCAGCATGTAGGCCATCTGGTCAAAACGGTTCAAGTCAGCCGCGAAGGCACCCTGACAACCCTGTTCCTCACCGGCAAAGAACGCCACGGCAATCTTGTCAAAGCGCTGGAGCAGTTCGAGGCACACGTAGACACCGGTCTTGTCGTCCGCGCCAAAACCGACCTGCTTTCCCGCGAACTCCGCCGTCAGCACATCAAAATGCTCCCGGACTTGAACCTCACGGATGGGCTGCACGCTGTCGATGTGTGCCGCCACGGTCGGATAATAGTCAGCGTCGCCTTTCACGACGAAGATGTTCCGGTGCGCGTCCACCATGCACCGCCCGAACCGGCTCTCGTCCGAGTTGATGAGCGAGGTCAGGAAATGCACCATGCGGTCCTCCTCGTGGGTTTTGGTCGGCACGGCGCAAATTTGCTTGAGCAGGGGGATGTTCATGGTTTTGGGAGTCGACCGTCGTTTACCATCTGGAAACGCACGCTCTTGAGCAGCATGGCCAGTTCGAGAACTTCTTCGCGCTTCCACTTGTTGCAGAGCAGCGCCTGCGAAATGTCCGTGTTGACTGAGTAAAGGCCCGGTGAAGAAGCGCAGGCAAACTTCTCTGGAATCACAGCTTTTCCATCAACCGTAAAATCTGCCTTCCATTGCTCAGCGTTGGCCTTCGCAGCCTGTTCCTCGACTGCGGCGCTGTTGCACATGTCTACGAACACTTCGTAACGAGTCTGAAGACGCGCCATCAGCTTCTCAACCTGTGCGCGCTGGCTTCGAGCGTTACGTTCCGCGCTTGGTGGCTGACGCAGTCCGACGCCACTGACCTCGATGGGACGGCGGTAGCGCCCACCCGCCGAATCGTAGGTTACGTGCAACGTGCTCTCCTCTCCGCGCAGCGGGCTTTCCACTTGTCTGACGACAACCCGCAGCAGGTCGGCGCTGAACGGCTCCGACGTGCTGATTTCCATTGCCAGATAGTTGGGCGGCTGCGCCACGTCTTTGTCATCCGCCAAGGTGAACGGCACGTTCATCTTGTGACTGGTCTGCGCGAGCGCCGCTTCGAGCGCTTTTCTGAAATCTTCAATCACGGTTGCGTACTGCATGGGGTGAACGTAGACGCACCTAAATGAGCAGTCAACCCCAAAATTTTCTTTTTTTTCGCGTTCTTGAGGACATGTATTCGCAGAAAAACGAAGAGACTGCCATTCTCGCCCATTTCGGCACGAGCGCAGGCCGCCTGCTGGACATTGGCGCGTGGGCACCGGATACTTTCAGCAACACTCGCGCGCTGCTGGACAGGGGCTGGAGCGGCGTCCTCGTTGAACCCAGCCCCAAACCGTTCGTCAAACTGCTCGAACAGCATAGTAGCAATCCCCACGTCCGGCTGCTCAACGCCGCTGTGACCGTCAATGGTGGCATCAGCCCATTCTACGACAGCGACGGCGATGCCCTCTCCAGCACCAACCCAGCGCACGTCAAAAAGTGGGCCACTGGAAAATGCAAGGTCAAGTTTACAGAATACGCTGTGCTCACCATCAGCTTAAACAGCCTGTTTGACCACTATGGCTTCGACTTCGATTTCATCAACATCGACGTAGAAGGGTGCAGTTTCGAGCTGTTCGAGCGTCTGCCTTTTGCCCGACTGACCAAAACCACCTGCATCTGCGTCGAACATGACGAGCGCCTTACATCGGTAATTCAAACAGGCAGCCAGTGGGGATTCAGAGTACTGATGAATAACGACGAAAATGCCATCCTTGAACGCTGATGTTCCTTTCCATTCTCATCCCATCTGTCTTCGACCGGGACGCCTCTGAACTTGCAAACAAGCTGCGGACACAGGTTGGCGACAAGGGCATCGAAATCCTCGTCTTGACCGACAACCGCCGCCGCTCCACCGGACGCAAGCGCCAAGCCCTGCTCGACATGGCGCAAGGAGATTTTGTCACCTGCATCGACGACGACGACAGTGTCTCCGACAACTACGTCGAGTGTATCTATGAAGCCATCATGAACACGCAAGATGACCCGCCAGACGTGATTGTCTTCAATTCGCAGGCCCAGCTACTGGGCTACGGCTTTGGCGAGAATCCCTACATCGTGCGCTGCGGCATTGAATTCGAGAACGAAGACAGTCGCATGGAAGGCGACCGTCGCGTCGACATCACCCGCAAACCGTGGCACTGGTGCGTGTGGCGCTCGGCACTGGCCAAGACGGCCACCTTTCCTGATGGCTACATCGACGATGACTGGTTCTGGCTCCGCCAGCTGATGCCCAAAGTCAAAAAACAGCATCGGATTGACCGGGTGCTTCACTACTACCAGTACAACCACAAAACCTCCCTTGCCGGTCAGGGAAAGCCGACGTGCTCATGAGTCCAGACAACAAAAACGTGGCTGATTACTGGAACGCACGTCCCTGCAATGTACGGCACTCTACCAAGCCGATGAGCAGCTCTGCCTACGCGCACGAGACAGAAGCTCGCAAATACTTCGTGGAACCACACATTCCGCCTTTCGCGGACTTCCCGCGCTGGCACAACAAACAAGTGCTGGAAATCGGTTGTGGCATCGGCATAGCAGCCATAAACTTTGCCCAGTGGGGCGCGCGCGTAACCGCTGTAGACATCTCTAGTGAATCCATCGCCGTCGCCAGACTCCGTGCCGAGGCACTGGGTGTCGACGACAGAATAACCTTTCTGTGCGCTGATGCTGAAAACCTGTCCCAGCACCTTGCTCCAATGCCCTACGACCTCGTCTACGCGTGGGGGTCGCTCCACCACACAACAAAACCTGAACAAATCGTGAGCCAAGTCTGGCAGCACTACACCGCGCCGGGCAGCTTGTTCAAGGTCATGGTCTACCACCGCCACTCGTACAAGGTAGCCATGCTGCTGCTGACCCACTTCTGGAAAATTCTTGAAGGGGTGGACAGCGTGGTGTCAGCCGGTTCTGAAGCGCAAACCAACTGCCCGGTCACCAAATCTTACACCCGAGATTCTGCGCGACGCCTGCTGTCCGGTTTCAACGTGACCGACATGCAGGTAGAGCATATTTTCCCTTACAGCGTGCCCGCTTACCGACGGCACATGTACGTCAAAAAATGGTTGTTCAAACCAATACCCACGAACCTGTTTCGCAGGCTGGAACGTCATTTTGGCTGGCACCTTTGCATCAACGCCACGAGATAACATGCACGACATAAAAACAGTATCCATCATCGGTCTTGGAAAACTTGGCGGCTGTCTGGCCGCTGTCAGCGCCTTGGCTGGCCTCAAAACCATCGGCATTGACCTCGACCAAAACCGCATCAAACAACTGACTGACAGGCAGGTTGAAGAACCAAAGCTAGCTTCTGTCCTCGACACCTGTCGCGACAAGCTGACCCTGACCACCGACCTTGCGGCAGCTGCTGAAACAGACGCCTCTTTTTTCGCTGTTCCAACCCCAAGCCTGCTGGATGGAAGTTTCTCCAATGAACACGTGCTGCGCGCTGTAGCAGCCTGTGCAAAAGCAGTCAAAAAACCACACTACTTCGTCATCTGCTCCACAGTCACGCCCGGCTCATGCGGAAAAACCATCCTGCCCGCCATCGAGCGCATCACCGGCCAAGCCAGCCATCTTGCCTACAATCCAAAATTCATTGCTCTGGGCAACGTCATCAACGGACTGAGCCAGCCTGAACTTGAACTTGTCGGAGCGTCTGACAATGACACAGGCAGCGCACTGCGCAGGATGTACCAAATCTACTACGGGCACACAACCTGCAACATGTCCCTGATTAGCGCCGAACTGGCCAAAATAGCGCTCAACAGTTACATCACAGTGAAGATAAGTTTCACCAACCAGCTGCGCATGATAGCCACACAGTTTCCCGAAGCTGACATCAACGACATGCTGGCAGCCCTCGGTCACGACAGCCGAGTCGGAAAAAAATACTTCAATGCTGGGTTAAGCTACGGTGGACCTTGCTTTCCACGAGACAACCGGTTGTTTGACTGGACTGCCCACAGTGTTGGTCAGGACGCGCCGCTTGCGCGCGCGGCGGACACAGTCAATGAACGGTCCAAAACCGATGTTTTTAACCGGGTTCTCAATTGCACCAGCGGAACAGTAGCCGTGCTGGGCATGGCTTACAAGCCGGGCACGGCTGTCATTGACGAATCACCCGGTCTTAACCTTGCTCTGCGTCTGCAAGCCGCTGGACGCCGGGTGTTCGTCCATGATGTCGCAGCGACACCAGAAAATGCGCCACTGCTCCTTACGTTCGATTACATCCGCGACTTGAAGGCGCTGGACCCGGGCATAAAGTACGTTATCGTCTGCTGCGCATGGCCGGAGTACGACAACTTTTCCTGTCGTGTCCCTGTCTTAAAACTCGCATCTCCGCCAACAGGGCTTTCAAGCGCAGAATACAGACCAAATTGAGCCGGTCAACTGACACGCATGGTTATCCAGTCCATAAAACTAGCCCCGTGGCAGACAGGCAATCACCTGTTCGTCTACGCTTTTTGCTGGCTGCTGGCTAAACAACTTGGCTATCAAGCTGACCTCCAGCCCGTGCCCGGTTTTCCTGCGACTGACCAGCCCGTCAAAGGCATCTGTGTCGAAACTGACCCGATAACGCTCCGCGACATCGGCGACACTCCCTGCCGGGACGATTTTGAAACTATCGTCCAGATGTGCCACGGGCACCAAGTCAATGTCTACGGACACATGGAACAAAGCTGCTTTTACGTGCCTCACCAAGCCGCGCTCAAGCAACTTTTTGCAACCGCTCCAAGGGATGTTCCACGGCACAGGACAGTAATACACATCCGAGGCAAGGACGGTCGCGACAATTCCGAATTCAAAGTCAGCGCAGACTACCATAATCGTGCTCTCGACCTCGTGGGCCGACAGGGTGCTGTCATTGTCACTGATGACCCAGACTGGCAAGAGTGCAAAGAACTGAACCTGCCCATCCAGTGCAGCAACCCTCTGTCTGACTTTTTAACCGTGGCCAGCGCCGAAAACATCGTCATCGGAAAATCCACCTTTGCGTGGTGGGCTGCTTTTTTATCCAGTGCCAAGACAGTTGTGCAGCCTGAACCTTTGCGCTCATGGCGCTGCCGGAAAAACATTGCCAACTATTTGCGCGTTCCGTTCTGGAACCAACTTGAAATCCCATGAACAAGACCTGCATCATCAACTACGCTGAAGCCTGCTGGTGGAAAGGCGGTGGCACTTGGTATCCACAGGGACAGGCCCGGCTTGTCCAGTCCCTTAAAGACACGGGCAACAGCGACCTGACCTGTTTCGCTTGGAAGAATGCCGACGAACTCGGCTGCCCCTCCCACGCAGACGTGCCCTACGCCTTCAAACCCTACGCGCTCCAGCGCGCCAAGGAAGACGGCTACGAACTGGTGCTCTGGTGCGATGCCTCTGTCTGGGCCATCAAAAACATCCAGCCTGTCTTCGACCATCTTGCCAAACACAGCCACCTGTTCTTTCACAATTCCAACATCGGCAGATTTACCAGTGACGCCTGCTTGGATGGTTTTAATCTGAGCCGCGACAAGGCCATGAACATGGACGGACTCATGGGCATCTGCATGGGTTTCAATCTTACCATGCCCGTGACACAGGAATTCCTGCAACAATGGCTTGCCAAAGCCAAGGACGGCTTCAGCTTCCCCGGTACGTGGAACAACGACCAGCAGCAAGTTTCCAAAGACCCTCGTTGCGTGGCACACCGGCATGACCAGTCCGTGGCCAGTATCATCGCCTGCAATCTGGGCATGAAAACTGTCATTGGACCTGAAACCTTTTTCACCTACTACGAACCAACAATGCCAGACTGCGTCGTGCTGACCGCCCGAGGAATGTGAGTATGAGTCTTAAAACGTGCATCATCAACTACGCCCACGGCGCTTGGCATCCACGCGGACAAGCCCGACTGCTCAAATCGCTCGATGACACTGGTTTTTCGGACACGCGTTTCGCGTGGCAAAGCCACGAAGACCTTGGCTGCCCGTCTCATCAAGAAGTGCCTTATGCTTTCAAGCCTTATGCGCTGGAACACGCCAACAGCACGGGCTACAAGCTGGTGCTCTGGTGTGACGCTTCTGTCTGGGCCATCAAATCACTTCAACCTGTCTTCGACCATCTTGCCTGCCACAGCCATCTATTCTTCTACGTCCCCTACGGTGGCTCAAAAGGCCCAAACAACAACAACATCGGCACGTGGACCAGCGACGCCTGCCTCCAAGGCTTCAATTTGAATCGAGATTTGACAATGGACATACCCATGCTTGTAGGCGGTTGTTTTGGCCTGAACCTGACCACCTTCGCAGCACAGGAATTTCTGCATCGCTGGCTCGAAAAATCCAAGGATGGATTTAGCTTCCCCGGCGCGTGGGACAATAAGCAACAGCAGGTTTCTAAAGACCCGCGCTGTCTCGGGCACCGGCATGACCAGTCAGTGGCCAGCATCATTGCCCACGCTTTAGGCATGGAGTATACGCTGGGAACAGACAGCTACTTTTCCTATCTCATGCCAGACATGAAAGACTCTGTCTCACTCGTTTGTCAAGGCATGTAAATGCCCAAAAAAAAAACTTCATGCTCCATTTGAATCACGCTGACCCAGACGCCAACAGCGCGGAATTTCGCAGTCGAATTATCCGTGCCTACGCCGATTTCACCACGCTGCAACACAGTTTTCTATGCGCCAAACACGTGCTAGAGGCACCCATCAAAGGAGTCTTCGTCGAGTGCGGAGTGGCCGCTGGAGCACAAGTATTTGCAATGGCCCACGCACAGGAAACCACCGGCTGCCTGCGCGACATCCATCTCTACGATTCCTTCGATGGCATACCCTTTGCCGGTCCTGAAGACGACCAGCAGCCGGGTTTCAGCGCTCTAATAAAAGACCGAAACCTACCGCTGGCCGACAGGCTGCAAAGCTCTGGCGTCGCCGTGTGCGCACAAGCCACCCTGAAGACTTACATCATCCATCATGGACTGACTTCAATTAACTTTGTCTTTCACGCCGGTTGGTTTCAAGACACGCTGCCAGCGCAGTGCCCCACCGAACCGATTGCGCTGCTCAGACTGGACGGCGACCTGTACGAGTCTACAGAGGTCTGCCTTAACGCCCTCTACCATCTCGTAGCGCCGGGCGGCATAGTCATCATTGATGACTACGGACTCACCGGCTGCCGCAAGGCTGTTCAAGAGTTTATTATCCGAAACAAGCTGGCACCCACCATACAACGAGTGCCCAACACGCCCTCCGCAAATTTTGTGGCTTTCTGGGAAAAATCCTAATCGTATCACATCATGGGAATACTGTCTGAAAATCTCACTTGGCTGCTTCAGTACGCCAAACCACCCGCCACCATACTCGAACTGGGCAACCAGTTCCTCTACATCAACACAAAGCCGTTTCCGTGGTATGACGACAAGTACCTGAACCCGTCGATGGCTGCACACGTAGCCGCCAAGGGTTTCTTCAAGGACATGGGCTTCGGGCACGTCTCAGTGGACATAAATGGTGAAGATGGCGCGCTCGCCCTTGATTTGTCCAAACCATTTACTTTAGGCGGAATATCACCCGAATTTGACCCAACGCCTCACATCACCTTTGACTACATCACTGATTTTGGCACGTCCGAGCACATACCTAGCCTGTGGCAGTGCCTTGAAAACTTGCATCGGCACGCACGCGTAGGCACGCAGTTTTTTCATGTGAATCCGCTAACAGGCAACTGGCCGGAACACGGTATATGGTATCGCGACGAAGAGTTCTACGAAGCCTTCGCCAAACTGACCGGCTATGAGTTGCTGGAACTGAAACGTGATTTCGCCTGTGGCAATTTCACTGACGGATGGAACATCTGGGCGCGACTAAAGAAGGTGCAAGACACGCCATTTCCGACAAGTTTCAACTTCTCAGCGCTGCCAGTAAAACTGAAATAACCATGCCAAATCTTTTCGACCGAGGCCGGGGACCGCTCGTGTCCTTTTTAATGCCCACGCGCACGCGCTTTCAGCATGCCGTGGCTTCCATTGAATCGCTACACGCCACTTGCGACAACCCCAGAAGCATAGAGGTCATCGCCCGCAGCGACTGCGATGACCAACAGTCTTTGAGCCTTCCTGCCGCCGCACACGGTCGAGACGCCAACTTCAAGCTCATTGTCGGCTCACCCCTGCGCGGATACTTCAGCCTGCACCACTTCTACAATGACTGCGCTGCCCTCGCCACGGGCGACTGGCTGATGGTATGGAACGACGATTGCAGGATGCTCACACCGCACTGGGACACGCTGCTGACCAATCTGGACTACGCTCAGTTTCCATCCTTCAAGGGCAACTCAACTGTAGCGGCTTTCAACCCGGCTGAAATCAATGACCACCCCGACCAGCCAAGCGGTGTGTTTCCAGCCATGCGCCGCGCCAGCTACAAACTGCTGGGCTGCTTTTCACAGCACTGCCACAATGACCTCTGGGTGAACGATGTGTTCAACGGAGCCGAAGCTAATATCTACTGGAATGGCATTCAGGTCCGCCACAACCACCAGCTTAATGACGAAGTTCAGTTTGCAGGTGACCGCGCTCAAGCCACCAGCAGCAGTGATTACCACACCGTTGAACAGGTCATAAACAGAACCAAAGCCATCGAAATCCTCAAAAAACACCTATGAATTCCTTCAGTAACACACGCATCGCCTTCCTTGGACTCGGAAAGCTAGGCATGCCAGTTGCCGTGTCGCTGGCCAGAAACCCCAGTTTCTACGTGACTGGGTACGACGTTAATCCAGCACTGATGTCGAAGGAAAATTACCCACACCGGGAGCTTGGTCCGAAAAAAACCGGCATGTTTCAGGATTGGCTGAGCCGGTCAACCATCCAATTCGCCGCTACCATTCCAGACGCAGTCGATGGCGCTGACTTCATCTTTATGGCCATTCAGACGCCGCACAAGTCACTCTACGAGGGAGCCACGACGCTGCCAGCCGCGCGGGTTGATTTCGACTATGCCTACCTGAAGCAATGCGCTGAAACACTGGCTGCGTGTGTGCAGCCTGACCAGATTGTCGTCATCATCTCCACGGTGCTTCCGGGCACCATCCGCCGCGAAATACTGCCGGTGCTGAAAGGCAGGTGTCGCGTCGTCTACAACCCGTTCTTCATCGCAATGGGCACGGTCATGCACGATGTCGACAACCCGGAGTTCGTTCTGCTGGGAGGCGACGACAAGACAGCCTTGCTGACCGTCAAGGAGATGTACCGTGATTTTTACAACGGCATTAACCGCGCGGACACCTGCGTTCACTGCATGTCGCTGGAGAGCGCAGAGTTGACCAAGGTCGCCTACAACACTTTTATCTCAGCGAAAATTGCCTTCGCCAACACCCTGATGGAAATCTGCCACAAAGTTGGAGCCAATGTAGACAGCGTCACAGGAGCACTGGCAACCGCCACTGACCGCCTCATCTCGCCAAAGTATCTGACCGCAGGCATGGGAGATGGAGGCGGGTGTCACCCGCGCGATAACATCGCCATGTCACATCTGGCCCGCAAGCTCAACCTCAGCTACGACCTTTTCGAGTGCCTGATGACCGCCCGCCAGCAACAAGCCAGTTGGCTCGTTGACCTGCTGTGCGAGTCCTCGCTGCCAAAAGCCATCTTCGGGCTGTCCTTCAAGCCTGAAACCAACATCACCACCGGCAGCCCTTCACTGCTCTGCATGGACCTGCTCAGCAAGCGCGGCGTCCAGTGCCTGACCTATGACCCATTCATCGACACAAGCCAGTCAGCGCCGGACCTAAGCAAGCCGCACATCATTCTCATTGGCACCAAGCACCAAGTTTTCGCTGACAACGCTGCGGTCCTGTTCCCCGCTGGTTCCACCGTCATCGACCCACACCGCTACATTCCACAATTACCGGGAGTAAACGTCGTCTGGATAGGAGGCAATCATGCTCAGTCTTAACATTCAGCGCCTGCTAAACCTGACGCGCAATCCCGTTATCGTCGAGCTGGGCGCATGTGACGGCAGCGAAACAGTGGCCATGTTCATGTGCTGCTACGTGGGAAAACCGCGCATCGTCTCCTTTGAGCCTGACCCTCGAAATGCAGAGCGCTGCCGCAGCCGTCAACCCGCGTCAGTTGAATTTCACACGGCAGCCGTGGGCAACGTCACCGGCAAAGCTCCGTTTCATCTTGCTTCTCCCGACGTAAATGGAGCCATCGGCTCGTCCTCCCTCAGCGAATTCAAAGACCTGACTGAGTCCTTTCCGTGGTGCAAGCAGATGGGTACCGTTGACGTGGACTGCTGGCGCTTGGACGACTTTTGCGAAACGCACCAAGTCCCCTACATTGACCTTCTGTTTGCCGACGTGCAGGGAGCCGAACTGCTGGTTGTCGAAGGCGCTCAGCGCATTTTGAAAAGCACCCGCTACCTCTGGACCGAGTTCGAGGGCCGCTACGCAGGCAATGCAGGCACGCTCTACAAAGACTCGTGCAGCCTCGAAGAAATCAAAAGTGCCCTGCCCGGAGACTGGACCATCCTCGAAACGTGGGGCGGCGACGCCTTGCTCGTCAATAATGTCTGCACAGGAAATCCAAATCAGCCCATCAGTTTTGGACTGCACTACTCAATATGAAAATCCACGCCATCTACCGATGTCTCTACGGGGAGGACTTCATTCAAGCTTCCATCCGTTCCATTGATGAAGCAGTTGAGAAAATCTTTGTGTTCTGGGATGACACCGCTTGGGGTGACTGCGACCACGCCATCTACAAAGGGCAGCGCGTGGACTTTCCCAAGCCACCGGCAACCTTCGACCGGGTGGTTGAACGCATCAAGGCGCTCAATAATCCGAAGGTGACGCTCATCTACGACCATCAGTACGACAACGCGAATCAGTTCACCCACTTCACCAACGACATCCTCATGCCACAGTTTGGCAAACCAGACATGTACATGGTCATCGAGGTTGACCACGTCTTTCGACCAGACCAGCTGGCTCAAGCCGTCGCGCAGGCACAGGCACACGTGCATTCTTCGGCGCGTCAGATTGAAATCTGGAAGGGCATGACGCATCGCGTGCCTGAGCGCGTGGACCGGCCCGGTGTCATCTTCTGGAACATGGCAACTTTGAGCGGACTGCCGCGCACTGGAAGACAGGCTGATTATCCGGGCCGGGTGGTGCTCGACGCCCATGTCCATAACATGGGCTTTGCCGTTTCCCCTCACGTCATGTACTGGAAACACATGACGGCCCTCGCCTTTTCCAGACTCATCAACGATTCCCAGCCCTCTGAAGCATGGCTTGAGGACAAGTGGATGAACTGGACAACAGATACACGCGACCTCGAAATATCTGAAGGCTGTGGCCCACAGATTCCCTGCGTTGTTCCCTACCCAGAGAGCCAACTTCCGCCTGTGCTATGACAAAAATAGATGTCTACACGTCCACCGGACTGAAGTTCTGGCGGCACCCGGCGCAGATGAACGAGTTCCGGGCTGGCACTGGGAACACCATCATCTCCACGCACATCTCACCGGAGGGGCACTGCAACCTTACTTGCGACTATTGCTCGGTCACGCTGCGCAAGACTTCTGACCGTTTGCAGTTGGATGACATCAAGGACTACGTGCTCAAGCTCAAAACGCGTGGCTTGAAAGCAGCCATTCTGACCGGGGGTGGCGAACCCACTCTGTATCCGCAGTTCAATGAACTTGTGGCGTGGCTGGCAGGGCAGGGGCTTAAACTGGGCCTCGTCACCAACGGCACCGTCACGGAGCGCGTGGAGGACTGGTCCCACTTCTCATGGGTGCGCGTGAGTCTGAATCTCATCCCGAACTGGACGCAACGCATCAAGCTTCCGCTGGAGAAATTACCGGCATCTTGCGTGGTAGGCTGCTCGTTCATCAATACGGGTCGGCAGTTGGTGGACAACAAGGAGGGCATCATCGGGCTGCTGGACAAGCTGACTGCCCGCTATCTGCGCGTCCTGCCGAATTGTCTGCTCTACAACGAAGACCTCGGCAGAGAGCACAAGCGCATTGACGAGTTGTTCACCGAGGTCAACGACCCACGCCTGTTTCACCAGTACAAGATGCACGAGGTTCCACCTTGCACATCCTGCCACCAGTCCTACTTCCGGCCCTATTTGAGCGAAGTGAATGGCGGCTTGGTGTTCCCGTGCGACAGCGTGGTCTTAAATGACTGCAACATGAAGTTCATGGAAAAGTACGCTCTCTGCCAGCCGGGCGAAATTCTCGACTATCTGGATGGGAAGATTAAGGCGAAATTCAACCCGCAGGTTGATTGCCAAGGATGCGTATTCGTCAAGAACCTGCGCGTTTTGCACGAGTGGAAAACAACTGGTGTCTACAAGGAGGTAGGTCCAATTGAGCACGAAGAATTTGTTTGATGCTGACTACTACGAGCGCGGCCTAGAGAAAGGCATCAGCGGCTACTCCAACTACCGTTGGATGCCCGAACTGACCATTCCAATGTGCGCGACCCTGAACGAGACGCTGGGCATCACGCGCCAAGACCGCATCCTAGACTTTGGCTGCGCCAAGGGCTACGCCGTGCGCGCTTTTCGCCTGCTCTACCGGCAGGCTTGGGGCTACGACATCAGTCCCTATGCGGTGCAGGCAGCGGATACAGAGGTCAGAAAATTTGTGTCCAACAAGATGCCCAGTGGCACGTTTGAC